>VFQN01004778.1_pt1 | contig 17430 bp, 13 predicted proteins | sample 3512371 | NCBI WGS metagenome assembly VFQN01 (sample SAMN10412370, study PRJNA504923) | tailings metagenome | isolation source: Replicate 2 from Balatoc abandoned mine | place: Philippines: Itogon, Benguet | collected 2017-08-28 | reverse complement strand
CGTACGTGGCGGCGGCGCAGCACCCGGAGGCGCTGGCGGTGGGGGAGCCGGTGGAGGTACCCGACTACCCGGCGTGGATGTGGCAACAAGGTGGCTCCGGTGAGCGGTGCGCATGGGTAATTGCTGTTGTCCTCCTTCGCGTCGTGCTCCCGTTGGGTTGCTGTTGGGGTCCCAGGCACGAAAGATGGCCAGTGGAAGAGCATATTGCTGCATTGCGTCCTTTCAGAACCCGACGGACAAGGCGTCAGCTGCGGTGCAGCTTACCGCCAAGACGGTTATGACACACGGAACAAGATCGAACAGTGGCGGTCTGCACGCGCATACCATGCACGCGCGCCTTATCCCCAGCCCGCGCGCCATGTTGAACCGAGAGCTGCGTCCTTACCCCCATGCTGACCGAGGCCTTCGTCCTGCCCCGCATGCCAGGCGCTGGGCCCCCCGCGGACGCCACCGCTGCCATTGGGGCGGGCCTGCTGCCGTGCCTCACACGTTTGGTAACCCGCATGGGGACAGGCGACTACATGGGGACTGTGTGGCGCCCGCCCAACATCTTCCCTGGGGTCGACTCCTGCCTGGCAGACGTGCTGCAGTTCGGCCCGCTGGGGCAGGTGGGGGAGCTGGTGTCGGCGGTGGGCAGGCGGCTGCGCGGGGCGGTGGGGGAGCTGCGAGCGGCGGCAGTGACGCTGGAGGGCGGGGGTGCGGAGGAGGGCGATGGCGAAAGAGCATTGTGGCTCGGGAATACTGTCCGCCAGGCGGTGCTGTACACCGAGACCTGCTTGGACACCTTGCTGCTGCGGTGGCTGAACGCCCACAATGAAGGAGCGGCAGCGGACTCGGCTGGCCCAGGAACAGGCCATCTGACACAGCGGCCTGCTGCCGCCGCCGCGCAGTTTCCGTTGCGGTCGTCCTTCGCGCTGGCTGAGCTGCTGCCGGCCCTGTCGGTCGGCGTGCGGCTGTGCGGGGAGCTGGCTGCCAGTGTGGCGGGGGGCGGGGGCAGAGGGCGGGAGTGCGGAGGCGGCGGCGCTGGGGACACGGCTGCGAAGAGGTGCTACGCCTTTGGGCTCATCGAGCTAGTGGACGGCTGTTGCAGAGGTGCGGCCAGCGCTCTGGACTGTGTGGTAACGCTATTGGCGAAGCTGTGCCAGGACGCAGCTGTGGGGCCGCTGGGGAGCTGCGACGGTGGTGGCGGCGGCAGCGCTGCCCCTGGTGCTGCCGGAGGCAGCGGTGGTGGCGGCTCTCCCAGCTGTGCTTGCGATAGCGCACCTGGCGCGGCGTGGCGGCAGCTGCTGCTGCGGGACGTGCGGCTGATGGAGCTGCTGGGGGCGGGGGTGGCGATGCATGGGGAGTTGTCGAGGGCGGCGGCCGCCGGGCTGCTGCCTGCCGGTTTGCAACGCTGTTCTGATCCCAGCACCCTCTGCAGTCGTCTGGCCGGCACGCTGCCTTTGGCGGCGCTCGCCTTCCCGGCAGAGTTCCGGGCAGCGGTGGAGGGCGGGGCCGGGCCTGCGGGGGCAGAGACAGGATCGGGGGCAGGGGCAGGGGCAGAGACAGCTGAGGGTGGCGGTGGGGCAGGGTCCAGCCCCCGGCCCTGCATGCCGCTAGCCGCAGTGCAGGCTGTGCTTCACTTGCAGGCAGCTCACGGTGTTAGATGGCCCGGTCGGGTAGGTGGTGAGGGCATGAAGGCGGTGGCCCGTGTGCTGGACGGCTGGGACCCTGCGCCTGGGGAGGCGTGGGATGTAGCACGGGGGTGCTGCATGTTGTACGGGCTGGACCTGGCGGAGGTGGTGGAGGTGGTGCGGGACATGCCGCAGCCGGAGGAGGCGCGGGCGGAGGTGGCGGCAGCAGCCGCTGCTGCAGGGTAAACGGGTTCGGCGCCGGCGTAGGGCCAGTCGAGTCAGGCGTAAGGCGTGCGAACGCCGGTGGCAGGCAGGCTGGCGGTGCGTGTGACTCGGCTTGGCGTCAGTTGCTGCAGGTGCGTGGGGTTCGGGACCAGCGCAGGGAGGTGCAATAAGCGGTGGACGCAACAGGAACGGAGGCGGTGCGGACGGCGACGGCGGTAGCGAGGGCAGTAGTGGCGGCAGCGGCGATGCAGGTAAATGTGAATCGAGGCGACGGAAACGGCAGCGGGTGCGGAGGCGGGAGCGGAGGCGATGCTCCCGGCAGAGGGTGCAGTGGTGCGCGTGGCGAAGCGTGGCGTCAGCTGCTGCTGCGGGGCGTGCAGCTGAAGGAGCTGCTGGGGGCGGGGGATGGTGCTGCTACAGCGGGAGGCTGCGGCAATATCCGCAAGGGCGAACGCTGCCAGCGGAGCTGATGGGAGCCCTGTCCTGTGCCCTGCCGCGCACCTTTCCGGCGGGGTTCCTGGACGGCGGTGGAGGGCGGAGATGGGGCAGCAGGAGCAGCAGCTTGGGTTGGGAAGCGAGACGACAATGTGGCTATAGCGTTGGGGCGGGGGTTGGTGCAGCTGCAGGCTCTGGTGCAGGCGGCGGAGGCGCACCGGCGTGTCTGGCTGCCTGCCTCTGTCAGCAGTGCATGGCATGCTGAACGTGGAGGGCGACAGAGCTTTCGAATGCAAGATGCAGATGATGCAGGTGATGGAATTGGTGCTAGGGGACCACGACCCTCCGCCTAGTGAGCAGTTTGGGGACCTGGTACGCAGCTGCCTCAGGGGCAGCTACGAGGTGGAGCGCGGAAAGGCCACCCCGGTGTTGCGGCTGCTGTTGCCGCCCGGGGAGGCGCGTGGGACTGTGGTGGCGGCAGCAGGGGCTGCGGGCGAGGCGGTGGGTGCTTAGGCACGGCACTGATGCCCGTATGCCCAGTGTCCGCGTGTCCATTGCTACGAGGGCAGCGGGCCGGTGTGTTCCTGGAACAGCTGAAGGCGCAATTGGCTGCTGCTGAGGAGTTGAACGCTGTGTATGAGGCTGTGGCATTAGGTTAAGGCCAGAGGATTCCTGCTGCGTGCGTCGGGTCCTTGCCAAGCGGCGTATGGTTTAGAGCACATTGCCGATTGGGCGGCGGGGCGTGCGTTAGGGAGTCAGTACATGCTGAATCTCTCCGCGGTCGAGCGACCATGTTGCGCGCACGCAGGGGCAGGGTTGCACGCCGGCAGTGAGGACCACGGTGCTTGCGCAGTGGGTGACAGTGTGTGTGCATGCCTAGGTACTGAGCCTCCAACCGTGTCGACGGCTGGGTTCCTGTGCCTTGCTGGTGTACTTTTTGTTGGGCGAAGGAGCGCGTGAGCGCTTTGGTACGATTGCTGTTCGCATGTGGAAGGGCGGCTCTGGAAGGGGACCAAACCTCATTGAACCCGTAAGAACACGTTGTACCCGCAATACACTGGGTCCTTCCAGGTCCACCGTCCATCTCCCTCACGTGCACATGGCTGGGCTGCGGGCTTCAGCGTCCAGTGGCGTACTGGCAATCTGGAATGACAGATTGTTTCGAGGCATTGTGTAGAGATGCTGTTGCGGGAATCGGGATACATAACCCAAACCTCACAAGATCAGTTGCCACAGAGCAAGCAGGGCAACACTCGAGGCACTGTGTGTTTCTGCAACAACGGCAGTACCACATGACCGCACTGGCTGGGAGACCGGGTACTGCAGCAGCCGAAGGCGCTCTAGTTGCAGCTCCTACCCCACATGCGGAACACCGTCGAAAAGGAGTTTGATAGGAGGGCAACAAAGGGAGCTGAGGAGCGTTCTGTCAACGGTTCAGTGGTGCGTAAGGGAAGATCATCTTGCAGACCCCGAGCGGGCCAGCCGCACGCGGGTACGTCAACGGGGTTCTGCACTGGGGAAATAGCAGCAGGGTTGGGATACGGGAGTCGGGCGGAGGCCGGTGTAGTCGCAGGTGGGGGCGGATGCCAAGGCGCTGGCGTGCCTTCTCGAGAGGGCTAAGAGGCCGCTCTTGGAGGCTCGAGTGCGCGGCCGCGGTGTCCCTGTTGGCAGCATGCCAAACGGCGGCGGGCGTTGAGCCACCGGCTAGCGGTGGAGGCGGCGGCGGCGGTAGGTAGGCGGGGGAGGCAGTGACGGCAACGGTGGTGCTGCAGAGGTAATGGAGGCGACTGCGGCTTTAGTGGCGGCGACAGCCGAGGCGTTGCTCCCGGCAGCGGGGAAACGGTGCGCCCGACGCGGCGTGGCGGCAGCTGCTGCTGCAGGCCGTGCGGCTGGTGGAGCTGCTGGGGGGCGGGGGTGGCGCTGCGGGAGGAGAGGGTGTGGGCGAAGGCAGGAGCGACGTTGTGGCGGTGAAATTGTATCTGAGGGAGGTCGTGCTACTGACGGCTGTCACCTTGAACTCCGAACGGCAGTGGAGCGCGGTGCCTGGGAGGCGGGGGCAGCAGGCGCAGGAGCCCTGGTGGTGGTCCGAGAAGACGGCAGAGTGGGGGCGGGGGGCGAGCAGCGGTTGGCAGAGCTCCGGCCGGCAGTGGATCACGGGGCCGGGGAGACGAGGGCAGCCGCTTGCTTGCTCTGGCGCATGTGGCGGCGGCTGCGGTGGGCAGGCTGGGGCAGGAGGTGTCTGGGCTGCCTGCCCCCCTGGTCAGCCATGCACGGCATGCTGATCAGGGAGGGCGACCACATCCAGTAGCTCTTAGATAGCGAGGTCTTCTTGCCTTCCTGAGCGGTTTGAAGTGCTCCGAACGGCTGGGCGATTGCCTTGCCTCCTTTCCCTGCTTCCCAGAGCCCCTCTGCTGCTCTGCTGCTTCCGTACCGTGCATGCGACTCCGAGACCGAAACGACTCGCCATCCGTGCTGGCTTCGCCACATAGATGCTTACTCAAACTTCCCAAGTGCGCAAGGTATCAATGGTATCTGATTCAGCCTGATAGCAGTTTCCGGGATCTGCACAAGCGATGGCCCCTCGGAGAGGCGCGGCGTTGACTGTGCCAAGCCAAAACTCAAGTTTGCAGCAATTATTAGGCTTCGCAAGAGTGGTGCTCCAACAAACTGCCCGTGGCCTTGACCCAGCGCATTCGGTATCGGAACTCTCCGCTGCAACGGAAGCTTCCAGCGCTCTCGCCGTCGAACTATCTGACGATGTTCCGCTATCCGAGGAAGAATTCACAGCTCTGTGGTCGCAGCCTGGCCAGGACGCTGCAGCCTATTTGGCCCTCTTCTCTCTGGCACTGCGGCGGTCACGCTTCTCGCTGGGCAAGGGCCGCGGGCAGTGCTACGCCGACATCGTTAGCTACCTTTCCTACCAGTTGAGCACGCTCGCCCACGTGCCAGATCTCGTCCTGCGTAAACATATCTGCAATGACCTCCTGGCCCCTGCGCTTCTGGGGGTGGACGTGCTTGAGTGCTACTCCCGTCTCCTGGCGGACATCGCCGAGAAGCTCAAACCGGCAGCGGTTGCTGCGCTACCTGGACGTGCGGATGGCAGCTCAACAGCGGAATTCCCCCAGGCCGGTGCCGCGGCAGCTGCGGCAGGGGGGCGCACCGGGCAGCATCAACACATACAAGAGCACGCAAGGCAGCCGCACAGCAGCAGCCTGGATTCCCACCCGACAGCTGGAGAGGCCCTGAAAATTGTTGACGACACTACCACATTCCTATCCAGTTTGCTAGACGGCGTTTTCCAGTGGGGTAGCGGCAGCAGCAGCAGCGGCGGCGGCAGCAGCAGCGGCGGCGACAGCCGCAGCGATGGCGGCGACACTGGCGGCGGGGCCCTCGCTAGCAGCAGCGGCGGCGGCGGCGACAGCGGTGCGTGGGCTCTTACCCAGCATGACCTCCTCATGCACCAGCTGCGCGCTCGGCTACATTCCTCCGCGGTGGTGGACAATTTGGCGCACGTGCTGCTCCTCAGTACCGTGGTGGCCTGCGCAGGAGACGAGCGGCTCGCCGCAGTTGCCGCTCTGGCGCGATCGGCCAACTGGCTGTGCAGGGTCAAGCACGGTGCAGACTTTCGGTTTTCACTGTTCCTGCGCCGCCCCTGCGGCTGCGCCTTGGCCGCCGCCCACATGGCCCAGGTGTGCGCCGCCCTGGACGGGGGTGACGCGTTCGGCGCGGCCAAGCCGGAGGTGCTGGTGCTGCCGGCGTGCCCCCAAACGAAGGATACGTTTCTGGTGCGTATGGACCGTACAGCCAGGCAGTACGACGACATGGCGATGCGGCTGCAGCGAGCAGCCAACCTGCATGCCGCGATTGTCACTGCCGGTGCTTGGACCCGGCTGCAGAGGACCTCCAGAGCGCTTCAACAGCCCCCGTGCGAAGCCGCATGCGCCCGTGGCTATGGCGCATGCCGGACAGCGGCGGCTGCGGGGCAGGGCGGGGCCGGGCCCAGCCAGCGGGCGGGGCCTGCGGGGCAGGAGGGGTCCGGAGGCGGAGGTGCGGACGTTCGGCTGGTGCCGGAGGATAAGCACACGGCGACCGACACGTATCTCCTCAATTTGCCACCCTTTAATCGCAGCGCCACCGCCCACCTGTGCCTCCGCCTGGCCAAGGGCGTGCTGGCCTGCTGGGGGCGGCCGCTGTCCGGTGTTCGGCTGGAGCTGCCCAGCCGCAACCCCAGCGCCCCCGCCCCGCTGCTGCCCAAGGAGCATGGCTGTGCGCTGCTGCATGTGGCCCTGGCGTGTGCGCGGCTGGCGCTGCTGCCGGCTGCGTGGGGCCGGGAGCGGGTGCCCAGGCGCACGCGGGCGCAGCTGCGGGCGTGGTGGGAGACGTACGTGGCGGCGGCGCAGCACCCGGAGGCGCTGGCGGTGGGGGAGCCGGTGGACGTTTCCGACGATCACCCGGCGTGGATGTGGCAACAAGGTGGCCCCGGTGAGCGGTGCGCATGGGTAATTGTTGTTGTCCTCCTTCGCGTCGTGCTCCCGTTGGGTTGCTCTTGGGGTCCCAGTCACGAAAGGTTCACAACTCAATTGCCAAGGCGCCAGCGCTGCTGCATACCGCCAAGACCGTTATGACACAGGGAACACGGATCAAACAGTGGCGGTCTGCATGCCCATACCACGCACGCACGCCTTATCCCCGGCCGGCACGCCATGTTGAACTGAGAGCCTCGTCGTTTCCCCCATGCTGACCGAGGCCTTCATCCTGCCCCGCATGCCAGGCGTTGGGCCCTCCGCGGACGCCACCGCTGCCATTGGAGCGGGCCTGCTGCCGTGCCTCACACGTTTGGTAACCCGCATGGGGACCGGCGACTACATGGGGACTGTGTGGCGGCCGCCCAACATCTTCCCTGGGGTCGAACCCTGCCTGGCAGACGTACTGCGGTTCGGTCCGCTGGGGCAGGTGGGGGAGCTGGTGTCGGCGGTGGGCAGGCGGCTGCGTGGCGCGGTGGGGGAGCTGCGGGCGGCGGCAGCGCTGGAGGGCGGGGGTGCGGCGGAGGGCGATGGCGAAAGAGCATTGTGGCTCGGGAACGTTGTCCGCCAGGCGATGCTGTACACCGAGACCTGCTTGGACACCTTGTTGCTGCGGTGGCTGAATCCCCACAATGGAGTAGCGGCAGCGGGCTCAGCTGGCCCAGGGACAGGCCACCTGACACAGCGGCCTGCTGCCGCAGCCGCGCAGTTTCCGATGCGGTCGTCCTTCGCACTGGCTGAGCTGCTGCCGGCCCTGTCGGTCGGCGTCAGGCTGTGCGGGGAGCTGGTTGCCAGCGTGGCGGGGGGCGGGGGCAGGGGAGGGGAGTGCGGAGGCGGCAGGGCTGGGGGCACGGCTGCGGAGAGGTGCTACGCTTTTGGGCTCATCGAGCTAGTGGACGGCTGTTGCAGAGGTGCGGCCACTGCACTGGACTGCGTGGTAACGCTATTGGCGAAGCTCTGCCAGGACGCAGCTGCGGGGCCGCTGGGGAGCTGCGATGGTGGTGGCGGCGGCAGCGCTGCCCCTGGTGCTGCTGGAGGCAGCGGTGGTGGCGGCTCTCCCAGCTGTGCTTGCGATAGCGCACCTGGCGCGGCGTGGCGGCAGCTGCTGCTGCGGGACGTGCGGCTGATGGAGCTGCTGGGGGCGGGGGTGGCGATGCATGGGGAGTTGTCGAGGGCGGCGGCCGCAGGGCTCCTGCCTGCCGGTTTACAACGCCGTTCTGATCCCAGCACCCTCTGCAGTCGTCTGGCGGGCACGCTGCCTCTGGCTGCGCTCACCTTTCCGGCGGCGTTCCGGGCAGCGGTGGAGGGCGGGGCCGGGCCGGCGGGGGCAGAGGCAGGATCGGGGGCAGGGGCAGGGGCGGAGACAGCTGAGGATGGCGGTGGGGCAGGGTCCAGCCCCCGGCCCTGCATGTCACTAGCCGCAGTGCAGGCTGTGCTTCACTTGCAGGCAGCTCACGGTGTCAGAGGGCCCGGTCGGAAAGGCGATGGGGGTCTGAAGGCGGTTGCCCGGGTGCTGGACGGCTGGGACCCCCCGCCTGGGGAGGCGTGGGATGTAGCACGGGGGTGCTGCGTCATGTACGGGCTGGACCTGGCGGAGGTGGTGGAGGTGGTGCGGGGCATGCCGCAGCCGGAGGAGGCGCGGGCGGAGGTGGCAGCAGCCGCTGCTGCTGCTGCAGGTGCGCCGGGTTCGGACTCGGGTTAGGGGCAGTTGAGGTAGGCGTAGGGCGTGCGGACACTGACGGCAGGCAGGGTGGCGGTGCGCGTGACTCGGCATGGCATCAGCTGCCGCTGCGGGATGTGCGGCTGGTGGAGCTGCCTGAGGGGCGGCGGCGGTGCTACAGAGGGAGGCAGCGGCGATAGCCGCACGAGAGAACCCTGCCAGCGGAACTGATGGGAGCCATGTCCTGTGCCCTGCCGCTCACCTTTTCGGCGGAGTTCGTAGACGGCGGTGGAGGGTGCAGATGGGGCGGCGCGGGCAGCAGCAGCAGCAGGTGCAGCGGTGCGGGAAGACAGTATGGCGATCGCTCTCGAGGCTGGGGGCTGGGCAGCGTCCGGCTCTGGTGCAAATGGCGGCGGCGGCAGGAGGCGCACCCGCGGGTGTGGCTGCCTCCCTGCCTGCCTCTGTCAGCAGTGCGTGGCCTGCTGATCGTGGCTGCCGACAGAGCCGTTAGTTGCGTGTTGCAAATGGGTGAGTTGGTGCTTGAGGGTCACCACCCTCCGCCTAATGAGCATTTTGGTGACCTGGTGCACGATTTATCGGTAGTGTGCAGCAGCCTGAGGGGCAGCTACGCGAGGAAAGGCCACGTCGGTGTTGCGGCTGCTGCTGCCGCCCAGGGGGACGCGTGGGGCTGTGGCAGCAGCAGGCGCTGCGGCCAAGGCGGCAGGTGCTCCGGCGCTGCACTGATGTATGTGCACGCGCGTGGGCTTGGCTTGGCACAGCTGCTGTGGCCGTAGCGGAGGAAAAGCTAGGATAGCAGCGGGCGGGTGCGTGCCTGGAAGGGCTAATGGCGCGACTGTCTCCTGCTGGGTATGGCGGGGCACTGGCTCCTGCGGGGTAGTCCTGGGCCTCATGGCATGCCTCTGCACGCACGCAGTGGGAACCAAAGCTCATTTGCAGTGGTTGACGGTAGGTGTGCACGGATGGGTACTACGGCTCGACTTGTGTCGACAGTGCAGCAGTTGTTGCTCATGTTCCTCGGCGTTGAGGGACGGCGCGCATGAGGAGGTCGGTGTCGTACTGGTACGCTTGTTGCTTGCTCTTCGTGACTGTGCATCGTGGGTTAAGCATCTGCGTGTAATGTGTGCCCTTGAAATGTTGTACGTGCATGCGCGTGTTGGCCGTCGCAGCTTCAACAGCAGCTTGGGTTGTCTGCAGTCGGTACAGCCGCAGCTGGCTAGGGGCTATGAAACCACTACGTGTCAGTACTACGCGACGAGTTACGCCAATCATGGCTGTACGTTGAGGGTGTGAAGGGCGTCAAGATGGTGCCGCATGGTGCACTGGAGTGTCGAAACCCCCTGACGAAACGTGCTACGTGTTTTGTTCACCTGGTCGTGGCATGCCTGGCTGTAATAGGCAGCAACACTAAGTCGTGATGCAGAGAAAGCCTGGACTGCTGCAGCAACCCCCAGCCAGCATGTTGGGACACCGGTCGAAACGACTTGCTATCGGTGCATGACATGAGGCGGATGACAAAAGAAGGCAGCAACAGCTTCGTTGCCTGCTTGCTGCTTCCGTAGCGAGACTGATTGCCCGCAGTTGCTGGTATAGACAAGGAGTTATACTATGTACAGTAGGAACAGTATCACCTTTGAAGCACCTTGACTACCGCAGCGACAATCACAACCCATTAGATGGCCCCTGGGAGAGGCGCGGCGCTGACTGTACCAAACCAAAACACAAGTTTGCAGTCTTTATTAGAGGTGGCGAGAGAGGTGCTGGGACAAACAGCCCGTGGCCTTGACCCAGCACTATCGTCATCGGCCCTCGCCACGGCTGCGCGAGCTGCCACTACCCTTACCTCTGAACTCACACGTCAGACTCCGCATCTACATGAGTTCGCAGCCCTGTGGTCCTGTCCGGGCCAGGACGCTGCCTCCTATTTGGCCCTCTTCTCTCTGGCGCTGCGGCGGTCAGGGCCCTCGCTGACTAAGGACAGCGAGCGCGACTACGACTGCATCCTGGACAACCTTTCCTGGCAGTTGGGCAAGGTCTGCTTTCTGACAGAGCCTGTGCCGTGGGGACACATCGGCCCTGACCTCGTGGCCCCCGCGCTGCTGAGGGCAGGCACGCTCGAGTGCTTTTCCCGCCTCCTGGCGGACACCGCTGAGAAGCTGAAGCCTGCTGCTGCGACTGCTGCGCTAGCTGAACATTCATTGCGTAAGGCCAGCTCAGCAGCAGAAGTCTCCGGGGCGGACGCCGTGGCAGCTGCGGCAGGGGGACGCACTGGGAGCCACCAACACGGCAAAGAGCCAAGGCAGCCGCAAAACAGCCAGGCATCCCAGCCGACAGATGGTGAGGGGCTTCAGCTTGTCAACACCACTCACATACTAGTCTCGGGCCTCATATCTGGCGTCTTCCAGTCGCCCGACGGCGGCGGCGGCGGCTGTCGCAGTACTGGCGGCAACAGCAGCGGCGGGGGCGGCAGCGAGGCCAGTGGTGGTGGTGGCAGCCGGAGCAGCGGGGGGCCCGATGGCGGCGGCGGCGGCAATGCTGCGCCGGCCCCTACCAAACACCACCTCACCATGCACGGTTTACGCGCCCAGCTGCAGTCCTCCTGGGTGATGGAGCACTGGGCGCAGGTGCTGCTGCTCAGTACTGATGTGGCCTCCGCAAGAGGCTGTGGTGAGGAACGGATCATCTCGCATGCCGCGCAGGCACGACTCCTTAACTGGCTCTGTGCAGCCCTGGGCGCTGCAGGGTTTAGGTTTTCGGATGTCCTGCGCCGCCCCTGCGGCTGCACCCTGGCTGCCGCCCACATGGCCCAGCTGTGCGCCGCCCTGGACGGGGGTGACGCGTTCGGCGCGGCCAAGCCGGGGGTGCTCGTGATGACGGCATGGGAGAGCAGGGACTTCAGGTACCTTGCGCGTACGGACAGCAAAGCCCAGAAGTACGACGACGTGGCGATGCGGCTGCGGCGAGCAGTCAACCTGCACGCAGCGATTGCCACTGTCGCGGCCTGGGTCATGCTGCTGTTGGCATCTAAACCGCTTCAAGAGTCTCCGTGCACAGCCGCATTCACCCGTGGAGACGGCGCATGCCCAGCGGAGGCGGAGGCAATGTCTGCGGGGCAGGGCGGGGCTGGGGCCAGCCAAGGGGTGGTGTCTGAGGGCCAGGAGGAGAACGGAGGCGGAGGTTCGGACGAAAGGCTGGCGCCGGAGGAGAGGCGCACAGCGGCCCACACGTATCTTCGCAAGCTTCCTCCCTTCAACCGCGCTGCTACGGTCCACCTGTGCCTGCGCCTGGCCAAGGGGGTGCTGGCCTGCTGGGGGCGGCCGTTGTCCGGTGTGCGGCTTGAGCTGCCCAGCCGCAACCCCAGCGCCCCCGCCCCGCTGCTGCCCAAGGAGCAAAGCTGCGCGCTGCTGCACCGGGCACTGGCGTGTGCGCGGCTGGCGCTGCTGCCGGCTGCGTGGGGCCGGGAGCGGGTGCCCAGGCGCACGCGGGCGCAGCTGCGGGCGTGGTGGGAGACGTACGTGGCGGCGGCGCAGCACCCCGAGGCGCTGGCGGTGGGGGAGCCGGACGTGCTCGAGTACCCGCAGTGGATGTTGCGGCAACCGGTCTTCGGTAAGCGGTGCGCTTTGCTAACTGTCCTCGTTGGACGCGTGCTTGCGTCGAATTGCGTGCCCTGCAACCCTTGAGGTCCCAGCACCGAGGCACGAGCCAGGGAAAGCATGCCACTGTACTGTATGAAATCATGTGAGGCACCGGTGGCACCGTAACGTGCTGCTGAGGCCGTTACCACACACGATAACAGAATCAGGCACTGACGGTCGGCACGCGCAAACCACGCAAGCCCCTTTTTACTCCCAGCCGGCACGCCTTGTTAACCGAGACCTTCGCCCACTCATGTTCGTCAGGCGCTGCGCCAGCGGACGCCACCGCAGCCATTGAGGCGGGCCTGCTGCCGTGCCTCACCCGGCTGGTGGACCGCATGGGGACGGGCTGCACTTCCGGCACTGTATGGTGCCCGCCCAACATCTTCCCGGGAGTCGGACCCTGCTTGGACCACGTGTTACAGTTCGGTCCGCTGGGGCAGGTGGGGGAGCTGGCGTCGGCGTTGGGCAGGCGGCTGCGTGGGGCGGTGGAGGAGCTGCGGGCGGCGGTGGCGCTGGAGGGCGCGGGTGCGGGGCGGCGCGGCGGCGAAAGAACATTGTGGCTCGCGGACGTTGCCCGCCAGGCAATGCTTTACACCGATGCCTGCCTTTCGGTGTTGTTCCTGCGGTGGCTGAATGTCCACGCTGGAGGAGCGGCAGCGGGTTCGGCTGGACCAGGGACCAGCCCTCTGACCCAGCGACCAGGTAGCAGCGCCCCTGCTGCTGCCGAAGCCGCGCAGTTTCCGGTGCGGTCGTCCTTCGCGCTGGCTGAGTTGCTGCCGGCCCTGTCGGTCGGCGTGCGGCTGTGCGGGGAGCTGGTTGCCAGTGTGGCGGGGGGCGAGGGCTGGGCGCGGGAGCGCGGAGGCGGCGGGGCTGGGGACACGGCCGCGGAGAGGCGCCACTTCATGGGGTTCATGGAGGTGCTGGGCTGCGGGTGCAGCGCTGCGGCCAGCGCACTGGACTGTGCGACCACGCTGTTGGCGACGCTGTGCCGGGAGGCAGCTGCGGGGCCACTGGGGGGCCGCGCTGGCGGCAGCGCTGCCCCTGGTGCTGCTGGCAGCAGTGGTGGTGGCGGCTCTCCCAGCTGTGGTGACGCGGCGTGGCGGCAGCTGCTGCTGCGGGACGTGCAGCTGATGGAGCTGCTGGGGGCGGGGGTGGCGCTGCATGGGGAGTTGTCGAGGGCGGCGGCCGCCGGGCTGCTGCCTTCCAACTTAAACCACCGCCCTGACCTCAGCTCGCTTTGCACTCGCCTGTCCAGCATCCTGCCTCTGGCTGCGCTCACCTCCCCGGCGGAGTTTCGGGCAGCGGTGGACGGCGGGGCCGGGCCGGCGGGGGCAGAGGCAGCTGAGGCGGGCCGCGGGGCAGGGCCCAGCCCCCGGCCCTGCATGCCGCTAGCCGCAGTGCAGGCGGTGCTGGAGTTGGAGGCAGCTCACGGTGTTATAGGGCCCGGTCAGGCGGGTGACGAGGGTCTGAAGGTTGTGGCCCGTGTGCTGGGCGGCTGGGACCCTGCGGCTGGGGAGGCGTGGGACCTTGCACGGGGGTGCTGCATGTTGTACGGGCTGGACCTGGCGGAGGTGGTGGAGGTGGTGCGGGGCATGCCGCAGCCGGAGGAGGCGCGGGCGGAGGTGGCGGCAGCAGCAGCTGCTGCTGCAGGTGCGTCGGGTCCGGGGCCGGCGTAGGGCGTGCGACTTCAGTCGGGGCCGGGCAGGGCGGCGGCGCGCGTGCCAGTAGGACGCGGCGTGGCGCCGGCGGCGGTGGCGACGCAGAGCCTGGCTAGGGCGGTGGCGGTGCGCCTGACTCAGCATGGTATCAGCTGCTGCTGCTGCTGTACGTGCGGCTGAAGGAGCTGCTGGGGGCGGGCTTTGCGGTGCAGCGGGAAGCCGCGCCGGCGAGACACTCCTGTGTGACCCTGCGGGAGATCCTGTCCAGGGCCCTGCGTCTTCATGCGCTCACGCGTTCCGGCGGTGTTCCTGGACGGCTGTGGAGCTGGCGGAGCTGGGGCGGCGCGGGGGCAGGAGCAGCAGGAGCAATAGCGCAGGATGTGGTGGGAGAAGACTACGGTAGGTGGCGATTGCCGTTGAGGCAAGGGGCTGGGCAGCAGCCGGCTCTGGTGCAGGGTGGCAGCGGCGGCGGCGGCAGGAGGCGCACAACGTGTCTGGCTGCCTGTCGCTACCCGCCATGCACGGCATGACACGCTGACCGTGGAGGCCGACAGGTACTTTGAGTGCGGGATGCAAATGATGCAGTTGATGCTAGGGGGCCACGACCCTCCGCCTAGTGAGCAGTTTGTTGACCTGGTGTGCAGCTGCCTGGGGGACAGCTACCAGGTGGAGCGAGGAACGGCCGCGCCGGTGTTGCGGCTGCTGATACCGCCCAGGGAGGCGCGTGGGGCTGCTCCGGCGGTGGACGGATGCACGTACACGCGTGTATGCTTACGGAGCTGGTGTGACTGCTATTGCGGCTGAGCTATGGTAGCAGCGGGCCGATGTGTTCCTGGAAGGGCTGCAGGCATGTCGGCTCCTGCTGTGAAGTAGGATGCGATGCAAAGGTATTGAAGCATGGTATTAAGGCAATGTCAGGGAGGCAACACTGCTGCTGCTGGGTGTGGTGGGTCCTGGCCCCAGCGGCATACCGGCACGGTTTAGTAGTCCATTGATAGGGCGGGGCACGACTGAAGCGTCAGGGATATGTTGATTCTCCCTGAGCTGCAGGAATATTGGGCGCACTTGAAGATAGAGCCGCGAGGCGTGCTATGTGTCTGCAACCAGCACCAGGCCAGGGGTCTCCCCTGCACCAGACTGATCATTGAGAGACCGGACACCAAAGCAGCGGTAGCCGCCCTAAGTGCAGCACCACCCACACCCGCCAGTGCCAGGGCGCCGCTCGAAAGGGGCTAATCAAGAGAGCGACAGAGGACGTGTCTGCGGGGCCCTAGTGGTGCGTGCTGACCAGGGAATGCCCTGGTGAATACCGTATTATGAACGGCAGGGGGTGGACGGGGTACACAGCAAGCCTTCTGCAGCAAGCAGCAGGTGTTCAACTGCCCTGGGCCATGTCCAGCAATTCATCCCACTCCCTAACGAAGGTCTTTCTAGCCTCCTGCTGCCCTTAGCGCTTTGGTGCAGCCGAACGGCTAGGAGCAGTTGGCTCCTGGCCAGAAGGCCTTCTGCTCCTGGCCTCCTTTCCCTGCCCAGCCCCCAGCCCTGGCCAAGGCCCTGGCTGGCTCCTTTCCCTGCTTCCGTACCGAGCATGCAACCGCTAACGATCCACCGTCTGTACTGGCTTCGAGAGCTAGATGCATATCCTGATTGTCCAAGTCCGCACGGTGTCAAATGACGTCTAATACAGCCTGGCGACAGAAGTTTCAGCGATGGCCCCCCGCCGGCGAGGCGCGGCGTTGACTGTACCAAGCCAAAACTCAAGTTTGCAACAGTTATTAGGTTTCGCAAGATTGGTGCTCCAACAAACTGCCCGTGGCCTTGACCAAGTGCTTTTGATATCAGACATCTTGGCTGCATCGGGAGCTGCCACCGCTCTTACTTCCGAACTTGCTACTCAGACTCCGCAATCCCTACAAGAGTTTTATTGCCTGTGGTCCCAGCCTGGTCAGGACGCTGCAGCGTACTTAGCCCTCTTCTTCCTCGCGCTGCGGCGATCAAGCCTCTCGGTAACTGGCGGGAGCCACGGGCGCGTGTACGTCGACATCGTGTACAAACTTTCCTGGCAGTTGAGCACGATCTGCCGTGTGACAGAGCCTGGGGCGCGGGGACGCAACATTTGCTGCGACCTCGTGGCCCCTGCCCTGCTGAGGGCAGGCGCGCTTGAGTGCTACTCCCGTCTCCTGGCGGACGCTGCTGTGAAGCTGAAGCCGGCAGCGACTGCTGCGCTAGCTGTACACTCATTGTGGCCTGAGGGCGGTTCAGCAGCAGCAGTCTCCGGGGCGGATGTCGTGGCAGCTGCGGCAGGGGGGCGCAGTGGGTGCCACCAACCCGCCAAAGGGCCAGGGCAGCCGCAGAACAGCCCGGCATCGCAGCTGACAGAGGGCGAGGGCCTTCAGCTCGTCAACAACGTTGCCGCGTTTATCTCAAATCTCGTAAATGGCGTCTATCAGTCGACGAGCGGCAGCGGCGGCGACCGCAGCGTTCATGACAGCGATGGCGGCAGCGACGGTAGCGGCGTTAGCGCAGTCCTACTAAGCACCGGCAGCCGCGGCAGCGCTGCGTCGGCCCCATGCAAGCACCCCCTCATGCACGAGCTGTGCACCCAGCTGCACTCCTCCTGGGTGCTGGAGCACTGGGCGCAGGTGCTGCTGCTCAGTACTGCTGTGGCCTCCGCAAGGGACGACAGGGTCACCGCATTCGAATCCCAGGCGCGACTGGCCAACTGGCTGTGCAGAGTCAAGTACACCGCAGGGTTGCAGTTTTCCCAACTCCTGCGCCGCCCCTGCGGCTGCGCCCTGGCCGCCGCCCACATGGCCCAGCTGTGCGCCGCCCTGGACGGTGGTGAGACGTTTGGCGCGGCCAAGCCCGAGGTGCTGGTGATGCCGGCGTGCCTCACACAGGAGGTCAGCTACCTGCTGCGTACGGACCGTACAGCCAAGAAGTACGATGAGGTGGCAATGCGGCTGGGACGAGCAGTTGACCTGCACGCAGCGATTGTCACAGCTGCTGCTTGGACCCGGCTGCTGTCATCGTCGGATGGGCTCCAAGAGCCTTCGTGCGAAGTCGCAGGCACCCGTGGCGACGGCGCATGCCCGTCGGAGGCGGCCGCGGGGCAGGGGGGGGCCGAGACCAGCCAAGAGGTGGTGTCCCCGCGGAGGGAGGCGGCCGGGGCCAGCCAGCAGGCGGTGTCTGCGGGGCAGGGCGGGGCCGGATCCAGCCAGGGGGCGGCGTCTGCGGGGCAGGAGGGGGCTGGGACCAGCCAGCAGGCGATGTCTGCAGGGCTGGAGGGGCCCCGGACCAGCCAGCAGGCGGGGCCTGCGGGGCAGGAGGGGGCCAGAAGCCGAGGTGCGGACGTCAGGCTGGCACCAGGGAAGGGGCACACAGCCGCCGGCACGAATTTTCGGAAGCTGCCGCCGTTCAACCGCACCGCCACCGCCCACCTGTGCCTGCGCCTGGCCAAGGGGGTGCTGGCCTGCTGGGGGCGGCCGCTGTCCGGTGTGCGGCTGGAGCTGCCCAGCCGCAACCCCAGCGCCCCCGCCCCGCTGCTGCCCAAGGAGCAATCCTGCGCGCTGGTGCACCAGGCCCTGGCGTGCGCGCGGCTGGCGCTGCTGCCGGCCGTGTGGGGCCGGGAGCGGGTGCCCAGGCGCACGCGGGCGCAGC
>VFQN01004777.1_pt1 | contig 17432 bp, 32 predicted proteins | sample 3512371 | NCBI WGS metagenome assembly VFQN01 (sample SAMN10412370, study PRJNA504923) | tailings metagenome | isolation source: Replicate 2 from Balatoc abandoned mine | place: Philippines: Itogon, Benguet | collected 2017-08-28 | reverse complement strand
ACTTTCCGCCGCGCCGCCCGCCCATGCTTCCGCTAGGTGAGTCTGGGTTGCGATTAGGTGTCTTTCGGTGTCGGCTACGCGTCTGGGTTGGGAGCCGGGGACGGGAAACCTAGTGCACGCACGCGCATCTCCATCAGCCCAGCCACCGGCCAATGGCCCTACCTACGCAATCCGGCCAAACCAGCCGCTTTAGACTACGCTACTGGAGCTTCGCGGACCTTTCGCGCCGGCCAGCTTGCCGGCGCGGCGCTATGGGAGCTGGAGCAGCAGGCGGACCTCAATTACAGTGGGTCGAACTACTTCTTCCCGTACTTTTACTACTACTACCCCCTCTACCTCGCGTTACTAGTACTTTGTTCCCCCCCCCCCGCCCCACCATGACCGGTGTGTCCGTGAACGCCCCCCTGCCGAACACCCCCGCGCAGTTGACCACGCAGTCAATGCTCTCGAACTTGGACAGCACAGCGTTGACCAGCCCGGAGACCTGCCGCTCCTGCGGGTGGCGAGGGAACCAGACAGCGGTGGAGGTCAGCAGTTTGGCCATGTAGTAAGCACGGAAGCAGGCACAGCGGTGGTGATGGTGGCCAGGGCGGACACCTGGCGCTCCTGCGGGTGTCAAGGGAGCCAGGCAAGGGCGGCGGCTGCGGCGCATGCAGAGCCGAAGGGGGCTTTGGTGACAGTGTGGGTGGGCTCGGGTCAAAGCGGCAGCATCAAAGGAGGGACACCGCTCAAAATATACTGCCGTTGTTGTTGCTGCTGCTGCTGCTGCCTCCATCACCCTCACACCTCCACCTGCAATACCGGTACTCGCACACAACACCACCCAACCTGAGTCACGTCCGTGGGCGCCGTCAGTGCCTCCGTCGCCCTACCCCGCTGCGCTAACACACATGCCCCACACATCTCACCGCCCCACCTCCATTCCACCTGTGTCACGTCCGTGGGCACCACCCACGCCTTCTCCCTTCCGTGCTAACACACATGCCCCACCGCCACCACCCCCCCCACCACCCCACCTGCGTCACGTCCGTGGACACCGCCAGTGCCGCCCCCGCCCTGCCCGCCGCCCTCTGCCCTAACACACATGCCCCACCGCCCACCCCACCACCAGCACCCCACTTGCGTCACGTCCGTGGGCACCACCTTCACCTTCGCCCTTCCGAGCCCCCCTCCCCGCCACCACCCCCAGCCCTAACACACGTGCCCCACCACCACCACCACCACCCCACCTGCGTCACGTCCGTGGGCACGGCCAGCGCCGCCCCCGCCCTGCCCGCCGCCGCCGCGCAGTCCTCCACCACGTAGGCCAGCTTGGAGGCGTCGCGTGCAGCCACCACCACGTTCCAGCCCTTGCGCGCAAACAGCAGCGCGGTGGCGCGGCCGACACCCTGCGGGTGCGGTGGTTGGACAAGGGTGGGTAATGAATGGGGCAGGCCTCGCTGACATGTGACAGCGGCGCGGTGGCGCGGCCCACGCCTTGGGGTGTAGCAGGCGGAGGTGCAACGGGTGGTTGGTACCGAGTGGGCGAGCCATTCTGGCAGGAGGTGGCGCGGCCCACGCCCTGGGGTGCAGAAGAAAGGTAACATGGGTGGGTTGGAGGTGGGCTGGTAGAGACTGGTTCAGACACGCTGACTCGTAGCAGCAGCGCGGTGGCGCGGCCGGCACCCTGGTGTGCAGGGAACGAAACAAGTGGTTAGCTCTCAGCGGTTGGGGCACCGTAGCTGTGGGAGGGAGCTGCACGTGAGCTGGGTGGGGGCTCCGTGGGCTGTACGACCAGTGGTGCGGTGCGTTTAGGCGTCCGCGAGAGAGGGCGCCGTACAGAGAGGTGCGTGTGCGGAAGCTTGTAGCCTGGGACCTGCTGGGTGGAGGCATGCGCGGTGTGCATGCATGTACGGTACATGGCCTGCATGCGTGCATGCGGGCATGTGGCTTAACATGTCCGCTGGTGTGTCCGTCAGCCAGCTGCTGCTGCCCCCTGCGGGTGCCCTTAGCGGCGCTGTGTGCTACGCCGAGCCTCCAAAGACGCAGCTGTGGCGAGCTGCCGTCCTGTCACCAATGCCACCACCGGTACCTCTTGCCGGTACCACCACCACCACCACTGGTACCTCCTGCCCGGCCGTCACCCCGCCAGCGCCTTCCCACCGACACCCAAGTGACGACCACCGGCACCAGCACCATACCGGCACGCGCCCTGCCCCTGCCCCTCTAGCTCCGCACCTGCGACCCCCCGGTGATGACCACGGTCCGGCCTGTGGCCTTGAAGTTGCCATCCACCGCCGGCGTGAGCGTGGCAGAGGGCTGGTTGGTGTTGCTGGGGGCCAGGAAGGGCGGCAGGGGCAGCCCCGGGGCCAGGTTGCGGGGCGGCGCGTTGACGTTGGTGTTGATGGGCACACGGATGTTGTGCTGTGGCTGGTAGATGTACGGCTGGGGGGAGGGGCTGCGGGGCTGCTGCTGTGGGAAGCCGTTGGGGCCTGGCTGGGACGCCCGGGCCTGTGTGGGTTAGGGGTGTGAGGGAGAGCAGGAAAGGGTGTGGGTTAAGGGGTGAGGTGGGGTACCGGTATGTGGGATGGATGGGTGTTGACAGGGAGGGGCGTAGCGGTTGGGGTGTTGCGTGGTGGACTATAAAGATGTTGGCGCGGAGGATGTATAGCAAGTGCGATGTGATTGTGTGGGTGTGGGTGTTGTGCGGCCGGCATTCACAGGACCATGGCATGGAGAGGAACCCCTGACTCAGAAACACCAGCTGCGGCAGAGGACCACTGCAGTCTATGCTTGAGCAGGACATGCACCTACCACGACACAGCGGCGAGGCGCCGCATGTTGTCGCTGGCTCCGCTCTGGCCATGCCGGAAGGAAACGAAGGCAGAGGAAGAGTCGCGTCAACGCTTTACCATGGACGATTCGATGCTAACATTCCTTCAGCATTAGCTGAACTTTCTCGCGCTGGACGGTTGTGAATCCTTCAAGTTGACTGGGCCGAAGCCCGAATGTCGTTGCCATGTCGTCGCGATTGTCAACAAACCGCTTACCCAGGCAACCGCTGCGTAGCTCCTTTTGCAGCATCCTTGCGATGTGCTTGTAAGGAGTTGTCAAAGCGACTGCGCTGCGCAGGTAAAGTATGGCGAGGTCTTTTGCTGGTTATCAAAGCTGCAAGGTAGTAAACTTCGAAATTCCTCCAGTCCCCTTAAAAACATAAGGTAGCCAACTTGACCGGCATTGTGTTGACAACATATGTCGCCCACCGCAAAAGTCACCCCATCGCCGTACTGCACCCGCAACCCACTTTTGAGCCCACTCTGGCCCACTCCACCCCACTACGCAACCCGCTCCTCTTCGCCATGGAATCACTCCTTACAACACCTCAACGTAACATAGGGAACCAGCACGTGATGCACATCGCAAAACCATCCCTCACCACATGCCCCGCCTGCACGACGCAGGCCCTTCCCACAGCCAGTGTGTTTTCCCTCCTGCTGTCAAAACAGCTTCAGCTCCTTCTTCGCCCTCTGCCTCCGCCACACCGCCATCTGCTGGTACTGCTCGAAGCCCATGCCGAACAGCTGCTCGAAGTACTGCGGGCTGAGGTGCTCCTCCCTGTGGCTGGGGTCCACGTCCGGCGGCCACACCACCCCCGCCAGCAGCACCTCACGCGCGTAGGACCGCGGGTGGCCTGCAGCGACAACAAAGCCAGCGCCACAGGCATCAGAGACAGCTATGAGGTGCTCTGAGAGACCGGGGTCTGGGAACGTGGGCATCATCATCATCTCAACCATGTGTCTTGGGACAACGACGACAGCTTCTCTACCGTTTGTCCAGACCTAAGCTTGCCACCCGGCCGGCCCCTGTCCCTGCCGCGGGCATAACAGCCTCTTACTTCACTCCCTCTTCCAGCATGTGTCAATCTTATATATGTCGAGCGCCAAAGCCTCCGTAAGTTCTCATATTGTGCCCTGCTTGGAACAGCGGTATCAGTCTACGAGAAACCGCCCATGTGCGCTCTCCGCTCACCTGCCACTGACGGCACGTCCCGCGCCTCCGCCTCCGCCGCCGCCACCGCCTGTGCCTCCACCACCCGCCCCAGCCGCCGCCCGCCCGCCAGCTGCTCCTTGCGCTCCGCCGCCGCGCCCGCCAGCCTGCCGTACACGTCCGGCGGCAGTACGGCACGCAGCTGGTCCACGGGCCGTACCCCCTTGAGCGTCTCGTAGCTGGTGACGGGACAGGGAAAGCAAAGTCTGTAAAGCACACAATGCTGCTTTGGAAGAGGCATGGTGGAGCGTATGGGCATGGCTGCGACAGGCTGCTGCATCGTGCTGTGAGTCTTGCAAGTGACGCGATAGAAGAGAGGGCGTGAAGTGCGCGACAGGGCTACAACACCCCAACTAGTACAAGTACAACGAGACAACGGCAGGAACGGGAACACGAAGTCGCCCTACTTCCAACTACTCCCGCCACGCACCCCCGCCCCGTGCCCACCTGCCCACGGCGTACCGCAGGGCCGCTGCCGCCACCGGCTCGAAGGCCGGGCCCTGGAGGTCCTTAGTCACGCCGTACAGCTCCAGGCAGTTGTACACCGACAGGTGGCGCCGTACGGCCTTTTGCAACGGGTACAGGCGGGCGCAGGGCAGGACGGTGGTGCTGATGTGTAACTGCCGGCAAAGAGACGATGTGGAGACGCCCCGGGTGCGGCAAATGCTAGGGCATTACGTTCAAAGCAGCAGCGATGGCATGATACACGGAGTGCGTCTGTCACGGACCTGTGAGGATTGCGAGGCGGCACAGCAGCGCTTGGGCAGCGTTTGTACACACGGCGCCAGGCGGCAAGACTCACCTTCGCGCACAGCTCCTGGAGGCTGGGGATGGACACAGGCTGTGCGAGCTCCTGCTGCTGCTGCTGCTGCTCCTCCTCCGCCAGGTTGCGAGGCGACACAGACGCCCAGGAGGCTCGGAGGCTGTCGATGGCTGAGCGCTGCGACGGGGTGATAGTGCGCAGGAGGGAGGGGGAGGTGCGGACGGGGCCCCAGGATGGGGAGCGGGACACTGCCCTGGCCCCGGGGGAGGAGCTGTCGTGGGTTAGCGGTAATACACACGAGCTGGCCAAGGGCAGTGCCGCTATCGTGGACGCCATGGGGTTGCGGTTATGGAAGCGAGGCGCGAGTGAATCGCTACCTAGCTGCTAGGCGAGGGGACAGGGGGCTGTGCGACCCCCATTTGGGGATCCGGTAGAGAGGCGAATGCTCTGCTTGGGGCCAGCACTGTGGATCAGCGCGGACCTCCAGGGACCTCACGCCATGGACGCTTGACTCGATGAAGTACGCTCCGCCTTGAAGGAAGTGCAAGGTAGGAGGCTCGTGTCTGGGCAGCTGGCTGGGGGTGTAAGGTTTCTATGATGCTGGGTGCTTCTGGCCGGGTGCACGTGTGGGCTAACTCCTGTCGTCACGCCTCGACCCAGCTGCCAGCAGCGCCTCCCCTGCTCCGCAGCGCCCGAACTGCGTTAGCGCTATGCCACTTCCGTGAATCACCGTTTGTCGTCGATTTGCCGCCGGTAAAGTAAAAGGCTTGGCGCTCCGCAAGGAGCGCCTGTTCGCGCGCTTAGTGCAACAGTTCCGGTCCGACCTCTAATCACTAGAGCCTACTGAAGGCTGTATGACTGCATCATAAGACGTCGTAGAGCTAGCTCATATGTATACTCAGGACGTCTGAAGGCCACAGCCCACAGGCGACAGGCCAATGGCAGTGACCGGTAACGGTTACCGAAAAGCGAAGAAGGCGTGTCGCAAGATACTGGCTGGATCGCCATGCATGGCCGGCTCACCTATACTGTTGTATTAGGGTAGTGGACACTATGTCGGCCGTGTACGCGACCCTCTGCACACATCCGCTGCAGAAGAGCGCACGTCCCCGCACGCTTTTGGTGTATACAAACTGATAAGCAAGAGACATCATCCAACAACATACACGTCACTATCTACTTTACTTTCATATACTTTGCTGAACGCACGCGTGTTTCCCGGCGATTTTGGTGGCGGGAGGGCCATGAAGGGCAAGCCAGCTGACTCCGATGACTCCCTGGAGGATGGCGAAATAGGCGGGGAGCAAAATGACGAGTACGATACCTCCGAACCCCCAGCAAAGCACCGGAAACTTGGGCACCATGCATCGGTTGCGCCGTCACGGCAGCGCTCCGACGTGCCCCAGCACCAACATCGTGCTAAGGCTGACGGACGCGATAAACAGTCCGCACACGTGGGCTCCGCGCATGCGGGCAAGGCCGGCGGCGGGCCAGGCAGCAAGACGCCCAACTTTGAGGCCAACAAGGCTGCCCTGAAGGCCCGCCTGGCAGGCCTGATGGGCAGCTTGGCAAGCGGAGCTGGCGTGCAAAACGGCGAGGGACAGGGGGTTCCAGCGGGAGTGGGGAAAGGGAGGACGGAGGCGCAGCGGCAGCAGCAGCAGCAGCAGCACGGCACGACGCCGCACCGCGGCGGGGCACCCCCTTCCGGAGGCGCCTCAGCTGGTGCTGCTGCAGCTGGTGCACCTGGTGGCAACCAGTACTGCGCCTCGGTGTACAAGGACGTGAGTTACAGGTTTGGCGTGTTAGTGGGGTGGGCGTCCTTACCTGTCGGGAGAGGGTGGGAGGCCGAGAGGGCGGGGCACAAGGACGTGGGTGTGAGGGTAATGGGTTGGCGCATGGGGCCAAGGCTGTACGGGGGGCCGGGGAAGGAGGAGTGGGCTGCTATGTGACTGTCCTCTTGTGGCTGTTTCTGGAGCGGGTGGGGAACCTAAGAGGGCGGGCAAGAGCAAGGGAAAGGCTCTGGCCTTCCCACGGCGTACCAGGACATATGGGACACGGCCACATGGGACCCTGGCGGCGCGGTGGCAGTGCGCCAATGGGGAAACGGGGCGGGGACCTCTTACTGGGCCGCTGGCGTGCCCGAGTACTGCTGCCGCACAGTCCCACTGCTGGACGCGATGCGTTGACGGGGTGCGTCGTGGCTCGTATAGTATCATCTTTGTGCGCCTCGGCGCCGTAGCACCGAGCGGGGTACTGGGCGGAAAGGCACGTGGCAAACGCCCCTGCGCAGCTCCTCCTCAGCTCCCTTCCTGCCGCGCATGGGTATCTACCCTGTCGACGTCATGCTGCGATCGCCGCTCACTTGCACCACTTGCTGTCCCGTCCCCGCCCCATGCAGCAACACCCCAGCGTTGAGATCAAGGCCGCGGAGCGGGGCCCCGCCGCCGGCACCCTGCCGTACCACCTGCCGTACGGCAACAGGGCGCTGCCGGGGCAGGCGGTACAGCGGCTGCAGCACCAGCAGCAGGCGGAGGAGGATGGGTCGGGGGACGCGAACCGTGTCCAGATCAAGCTGTCAGACGTGCAGGTGGGGTCGGTGTGGGTGTGGTGGCCTTAGCCTGGGGATGGCAAGGACGCATATGTTGCACGTTGGAATTTGAAAGGGCAGCAGCAGCAGCCATCCGTGCCGCCGCCCTTCGCCGCGCCCTGCCCTGCTTTTCCCCGGGCTTGCATTGCCGTGCCTGCAGCCGTTACGGCCTTGGACCCCACCGATTGGACCCCACCCCTTCCCACCCCACGCTCCCTGCCGCCTCCGCTGCAGGCGTTGGCGCTGTGGGCCCTGTCCAACAACAACCTGGTGGAGGCGCCGCGCTGGGCATTCATCAAGGTGCGTGTGCTTGGTGTGTAGTAGGATGAGGTGCAGAGATGTACAAAGCAAGAAACAAGGCAAATGGCATGGCAAGGGGTTAGAGTGAGGACGGTTACTAGCGACCAAGGCTGAAGCTGCCGACAAAGTTGCCGCTGACCGTGTGCATGTGTGATATTGTGTACCGGTATGTCTTGACCTTCACAGCCGAACGGGTAGACACCGTGCCGAACGGGTAGACACCGTGCCCTTTTGGTGGTCGCACCGTGCCCAGGAAACGCGCCCCTCCCCTCCCTCTCTCCCCTCCCCGTAGAACAAGCCCCTGCTGCGCGGTGTGGTGCTGGTGCTGGCCCACGGCCTCAGCGGGGCCACATTCCAGGAGAAGCAGGTACGGCACGGCACGGCAGCTGCCGTACGGGCTGCCGTACACCCGTACATAGGTCATCCTCCGTTCCCTCTCAGCACGCCTGTTGAACTGACCCAGGCCTGCCCAACACAACCCCGATGTTCGCCACTGCCCTTGTCGGCCCTCTCAGGCCCTCAGTGCCCGCGCTGGTGTTTCAAATGCAGCGTCCTGCACATACCCCCTGGCTTGGTGTACCGTATCAGGAGCAGTGTCCTGCACACACTCCCCGCCTCACGCTCCGCTGCCCCTGGACACTGTGTCCTGCCTCATGCCGTGCACACACCTTACATCCGGCACGCCCCGCCTGGCGCATGGCGCCTGCCCTCGCCCCCCCCTCCTGCCAGGCCCTCATGCCCTTTCTCAGCAGCCTGGGCCGTGCGGCCACGGTGGTGGCCCCGGGGCCGCAGGTCAAACCCAGTGAGTGCACTCGCAAACGGTGTGTGCGTCGACAATTCAGTGCGTAGTGGGGAAGCAGGTTTGGAATTAGCAGCAGCAAAGTATCAAGTCGGCACGTTAAGGTGGAGGAGACGGCCGTGGGTTACATGTGAGGACTAGCGCGCATAGACAGCCTCACGTGCTCCTCTCTTAACGTGTTTTCAAGCGACCCTGCCAGCTAGCTCAGCCTCACACACACCTGCCCCTTGCCTGTGTGTCCCACGCTAAAACACACCACACCAGGGCAGAACGAGGTGGAGCTGCTGTGCACCAACGTGGGCTCTAAGCGCAGCGCCAAACGGAAGCGGTTGGAGGCCATGGGGGCGGCGGTGGCGGCAGGGGCCGGTGCGGCGGCAGCCGCAGCCGCCGGAGCTGCAGCAGGAGCAGCAGCAGGCGCAGCGAATGCGCATTCAGGCGATGCGGTAGACAAGGCCGCAAACGGTGCTCGCAGGGATGGGGGGAGAGAGGAGGAGGGTGGAGAGGAGGGGGCGGCAGCTCCGCCGCCGCCACCCGGGGACCCCCCGCCTGGGGCGGCGGCGGGGTTGGGGGCGGCGGCCAGGCCGCGCGGCCTGCCTCCCGGCCCCTTCCCGCCCTCGCACTACGTTGCCTCGCTGCAGCAGCTGAAGGCGCACAACTATCCGCTGCCAGCCCTGGATGGGGACGGAGGGGAGATGGTGGGGCCAGAGGGCTTCCTGGCCACGCGGCCGTCGGGTGGGTGGTGAAGGGCCAGATGACTGGATCGGCTGTCCAAACATGTGTATGTAGGTGTACTCCTGCAGTATCTGTCCACCTGTCCGGACGACGGTCTGGTCACGCAGTCGTCGGATGGGCGGCGCCTGCAAGGTGCGCGGCAGGGTGGTCAGGTGGAATGTGAGAATCCCTGAACAGCCATGCCTGCCACGTGACCTAGCCTGGCGGCCTGCTGCCTGGCCCCCTTGCCCCCTTCCTTTCCTTTTTCTCACCCCAGGCGATCCCCGCCGCTCCGAAGCCATGGTTGCGCTGGACTGCGAGATGTGCATTACGGCGGTGGGGTTCGAACTCACGCGCATCACGCTGGTGGCGGGTCCGGGCGTGCCGCGAGACGTGGCGGCAAAGGCGGCGGCGGCGGCCGCAGGGGCAGGGGCAGGGGGGGCAGCAGGAGCAGCAGGAGCAGCAGCAGCAGGCGGGTCAGGGAAAAAGCACAAGAAGGACAAGGCGGAGAAGAAGGCAGCGTTGGCGGCGGCAGCAGCGGCAGCTGCCGCGGGCGGGAGAGCAGGGGCAGCGGGGGGAGCAGCGTGGGGAGCAGCAGGGGGTGCAGGGGGTGCAGGGGGTGCAGGGCAGGAGGAGGAGTATGTGCCCGTGGGCACCGTGCTGTTGGACGAGCTGGTGCTGCCCCCACGGCCCATCGTGGACTACAACACGCGGTACAGCGGCATCACGGCCGCCATGCTGCAGGTGGGCGGGGTGTGTATTAGGTGTGTATTAGGTGGTTACATGAGGATTTGAGGCCGTCGTGGACTACAACACGCGGTACAGCGGCATCACGGCGGCCATGCTGCAGGTGGGCGGGTGTGCATTAGGTCGTTGGTTGTGGGGCACCCGGCGTCTTGCTCGCCGACGTCGTTTCAGCGAAGAGCACGTTCTCCTACAGTCGTTGCCGGGCAGTACGACAGGGTATGCAGTTGGGCCGACGTCCCATGGCCTGTTTACTGCGTTTGAGCTCAGCACATGTTCTGGCGCTGTGCTGCCCCTGCCGCAGGGGTGTACAACACGGCTGGAGGACGTGCGGGTGAGTGACATGGCCCTGCGGGGCCCGGGGGGTCAGGGTTCCCGACGCTGGTTGCCAGCGATTGCACCCCCAATCCTGACCTTCTCAGGAGCCGAAATGATTTAGCTTCAAGGCTTGCCAGTGCCATAGGGGCACTTTCTGACGTTGGTGAGCCGTGAAACGCTGACGGTGGGTCGCCGATCCACGCTTTCAAAGCGAACTCCATAAAGCACACAGTAAAAGCTTACTTGACAAGCATAACCAACATGGTCCACGTCCGCCCCTTGTGCAGGAGCGTTTCCTCACCCTCGTAAGCAGCGAGACGCTGCTGGTGGGGCACGCGCTGGAGAACGACCTGGCCTCGCTCAAGGTGCTGCATGGCCGTGTGCTGGACACAGCCATACTGTTCCCGCACCCCAAGGGGCCGCCCTTCAAGAGCGCGCTCAAGGTGAGATTCTGAAGAGTGGGCGTGGGGGCGGGGGCGAAACTGCCGAGTTATGCAGAAAGCCTCGGACACACCTTTTGCTGGGCTCCCCTCCAAAAGTGTGCAAACCGTCCTTCCTGTCAGGACGAATGGCCTTGCCTGCTGTCAGATAGCTCCCTCTCTGTGGTGCTGTTGTGAACTCCATTGGACCATTGCGCCGTGTATACCATCGAATACTTCATGCGGAAGCTGCCTCCCTCCAGTGTTGTGCCCGCCGTGTTTTCCGTTCTTGTGTTACCCCCAGATCCTGTCCAGGCGCTTCCTCAAGCGCACCATCCAGGAGGGGTCGCACGACAGCGCAGTGGATGCCCGCACAGCGCTGGACCTGGCACTGCTAAAGATCAAGCACGGTGGGTTATCTATTGTCAAGGGATTTACTGTTGCGGGGCGCAAGGCAAGACAGCCCCCCAAGGGCCTCGATCCACGAGCCTAGCATCCAGTACCAGTACGGCATTACCACTTCACAGTCATCGCCACCAGGGTGGAACAGGTATCCGCACTTCGGCATTGGTTGGCTGACCGGCAACGGCATAACGCCCCCTGCCCCTGCCGGCTGCAACGCCTCCCTCCGCTACTGCAGGCCCCGCGTACGGCAGCTCTGACGGCTCCCCCAAACGTCCCAATCCACCTAGGCCAAGGACATGGACTGACATTGAATGATCGAGTGTATGAACGAATGACTGAAGCAAGAGAGGAATAACGGAAATACAGCCACACCCTGCCCGGGCCCGAGCCTTACAAGCAGCGCAACAACACTAGGGACTGGTTACCAGCGACTTGCAACGCGTCCTTGCAGCCTTGCATGGCCCCTCCTCCCATGCAGGCCCCGCGTACGGCAGCTCTGACGGCTCCCCCAACGGCCAACTGCCCCGCCTGGCGGACGTGCTGGCGGCGGAGTGCGGCGTCAAGTGCTGCCTGGTGGACAGGAGGGAGGCGCTGGAGAGGTGGGGTCAGGGCGTGTGGGTTACGGTGTCAGAGCGTGTGTAGCGCTGTGTGAGGTGCTGCCTGGTGGACAAGGGGCGCTGGGGAGGTGGGCAGGCCCAACGGCACGTGCACGGGCGTGTGGCCATGTGTATTACGAAATGCGGAAGATGTGTGGGTGCGGGTCTGCGTCAAGTGCTACCTGGTGGACACGAGGGAGGCACTGGAGGGGGTATGAGGGGCCGGGTCCGCGCGTGAGTACTTGACGTTGTTACGGGGTATGAAACTGTTGTGCGTGCGGCACTGTGTAAGGTGCTGCCTGGTGGACAGAACGCGGCGCTGCATAGGTGCACGTCTGGGCACGTGGTTGTGGGCGCCTGATTGTGGCTATGTAGGGCACGTCAGGTGCTGTTCGAGTGGACGGCTGTGAGGATGGGCGCCATATGGGTGCTCTCGCCTGCCTCCCTGCACATGTCCACATGTCGCGCGGGGCCTAACCCACCCTGCCCGCAGCAACTTCACGACGGGCGCGTAGCCCTAAATCGCGTGCTGCATCCATTGACGTTCCAGGATTGTGTTCCGGCACGTTTCAACACCCTCCACCACCCTCCTCCCTGCGCATTCGCAGGCACGTGCTTGGTTCCGTGTCTTCTGTGCCCACGGCGTCTTGACCCCTTCCCACCAGCTCCCCTTGACACTGTCCGTCCCCTGCCTTCACAAGCACGTGCTGGGTGCTGTGTCTGCTGTGCCCGTGGCGTCCTGACCGTCCAATATCAACCTCATTTACTACCAGCGATGTTCTACCCCTTCTGTCTTGAACGGCGGACGCAGGCATGTGCTGGGCGCTGTGTCTGCTGTGCCCGTGGCATCCGACGAGGAGGCGGTGGCGGCGGCGGGGCGGCAGGCGGCGGCGGGGACGTACGGCTTCGTGTGGACGCAGCTGCTGGAGCTGAGCACATTCATGTTCAGGAGGTGAGCGTGTGTATTAGCGTGTGTGTCTTAGGAGGGGAAGGTGTGAGAGGGGCAGGGCGGGGGCGTACGGCCTCTGGTGACAGCAGCTGCTTGAGCTGAGCACATTCTGCTTTGGAGTGGTGGGAAAGGGGCAATGCAATGGTGCGCAGACTGTGGTGAGAGCGTCAGAGCACTACCACGCTTCGCATTTCAGCTGCTCTTAGCAGCTCATGATCTCTGCCCTGTACACATTTTACACACAGGGCCAAGTACCATGGGCGAGTGGACGACGCGGCGTCAGCCGCAACAGCTGCGGCCCACCACCACGCCTCAACAGCAGCAGCTGGGGCCGCCTCGGCCGCCGTTGCAGCAACAGCTGCGGCAGGGTGCAGCACCCCCAGAACTGCCGCCGCCGCCGCCGCAGCAGCAGGCACTTCCGCAGCATCTGCTGCTGCCGCTGCAGCCGCGACGGGTGCTGGTGCGTCCCCCTCCCCGGCCCACCCGCCGCCCGACTACTCGCCGGCCGCGTTCGACGCCCTGCTGGCGGCGTACGACAGGTACGGCTGTACATTCTGTCATACAGCCGTACTGTATGGATGTACTGACTGATGGTGTTGCAACGGCGTGGCTGGCCACGAGCTCCGTCAACGTACATTAGGTACGTGAAACTACCACCTCTTCCAGGAGCACGTGTGGTTCCAGCCGCAGTAGCCTTCTCGTGCTGAGCTTGTGCGTGCTTGTATGTACCCACTCCTTCCCATTACAGGCGCCTGGCTGCCCTGTGGGCTGCGCTGCCCCCCCGCACGCTGCTCATCGTGGCCACGGGGGCGGGGGACACGGCTGCGTACAGCAGGTGGGGGCAACTGTGAAGGCTTTGTCGGGTGTCCTCTCGAAACGATGCTCTTGGGGACAGATTTCAAGCAACGCAAGAGGCGCTTGAAGCCTCACATTAGCATTGCCAGTTTGCGTTGGTGCACCAGTGTCCCTCTTCGCAGCCGATCTTGCAAGCTTGGCGAATTTTTGCCTTGGCTGGAGCCGACTGGCTGGGGTACCGCACGTACTTGGTAGCCATGCACCTGGCGAGGCTAGTTTTGGGTTGATAGCTCGATACCACGTTAGCAGATTGGGCTCAAGCAGGGGCTCAGGGCGGGCGGTGGCAACTGTCTAGTATGTGGCGGCGGCTGCGACGCTTTGCTGCTGGTTTTATTAAAACTTAGCTGATTTTTCCATAATCGGCCGTGCTGTGCCGTACACTCTTCGCAGGCTGTACGAGCAGAAGTGCAAGCGCACCACCCCCGACTCGGAGCTGCCCCGGTGGACCACGGTAAGCAGTTCATGCCGAGCGGCGGTGCCATGGCTTGGGATCTGGACGTCCACCAAAGCTGCACCCGTTGTTCTTCTTGCTGCCGGCGATACGGTGTGCCACGTGTGCAGCCGCGTCCTGCAAAGCCGGCTGTTGGGTTAGCAGTCTGTCGTCTGCTGTTGCACAATTGCATGGGCCGCAACCCACGTGCCGTTATGCCACGTGTCGTAGCGACGTGCCGTGCGAACACGCCGCACACTAGAGGTGCTGGGGCACCTTCACGTGTGTTGCGTAACTTGCGCCAGTCCTCATCCTCGCGCCCTATGTGCTTCATTCCGCGCCCCGCTTTGGCTCCTTTTCAAACCTCCCCAGGCCGAGGATGACGCAATGGTGGAGCTGGGCGCAAGGGAGATGAAGGCGCTGTGCTTTGCCAGGGTCAAACCGGACGGCGTTAGCAGCGGCAGCAACAGCAACGGCGCTACCCACGCTTCTGGCTCGGGGACGGGAGCGGGTCCTGCGGCGGGGCCCGGCTCACCTGGCTCCCCTTCACCACAGCACGGCGGGAAAAAGGGCGGGAAGAAGTAGCGGTTGTGGCTGGTAACCCACGCCGTTAACTGCCACACAGCCTACGATGCTTAACACCGAATGTAGCGCAAGCACTGCACTTCTGGCTGGTGTGACGTTGTGGGGCCTACGTCGAGGCATGTCATGCGCGGTTTGGTGCTCGCTCGCCTGCCCAGGACCTGCCATGTCTGAGGCCTCGGATGGGGGTCTGCTGGGGGTTGTAATGGGCTTTCAGGGCAGGGGAGCTCCCCTGGGGCAGGGACTTGCATTTGTGCCCCCGTCCGCTTGTAAAACACTGAGAGGACCTTCATCGCTGCAGGCTGCCAACGCACCTTTGGTATTTTAAAGCCCACTTGCAGTCCTTAGTGCCATACAGCCGTTCATCCGCACGATCGTGGCAGCATCCCAGCAATCATGCTCTGTCCCTCACCAAGCGGGACCGCAACAGCATGAAGAAGATAAAGCATATATGCCACAAAAGTCCTCAAGCAAGCGGATTCATTTTGCCGCTGAAAATAGCGATGTACAGCCATTTCCATTAAACTGGCTGGCGGGGGCGGGCGGGTCCGGGTCCCGCCCGCCGGCACTAAGCGTAAGGGACACCGGTGACCCTGCAAGGATCGAAGGATGCCTCAAACGAAGCCTGCCTCTCCTCGCTCGTCTTGTTGGAACTATACGCTTGCTTCCTAGCTTTGCCTCAACTAAACCAGCAAAGCCAGCGCACTTATCGGAGTAGCAATAACCTTCAATCAGGCGTTTCTCGGTAAGTAAGGCCCGGGCAGATAGACAGCCTCTGTAATCTCGCTTCAATTCCTCTTCATTGGTGTAACTGCGCTTGCAGACATGTCGCTGGAGCAGATAGGCAGCTTCTCTTTTGACAATGACAACGTCCCCTTGACGATTCGCCTTGACGACAACAAGATAGTCAAGATGGAGCGACACGACGTCGACACTGCGCGGGTATACGTGGCAAACAATGCGGGCCAGGAGCTGCCTATTCCCTCTGGGATGAAGTTGACCCACGCGGGCAAGGACGATGTGCCGCCCGTCAAGGATTCTAATTCCTTCATCATTACGTGGCTTGATAATGAGTATACGCTGACTCTGGGTGACCGTGTGGTCATGGAATTGCGCACCCAGAAGCAGTTCGCAGTCCTCGCGCCTGCGACCGGCCAGCTCGGGGTGAACTAGCGTATAACAGGACGTCTGTCATCATGTATGTGGTGCGTAGCCTCTGGCACAAAGTCGCATCCTGGCCGGCGGTCGTGGGCTTGGACGTTGGACCCTGCAGCTAGCAGGGCAACGCACTGCGTGCTAGGTTGCCTGGGCCGTGTGTTGAACGTACGGTAGCTGCCGCGCATGCGCTGACTGCCAACAGCACCAAACGCCCCTGGCTTTTCGCTGTATACGCCACGGCTGCCTCGGGACCCTGGGAGAGCGCCGCTGTGTCCCGGGGGCATTCACATTGGGACAGGCCTGTTGCTTTTTGTCTGCGCGCTCACTCGCATATGGTGCTTGGTGCCCCGTTGTTGTCTCACAACATCTGGTTGGTTGTCGGCCCTACTGCCGCTGCTTCGCAACACGTGTACGTGGGATGTATGCGGTGTGCCTTGCTCGCATTGCTGCTCTTGCGCCAGCCAGAAGGCCTTCTGGCGCCAGCGGCTTTACCGTCGTGTGGAGGCACTCACGCTCAGGGCCATTAGCCGCACGTGAGGCCCAGACAACAGCCAGGCAACAGCGGAGTTCGACGCACCAGCAGGACACTCGTACATTATTGCCGCCGTATACGCACCACCTACCAGGACCAGGAAACTCACTACCGCATCCCAAGTAAGCCCCCTTGGCGTGAGCTCGACTAGCCACGACATTGAAGGTCTCCCAGCGCAGCCCAGCGCAGCCCAGCGCCATAGCCCAAAAAAGTGCATGCAACAAACCAAAAGCGTGCTACGTACCAGTACTGTACCGTACCACTCCCCTGCTGCGTACAGCGTGTACAAACTTCACGACACATGCGGTAGGCAGGCATGCCGTACATCCCTTGCTGCGCCGGTCTCCGAGCAATGGTGGCTTCCCGAGCAGCCCCATGCCCCACCCTACTCCGACTTCCTGGAGACCCTTACGTTTGAAGCATCTCGCTTCTCACGCAGGCCACGCAGCGTTCCGGTCTTATACAATATTACGGATTTTCCGGCCGTCCAGGCCGGTTCTTAGGATTTTGTGGGGCCAAATTGTAAGAGGAATTAGAATTCCTGTGTAATTTGCCATTTAGATTGTAAGCGGTACTCAGACAATTTCCCCAAGGCAGCCGTGAGAATTGTAAGCAGGTCCAGGCAGGGAAGCTCCCAGGGCCCAGGGTGCCGCAGCGCACACCACATGCGTACCCCAGGGAGCACCCCAGTGAACCCCAGAAATGGTGCCGAGTACTGCAAGCCTGGTATGGCATCGGGTTCAACACTGCAAGCGTGCGTCAACTGTGTGTCTTAGTGCTGCTGCTGCTTGCGTAGTAGTCATTTGTGGGTTAGGGGGGCTTGCACCCCAGGAAAAAGGTCAGACTGACAATTCCTACGGCCGAAATTGTAAGCAGTACTGTGACAATTTCCGGGTGAGAGGGTCAAAAATTGTAAGCGCTTAGAATTTTGTGCCAAATAAGACCGGAACACTAAGGCCACGTATCGGCACCGACCTACGCAACAGCTCAGCGTGGGCACTGTCCGTGCAATACGGTCAACGGTCCAGCACCACAACTGCTTTCACCGCCACCGACGTGCTAGGAGGGCCCTGTCTGTCATGCCAGGTGATCGCGCAGGCTTCCCGGCACGCACACGTGCCGTGCTCCCAGTGAGCTCCACAGCCTTTGATCCTCGCACACGCGGACAGCCAGCCGGCCTGCGTATCACACACAATACACGCAGGTGATCCAGTGTTACACTGTGGGCAAAAGCCGGGGGTCCATAACCGGACCGAGA
>VFQN01004776.1_pt1 | contig 17434 bp, 11 predicted proteins | sample 3512371 | NCBI WGS metagenome assembly VFQN01 (sample SAMN10412370, study PRJNA504923) | tailings metagenome | isolation source: Replicate 2 from Balatoc abandoned mine | place: Philippines: Itogon, Benguet | collected 2017-08-28 | reverse complement strand
AGAGCAGCGTAGCTCCCAGAAAAATACCGAAGATGGTCAAGTCGTACAGGGCAAAAATAAGGGTGTAAATGACCAGGTTCAGTAGCGAAAACAAGATAGCAATCAGGTGCGTTGAAAGAAACGTTTCGATGCGTTTTTGGTCTTCGATGCGCTGCATCACCTCCCCCACGGCTTTCTCGTTGAAATAACTGATGGGCAAACGCATGATTTTGGCAATAAAATCGGTCAATAACGACACCCCGACGCGGGTACTGACGTAAAGCAAGAGCCAACCCCGAATGGCTTCGAGCGAATTACGCCCCACCATCAGCATCAATTGCCCCGCCAGAAAAATGTAGATAAAGTTTAGGTTATGATTCATCACCCCCACGTCCACAATGGACTGGGTAAGAAAAGGAAAAATGAGTTTGAGAATAGTCCCGACAATCATGCCCAACCACAACTGCCACATCAATTTGGGGTATTTTTTTAAATAGGCCGTCAACGAACGTAATCCCTGTGGCTGGGCGTCGGTGGGTGCTTCGGCATCCTGAAAAAACGCGGGCGTGGGATCGAGCAACAATACGGTTCCTTCTTCTGCACCCGCTGGTAGCCAATGCTTACAAAATTCATCGGCCGACACTGTCAGCGGAGTTTTGTCGGTACAGATGGAAACCTGATTCTGAACGATGTTGGAAACTACCACAAACCCGTGATTATCCCATTTTATAATGCAGGGCAGCGGAATTTCACGTTTGAGGGATGAAAAAGAAATACTGATGCAACGGGCTCTGAAACCCATGGACTCGGCGGTTTCGGCAAGGTCTCTCAAGCTACCGAAACCATGGCTTTTTTTAGCCCGGAGGGTACTTAACGAGAGTATTTTTCCATGGTGTTGCGCTACGCTTCCTAGGCATTTTAGCGCGGAATCATTGTGGTCTTTTTGACGTACAAAAGCCGATACAGACGAAAAATGTTGAGTTTCCATACGCAGAACAATCTTAAATAATTACGGTTAGACCCTTGTTTATCATTAATAAATGATAGACCAAAAGTATAACCGCCCCAACAAAAGCCGTTGGTACGATGTTCTGAAAACTTAGTCTATTGTTTCAAATATTTAGCTTATTGTTCCACACCCTCGGCAATAAGCAGAAGGAACGGATTGGATGTGAAAGGCTACCCTGGTGGGTGCATTTTTATCGGGCTTTAAGGATTGTCTTTTCCAATAGCGTTTTGTAGCGGGAATCTTCTTTGAAATTAGCCAACCAATCCCGTACAATAAATGGGAAAAACAGCATCGGAGGCTCGCGCAAGGCAATAGCCTTTTCAAAGAAATCATACGCTGTATCTTTATCGCCCAGACAGGCGTGTACGATACCCATGTCATAGTTGGCCACAGGTTGGGTTTGGTGCAAGACTTCCATTTTCTGGATTACCTCCCTCGCTTTCTCTTGGTGGCCCATCAGCGCCAACAGGCTGCCATAGCCGCTCAGGGTTAGGCCACTATAATTTTGACGGAGGGCCTTTTCTAGTTCGGTGAGGGCTTCATTATATTGCTTGGATTTTATCAAATTGAACCCCATGATGATGTGCCCGCCCCAAAAATTGGGTTCGAGTTCCAGCAGCCTTCTTCCCTGTACAAGGGCTTTCCGAAAATCACCCGCAATCCAGTAAATATACCCTGTGTAGAAATTATTAATCAATGAAAAAGGGTCGAGGTCAAAGGCAGTCTGAGCATGGTCGATGGCGCGGGGAACTTCGCCCAATATACTGAGACACAGGGCATATTGACCGTGGGCTTCAGCCATGTTATGATTCTGCTCGAGGGCTTTTTGGAACGAGCGCAACGCTCCCACCAAATCCCATTCATGATACATCTTTAAGCGAGCGATGGCCAGATGACTTTCAGCAATTTGGTCATCCAATTCAAGCGAATATTGGGCGCACTGCTGCATTTGAGGTAGGCACTGGGTAGCCGAAGCGTACCGATAAAACCACAAATTGAGAAAACAGGACGCCATTCCAGAATAGGCGATAGCATAGCTGGGCTCGATTGCTATTGCTGCCTGATAATATTCAATGGCTTTGTAAAAATTGTCGGCTCCCGCAAATTTATTGTAGTAAAAACGCCCGTACAGATACAGCCGATACGCCTCGGGATTGTTGGTGTACCTCTTCAAGACGGCGACTTTTTCGGTAACTAATACGTTGCTCTTAATCCGGTTGAGAATAGATAGTGAAATTTCATCCTGAATATCAAATACATCTTCCGCTTCGCGGTCATACTTTTCCGACCATACATTAAATCCGTCGGCCACTTTGTTAAGTTGGGCGGTAATACGTAGCTTATTGCCTGATTTTCTGAGGCTTCCTTCCAAAACAAAGCTAACGTTCAGCCGCTGACCGATTTGTCTTACGTCCAGGCTTTGGCCTTTAAACGCAAAACTGGAGGTACGTCCCGCTATTTTCAGGCCCGAGACCTGCGCAAGTCGGTTGATGATCTCTTCGGTCATGCCGTCACAGAAAAAATCCTGCTCGGGGTCGCTACTCATATTTACGAAGGGCAATACTGCAATCGACACTTCCAAATCGGTCACCGTAGAAACCTCTTCCGTTTGGGACTGTTTTCTGAATTCAGTAGGGTTTACGTTGAACTCCTGCGTAAAGTATTTGCTAAAGTTTTGCGGACTGTCAATTCCTACTTCGTAGGTAATTTCAGACACTCGCATGTCAGTATTAATTAATAAGTCTTTGGCTTTCAACATTTTTACTTTCCGGATGTAAAGAGTGATAGGAAGTTGGCTGTGGGCAGTTACGATTCGGTGCAGCTGCGTTCTGCTTATTCCCAACTCCTTACAAATGCTACTTAGCGAGAAGGCCGGATTGGTAATATTCTGCTGGATTAAATAGGTTAGTTTCTCAAAAGTTTCTTTTTCTGAACTATGCATAATACCCTTAACGCAAATAAAGACTAGACTAAATTTTGTAAAATTCCCTGAATGTAGTTAATAAATACATTTTTTGGGCAATGGAAACAATTATTATCATAGGTGCTTCATTTTTTGTCGAGAAACATCGTTAGGGGAAACACTATAACAAATTATCGTTCAAAATATCTGAGAGATTAATGAGTCAAAAAATAATTTACAACTCCCGAATCCGAATATTCCGAAAAGCCGCTTCGTCGCCATGGTCTTGGAGCAAGATATGCCCAGGGGCAGTTCCGAAATCCTTTACATCTTTAAACTTACTTTCGGCTTTGGCTCTCATAAATTCAGGACTGCTGATGGTGTACTCAACCACTTTCACGCCGTTGAGCCAATGCATTACGCGCGTACCTTCCACCCTGACACGGCCTTTGTTCCATTCGCCGATGGGTTTTAATTGTCGTGAAACGGGCGCAAACAACTCGTACAATCCAGCGGTGCGGCGTTTGTCGTTGGTGTCGTTGGCGATGTCTTTGTTGCCAGCATCATCAATGAGCTGATATTCACAGCCTAAGATGGAACCGTCTGGGTATTTTTTGACGAAATATTTCAACCCTGTATTTGCTCCAGGGGCAAGTTTGAATTCAAACTCTAAGTCAAACTGCGCAAACATCTTTTTGGTAATAATGTCCCCACCCCGCACTACGGCTTTGCTTTCGCCTTTCCCTTGATTAACCACCAGAATTTTATTGTCAATGGCCCAACCTGCTTTGGGAAATTGGTCCGATTTGGCCGAAACCCATTGCTCGGTAGAGGTGCCATTAAAAAGTGGAATCCAGTCGTTTGGAAAGTAGACATTTACCTCGGGGTGCATCGTATACATCCGGTATTGCTTGCCGTCGTGGACCAGCAAACCGCTGGATTTATCGTTACCGATGATGGGGTTATTTTCATATTTTTTCCAGTGAATCAAATCCTTAGAAACCGCCACGTTCATCGACCATTCGCGCCAATCTTTAAAGGCGGAAGCATGATAATAGCCGTAGTACAGCCCTTTGTATTTGATAATTTGGTTCATGGCTACGGCGTATTGATCGTAGGTTTCAGGCCCCATTTTCAACACGGGTTCGTCTTGCACGTTCGTCCAGATTTTCAGGTCTTTGGAAGTAGCCAGCCAAATGCCTAAGTCGCCGCGTTCATAATAAAGATACCACGTGCCCTTTTCGTGCCAGATCGCGGGGGTTCCATACGCCCCTTTGGAAATTGGGTTTCCGTTAGTGAGCCGCACATCCAGCGTCCCCTTTTCCTGCCAATGAATGCGGTCTGTGGAGGTGAGCAAATGCGCTACGTCGTTTCGGCCTTCGGCAAACATATAATACACGCCGTTGGACTTAATGACTGACATATCTTCGACCCAATCCAAATCATAAATGGGATTCGACGAATGGCGCGTCCACGTGAGTCCGTCGGGAGAAGTGGCGTAGCCTAAATGCATGACGGCATTTTTTTCCTTTTTGTAGCCCGTGTACCACAAATGGTAGGTGTTTCCTTCACGTAAAATGTAGCCGCGTTCCCTGATTTTCTCGTCCCAAGTGCCAGGCTTACCCGTTCCTGCAAAAACAGGATTTTGGGCGTAGGATTTGAAATTGACAATTTCACTCGGAAATTCCTCAGAGGCCGTGGGTAGTGTTCTCACCGCCAACGTTTTATTGCCTTTAGGAGTGTTCTCATCGCCAGCCTCGTTAGGCGAATAACCAATGGTAAAAGCCACCATAAGCGGCGTTAAAAGCGTTACTATTTTCATGATCATTTCATCATTTTATCGCGAGCTGCCTTGAATTCAGAGCCCCTTTTCCATCCTGGAAAAGTGCTTTCGTTGCTGATTCGGTGCCCCACTTCGTACAGCAGTTTCATGTCTTCGACAATACCCGTCAAATCCCATTTTCCGTCATACTCATCGGTGGGCATGTGGTAGCGGTAGAGATTAAACTGCTCTTTTTGGGCTTTGCCCCAGTCTTCACCGTGTTGACGGGAAATCACGCCGTTTTCGATGTACAACGACGGTATGCCTACTTTGGCAAAATTAAAATGGTCGGATCGAAAGTACCACCCTCCCGACGGATTGGGCTCACCGCGCGTGAATCGGTCTTGCTTTTTAGCCGCCGCCTCAATGTAATCGTCCAAATCTGACTGCCCTTTTCCGACCACAATCACGTCTTTGGTGCGTCCAAAAGGCTGCAAAACGTCCATGTTGATGTCGGCCACGGTTTTGTCAAGCGGAAAGATGGGATGCGTACAATAATATTCTGACCCCAACAAACCCTGCTCTTCGGCCGTTACGACCATAAACACAATCGAGCGGGCGGGTTTCTTTTTGAGTTTAGTAAAAGCCGTCGCTATTTCCAATACCGCCGCCGTACCTGAGGCGTCGTCGGCGGCTCCGTTATAAATAGAATCCCCGTTGATTGGCTCGCCCTTGCCGAGGTGGTCCCAGTGGGCAGTGTACACCACGTACTCGTTGGCGCGGGTTGTTCCTGGCAGCACCGCCATCACGTTGTGAGAGGTAGATTTTTTGGTTTCATTGTCGATGGTCAACGAAGTTGTTACACCAAGCGGCACTGGTTTAAACCCTTTTTTGCTGGCTTCGTGCATTACATCGGGCTTAATCCCTGCGAGCTGAAAGAGTTTTTTGGCCGATTCTAGCGTAATCCACCCTTCCATCGCGGCCCGTGAGCGATTGTCGTCAGCAGCTTGGAGGTACAGTTTAGATTTTGACCAGCCGCTTCGCACCACCGACCATCCATAACTCGCCGGGCCCGTATCGTGAATGATGAGCACGCCAGCAGCGCCTTGGCGAGCTGCCTCTTCAAATTTGTACGTCCACCGACCATAATAGGTCATGGTGTTTCCTTTAAACAGGTTATCGTCTACAATCCCCGGGTCGTTGACCAACACCAATACGGTTTTACCTTTGACGTCCAGCCCAGCGTAGTCGTTCCAACCGTATTCGGGCGCCACAATGCCATAACCCGCAAACACCATTTCAGAGTTTTCGACCTTTACTTGGTCTTGCACGCGGCGCGTAGCGGCCACAAAATCCGTAAGGTAGTTGAGGGAAATCTCCCCGCTTTTACCTTTCATGACCAGCGGACCAGCGGGTTTGGACAAAATATCCACCATAGGCACCTCCTGAAAATAGCTTTTGCCATTGCCGGGTTTCAGGCCTAATTTTTCAAATTCGGTTTTTAAGTAATTGATGGTTTTGGTTTCACCAACGCTGAACGGCTTGCGGCCTTCAAAGGCGTCGGAAGCTAGTACTTGAATATGCTTTGCAAATGCCTTGCCGTCGATGAGCGCATCGTCGGCGGTGTGGCTTACCAAAAAGACACTGCTCAGGAGGAGACAGAAAAAAATCAATTTGTTCATGAGATGATTACGGGGTCAGTGAATCACCAAAGATAGGAAGATAGGCTCCATAAATTCAAGAACGAAAAACGTATCTCCCCAAATCATTTTTTTCATTCACCACAAAAAAAGCCTCCTCTAGTCACACAGAAGGTGACAAGCGGAGGCAAAAAAACGTAGACTCAATACGAAGCCACCGTTTTATCCATTCATAGGTTTGCCTTTTTTCTTATTCAATTGCTTTCAACTGTTGTAAGATATTCCTCGTTATCGATTTTCGGCATTGTCCAAAATCAGTATTTACAATGGTACGTTTTCTGATCAAACGAGTAGCAAAAAAATAAACATTGTCGTTACGCTCAACATACCCCACCCACCAACCGATATTATTACCGTCAACTCGTGTCCACCCTGTCTTTGACCTAAGGGTATATTTGTTGTTTTTTTCAGTAATCATCACGTTTTTTAAGATTTCAAGGTTTCTTGCTGAAAAAGGGAGTTTACTCTCATAGACTTTAATCAGAAATTGAACCTGATTTAAGGGAGAGATACCGAATGCGCCAAAATTCCAGAAATCATCACCTTTTTCCGTAAGATTTGAGTTGCCGTACCCACAAAGTGTTAGATAATGGGCGTATTTTTCTCTGCCCACTTTTTTTGCCAACTCAATAAAGACCCACCCAGCCGACACTTCGAAAGCCTCTTTTACAGTGAGGTCTTTATAAATATCTGGCCGATACCCATACAAAACGGTGTCGGTTTCTCCGACCCATTTTACGATTTCATTTTCATCCTTGATAACACCCGTTTCCAACGCAATAAGCAGATTTATCACCTTAAATGTGGAAGCAGGCTGCGTCGTTATTTTTGCGTCCGAACTATCACTAACCATCCATTTTTGGTTTTTGTAATCATATATTGTGCTACTACCACTCACGTTACATTCTTTGAATGTCTTAACGAAATCAATCTGCGCTACGGTTGAAAATGAGTACAGAATAGCAAAAAACAAAGTGATTAGTCGCATATAAGTGCATTTAATTAACATTTTTCTTTATTGAAGGAGGCAAAAAACTTAAAATCATACTGAATCAATACTCCAATTTCAACGTCCACTCCGCGCCTCCTTGGTTGATGGTGCGCTGGGTAGGAATCCCTTTGGCGTCGTATTGGTAGCGGAACGTAGTCGATTGTTTGAGACCCGTCGAAGCCGCCGTGCTGATTTGTTTTCCGGGGTTATTTACTTGAAATTTTACCCAAGGTACGTACGGAAAAAACGATAGTTGATCGAAGGGGTTGGACGCGCTGTCAAACTCACTGTAATCGAGCGTTTCGTACAAAGAATATTTGCCTTCCATAAAGAGAAAATAGTCTACATGTACGCAATTGCCTTTGGCATCGTAGGTGTACTTCCATTTGGTTTTGGCGGGTGCATCCGACATTTGACGGTCATCGGGGACAACCTCCTCCCGCTCACTGACGCGGCCTTTGGCATCAAAAAGAAAGTATGTAGTGGAAATCAGGCGATTAGAGGCTCGGCTTTCTACCCGTTCCAACGTACCATTTGTGTAAAAATAGCGGTGGTCGCTGCCCTGCGAGCGCACCGTAGTGAGCTGCCCTGCAGTGTTGTACTCAAATTTGTTTTCGATGCGTTTGATTTGACTCGGGTCTGATTGAACATACTGCCATTGTGAAACGTGTCGGGTAATGCGCCCAATGCTGTCGTAATCAAATAACTGATAATCAATCTCTGAAGCGCTCGCCTTGCGCAATTTCAAGGTATTCGTTTCGGTTTCGTCGGGAGGCTTGGGAAGGTCATCATTGTTTTTGCAGGCAGTCATTATCAACGCTACCGCAACGACCCATGTCGTCATTTTTAACAAGTGTGTTTTCATAAAAAAGTGGCTGTTTCTAATAAAACGGATACTGAATTCTGACCCAAAACTGCTTTATTTATCATTAAATTACGCAACCATCTCTCTTGAATTGTGAGAAATAACCGCTGAAATGTCGAAAAAAGTAGCTATTCTGTACAACGATGCGCTCAAACGAAAACACTAATTTTGCAGTGAATAGCCAACGCACATTAACACCTTTTCAGCATCATTTTTTATCTTAAACCCCTAATTGCTATCTGTTATGAATTTAACCAAGATTTTGATTGCTACCTTCCTGTTTCTTCTAGGCTCTTTTGGCCATTGGTATATCATGTATTGGCAGTTCAAATCTCCCAAATGGATTTCCTCTATTTATCCTTATTTGCTGGCGATTGCCTGTACGTGGCTGTGGATCAAAGCCTCTGAGTACGGCGTCAAAGGCTTTAACGGCTCCATGTGGTCTAATCGGTTTTTGTTTTTCGTAACGGGCGTTTTTGTGGGTTCTTTCCTCTACCCGATTCATTTTGGGCAAACCTTCACCCTAAAAGTCGCCATTCAGCTTTTATTGGCATTGGCCATTATTGTCGTTTCTATTCTTTAAACCCCAATTAAGCTTTTGATATATTTAACTTTGAACCAAAAACAACCATGAAACGCACCTCCATTTCGCTGTTATCTTTCTTTCTATCAGTTCTTTTTCTGTTTTCTTGCGGCGGTGATGCCGCCGAACTGGAACGCCTGCAAAATGAAAATCTTGACCTAAAAGCGCAGTTGCAAAAACTGAACGCTCTTCAGTCGGCCAAGAAAGTACGGTACATTCTCAAAATTCGGTTGAAGCAGGCAAATTTTTCGCTCAGTATCAAAAAACACATCAAAAACGCCGTGAATGCCATTGATTTTGAGCTTCCCGTCGATAAAGATTTCTACGACAGCGTGTCGAAAGGCACCGAAATTGTGGACAAATTTCGCTTTGGCTCTTTCGTACTATACGGCAGTTTCGGCGATTGGGAAATGACCGTCAAAGACAAAGAAATTAGAGAAATGTAGCAGATTTGGGTGGTAATCAATAGTAAAAAAAGCCGCAAACGGAGTTATAGGATGTAGATACCTAAACCTACAACCTGACACATGAATTCAGCTTCTTCTTCAAGCCGCCTAGCCTCACTCGATGCTCTACGCGGCTTTGATATGCTTATGATTTCTGGCGGCGGTGCCTTTCTTTCTTTGATGGGTGGCAAAACCGACAGTACCCTTTTGAACGGTCTTGCGGCGCAATTTCACCACCCCGATTGGGACGGATTCACCTTCTACGATTTTATCTTTCCGCTGTTTTTGTTCATGGCGGGCGTGTCCCTTTCCATCAGTCTCAAAAACGGCGTCGCCAAAGGCATTCCCCAATCCAAACTCTTGGAAAAGGTATTTAAGCGAATGCTCATTTTGTTTTTTCTGGGAATATTAGACAAAAATGCCCCCGTTGATTTTTTTGACCCCGCCCATATTCGCTACGGAACCGTGCTCGGGCGCATCGGAATCGCCACTTTTTTGGTAGCTATTTTGTACCTTAACACTAGCTGGAAAACGCACCTTATCGTCGCATTCGCCATTCTTGGGCTATATTATGCAGCATTGATGCTGATTTCGGTTGGCGATTACGGCGGTGGCGACCTTACCTTTGAGGGCAATTTGGTGGGGTGGATTGACCGCTCTTTCATGCCCGGACGCCTCAAGCAAACCACCTATGATGAGCTAGCCATGACCACCCAACTCTCGGCTACCTGCCTAACTATTTTTGGCAGTTTGGCGGGAAAAGTACTATTGGACAAAACCACCGCCAACATCAAATTGATTCGGCTTATTGGCATGGGTGCCATCGGCATCGCGGCGGGTTTGGCGTGGGCTACAGTTTTTCCACTTAATAAACACCTGTGGTCTAGCTCGTTTATTCTACTGACAGCAGGCATGGCTTGTCTGTTGGTCGCTCTTTTTTATGGAGTAATGGACGTGTTAAAATTTACCAAATGGGCCTTTTTCTTCAAAGTTATTGGTATGAACTCGTTGGTGATTTACATGGCCTGCCGCTTCGTCAATTTCGGAGAGTCGTCTCGGCTGCTTTTTGCGGGATTGTACGGCCACGCGCCCGAAAAATGGCATGAAGTATTCAACGCCCTAGGCGGTCTGATTTTGGTGTGGCTAGTGCTGTACGTGATGTATCGCCACAAGATTTTTGTGAAGGTGTAACGCGTATTAAGTACTAAAACAATTTTAATCACGCAGAGACGCAACGTGGCAAAGGGAATAGGTTATTGATAATAAACACTTTGCAGCTTTGCGCCTTAGCGTAAATCTTAAATTTATTGTGCCTTGATACTTAAGATAAAGTTTATCTATCTCGGAAATAACCCTTCATAATGCGCGGAAGGCTCAAAAATGCCCGCGCTTTGGGCGTAGAACGACGCGTCGGTTGGGTAGACACCCTTCACCGTTTTTGTCCAAGTGCCGCTGGCTTTGGGGTGATAACTCATGAGTCGGTCCCAGTTTTTGTAGTATTGATGTCCGTTGGTTTCCTGTAAGCCAATCGACATATTGGGAAACGGCGGCAGCCGCGCCGCCACGGATTTGTTCCAATCCACCAAAATCGGGCTTACCGTCAGGTCGGCACAGAAGCAGGGGATGTTTTTTTCGTAGGCAAGCTGCGCAATCTTCATGGTCATGCTCAGGGTTTTGGCGATGGCCTTAACCGCAATGGCCGAATAACCCTGCTCAATGCGCCGAGCGGCATCTTCGACGGTGTGGGCGCTTTCGTCGGCAGCAATGCGTACCCCAAAATCTCCTACATAGACCTCATTGTTTTCGGCAAAGGGCTCTTCGACCACGGCAATTTGGTCAAATGCACCGATTTTTTTAGCATGGTCCAAAAACCGCAGTAGCGTGTCTTTGTGCTCGTAGCGGCCGTTGGCGTCAAAATAGTACGGAATTTTGCCGCTTTTTGTGTAGGGCGTTTCATAATGCCCGATGGTCTTGTGCAGTGCGGTCAAAAATTCAAGGTCTTTTTCCAGCATTTCTTTCTGCGTACCCGCCGCCCCCGTTTTGAGTTTGAGGATAAAATAGCCTTCATCAGCGGCGGTTTTGATGCGCTCCGTGGTGGTCCCGACGCTAAACGAAGGAATGCTCGCCACCTTTTCGTGCCGATACGACAGCCCTGGCCGATACGCCGTCGGAATCATTTCATCAAAGGTTTTCATGTTGTTCTCGTGGGCGTACAGCAACCATGCCGCATTGTCCACACATACCAACGCATTGAGGGCGAAGGTTTTGCGCAAATCTGCCACGCCCGTGATTTTTTTGCCGTAGTCCAGCACTTCGGGCAAAACCTGCTCCATCAAATCGACAGGATTGGTAAAAGAAGTGCCTTTGATGATCTGCAGTGCGCGTTCGCTCATGGCGTACATGAGGGCATTGCCGGCGCTTTCGGAATGGCCCGCCGCCACCCGCGCATCCGACCACAGCACGCCCTGTGTGCCCAAACCGATCTTCCGAACCCCCGACTCCGATTCTATCATGGCCACGGCCTGCCAACTATCGGTGATGGCGCCGCCCTTAAAACGGTAGGCATTGAGCGGCTCGCGTTCAAAATTGGCATCAACGTTTTTGATTTTAATCAATTTTTCGCGGGTTTCGGCAAAAGTTGGTTCCGCCAAACCCAATGCCGCCATGCTGCCCGTATACTTCATAAATTCTCGCCGATTAAGGAATTGATTTTTGAAAAAGTCCATAAAATTAGTTCGGAATATTGTTTAAAGTATACCACGCTTCCGACGACCAAAGCGATTGTCCGCGATGGCTTTTGAGCATATCTGGCAAGCGAAAGTAAACGACGTGCTCTTTCTTTAGATTCGGAATTTCGAGAAAAACCCGCGTTCTATCTTCCGAAATACTGAGTTTCTCTACATTCATCGCGGTCAGGTCCATTTTGGGGCCGCCGTAGTTTTTGGTCGGCAGATACCACCATTGATGGATTAAAATATCAGCGGGGCGCAGCTTTTGTCCTTCTTTGAGTGGCTCCGTAAATTCAATTTCAAAGCCCTGGGGCTTTGCGCGCACGGCCAGCATTTCAAAGGTACTTTTGCCGTTGTATTTTATTTTTTGTAACCCCCGTACGCGGTCTTTCCAACTCCAGCCGCCGCCTGCCATACCTACTTCTCCCACATACAACGCGCCATCTGGCCCCCAGCGCAGCCGATTGACTCCCGCTTCAAATCCCTGCGAGAACCGAAAGACAGCGCCTTGGTATTCTCCGTTTATCTTTTCCAAAAAATCACGTTGAATACCGCCGTGGGTCACGTCGCCGTGCAGCATTTGGCCTTTGTAAGGACCATCTTTTATCAAAACGGGTTCCGAGGGAGAATTTCCGATCTCATCTTCGGGCAGCCAAATCGCGGGCGGCACCATTCGAGGAGCAGGTTCGTCACTGAGCCAGCCCCACGCCATGCCGTTGAATTCTCCTTTTTTGACGTGAATAAATTTATTACCAGGCAGCCATTGCCCTTGATTATCCGTTACAAACAACTCATTATCAACCCCTAACCCGATACCATTGGGCGTACGCAGGCCGTAATTGACGGACTCAAAACTGCCATTTGGGGCTATTTTGATGGTGCGGCCTCGGTCGGGCAATTGCTTTTCGTCGGGTTTGAGGCGCATCGCCATCGAGAGAGTCACGTAGAAATAACCCTCTTTGTAGACCAATCCAAAAGCAAATTCGTGAAAATCGGCAGTAACGCCCCAACTGTTGCACACTACGCGGTATTCATCAATAATTTCATCACCGTCAGTATCAATCAGTTTCGTTAATTCGTGTTTTTGCAAGACGTAGATTTCCCCGTTGACCACCTCAATACCAAGCGGTTCAGCTAGTCCGGAAGCAATGCGTTTGACGGTGATTTTGTTGGTATCTCCCGTCGTGACATTGTCCAGCAGGTACACGCCGCCTACTTCGTCCCAGGTGGTGACCAGCAGCCGCCCGTCGGGTTTGAACGCCAACGCCCCCACCCGGGGTTTGAAGTTTTTGGTGTGCAGCGTTTGCAGATCATAACTTGGGTGTACTTTCTCCAACGGTGCCCCAAAACCGGGAGAGTTTATTCGTTGCACCACCTGTTCTTTTTTGGGTTGGCCCACCGGCTTTTGGACAACAATTTCTTTGGGTTTTAGGGTAAAAATATAACTGACCATGGCCGTTAGGTCATTTTCGGTCAGTAAGTCGTGCGAATTCATCACCCCAGTACCCCAAACTCCCGTGCCGCCTTCCCTAATTTTATTTACCAACAAATCCACCGATTTCTTGTTGTTAGGATAGCGTTGCGCCACGCGCTGAAACGCCGGCCCCACTTCGTTTTCGTCGACTTTATGACACACAAAACAGTCGCTTTTGTCCATCAGCGCCCGTCCCGGATGAACGGCTTTGGGGGTAGGTGGCGGCGGAAACTGCTCTGGCAACGGGTCAAAATAAGTGGCTAGGTAAGTTGTTTTGTTAGAAGGCAACGCCCTTATTCCCTCGAATGTTTGTAAAGAAACAGCCACTCCTTCCGGAACCTTTGATGTAGTAATCATTCTTTCCAGTCCAGGCTTTCCAGCCGTATTGCGTACAAATTCGGGGCGCTCCGTCACCAGAACGGTGTCTTTGGAAGAGAGCACTAACGCAAAATGCAGATAAATCTGTTGGTTTTTGAAGGCATAACCTTTGTACAGTACGCGCGCCGGCTCGTCCTTACCACTGATGCTTACACGCCACGGCGACGCGGGCAGGCTGTCGCACAGGTAGGCGGTGCCCCATGAGCCTGGCTGAATGTCTTTTTTGTTGGTATAAGCCGCCCCTTCCAGCGTGATCCCGCCTTTCCAAACTTTGTACAATTTCCCTTTGGCCAAGTCGTAGGCTGCGTAACATTCTTTATCCAAAGCCAAAGTCAGCATGCGGGGCTTTTTGTCGAGCACCGAGCGAATGGCCCATACCTCCAGCGGCCGCTGAATGTCTTCTTTTGGGGAAGGATAATTTGCGGCAAAAACAAACACCGTAGCCGCCAATAAAGCCAAATTTTGTAACCGTATCGTCATAACCTTCCACCCGTAGATTGGAGTCTTTTTCTTGGTTAAGAAGGTGTTTTTGGGAGTTATTTACTCCTTACGTTAAGGTATGGATTTAAGAGAGATGGACAGACTATACGGTTCTGCTTCCCAATGACAAAAAAAGAGGGCGGTGTTCTCACCACCCTCGGCAATTGAAGTTTATGATTTTCGGGTTTTTCGAATCGGCTTGCCATACTTTTTCATCATTTCTTTGGCGTGATTGCGGCGCACGTTTACCTTTTGGTTCTTTTCGGTTTTTTCGTGAAACGCCCCACCGAAGGTATCGCTTTTGACAATTTTTACGCTGATGATTTTCGTGTACCCTGTATCTCTTTCTTCGGGGGTGAGTTCGTCCGAAATTTCGAGTAATTTGGGCAACGGACGCATCGGAATCGGCTGCTTCATGAGGGCTTCGATGGCTTCCTGCTGCTCCTTTTCTTTTTCCATGATAAAACTGATGGCGATGCCTTTTTTATCCACCCGGCCCGTACGTCCGATGCGGTGGATGTAGGTTTCGGGCAGTTCGGGCAAATCAAAGTTAATGACGTGCGAAACTTCCGAGACATCCAATCCGCGCGCAATGACGTCGGTGGCAATGAGTACGCGACAAGCCCCGCTCTGAAAGCGATTAACGGCCTCAAAACGCTGCATTTGGGCTTTGTTGGAGTGAATCACGCTGACCGTATCGCCAAATTGCTTTTCCAGTTGTTCAAACAATTGATTGGCCAAGGTCTTAGTCGCCGCAAAAACCAGCACTTTGACCATGTCGGGGTCGTGGCCAAGAAGCAATTCTAGCAGATTTACTTTTGTGTAGAAATTGGGCACTTGATAGGCCATTTGGTAGATATTTTCCAACGGCGTACCTGCTGGGGTGGCCTCCACTTTGACGGGATGGTGAAAATATTCCTGCATCAACTGCTCCACTTCGTCGGTGATGGTGGCCGAAAACAAAAGGTTTTGACGTTTTTCGGGCAAGGTATCCAAGATGAGTTTCAACTGCGCTCGAAAGCCCAGATTGAGCATTTCGTCGGCCTCATCCAGCACCAGTTTTTTCACGGCTTTGGGCTTGATCACCCCGCTCGACAACATATCCACCAAGCGCCCAGGCGTTGCCACCAACACATCTACGCCCTGCAACACCTCCGCTACCTGCGGCTTCATGTTCACGCCTCCATATACACCTACCGTAACCACGCTCATGTACGGAGTCAATTTCTTGACCGATTCCACCACCTGCACCACCAGTTCTCGCGTGGGGACCAAAATAACTACCTGTGGATTTTTTTCTTTTGAAAACTGAAATTGCCGAAGGCAAGGCAAAAGATAAGCTAGGGTTTTTCCCGTTCCTGTTTGTGCAATCCCGTACACATCTTGCCCCGACATCACCACCGAAAATACCTTTTGCTGAATGGCCGTAGGCGTCGTAAAGCCTAAGTCATTGATGGCATTGAGCAGCGGTTTATTGAGATTTAATTCGTCGAAAGTCATACCTAATTCGTTAAAATAAAGACTAAAGGTACAGGGATTCAGCGAATTTTACATGAACAAGCCTAAATCAGGGTGGCCTTTTTATTTCTCAATCGTAAATTCATCCTTCACTTTTCCGTACTCATCCAAACAGCGCAGGGTCAATTTGTTATTATCAATTCTGATGTGCTGGTACACGGGCCCGCTCTGAAAACGCGCCGCTGCGTAGGGCTCGTCGGGCCAGTTTTTGTGGTGACTCGGAATACTGATAGAAATGGTATAAATCGTGCCTTTGGCGGGAGAATCAACAGGTTTTTGGGCGTACATGGGTTTGCTGCGCATGTAGTAATGTACGTGCCCACTCATGACCATATCAACGTGGTAACGGTCAAACAACACGCCCCATTCTTTGCGGATTTGCGCATAATCTTCTTCAAAATTATAGGGCGGAAAGTGCAGCATCACAAACTTCCATTTTGCCTTGCTTTGTGAAAGTTGCTTTTCGATCCAAGCCGTTTGTGCCTCAATGGGAAACGTCCCGTCGAGCATGACGAAGAGGGCATTTTGGTAATTGAACGCGTAGGTCCGTTCAGACGGCAATTTGTCGGGGCCATTGGTAGGCAAGCTGAACAGGTTTTGGTACATCGCCGCGCCTAGCCCGTCTTGGCTGTCGTGGTTGCCAGGAATGGGCATGAAGGGTTTTTGACTAAAAATCTTTCCCGAATGATGAAAAAACTCATCCCACTCATTGCGGTCAAGGCCCGTACTGACCAAGTCGCCGATGACCGAATAAAAGGAAATTTCGGGGTGACGTTCGAGCGTTTGACGCGCCATTCGCCCCCAATCGGGCGACTTGTGTGTATCGCCAAACCAAACAAACGAAAACGCCTCAGGCTGAGCCGCTTCGGTCTTAAAATCAGCAACTTCTGACCAACCCGTACTCGGAGAACCCACCCGATACGCATACGCAGTAGCAGGCGTAAGTTGGGTTAGTTTGGCCGTAAAACGCTGAATATAACGGTCGTTGCGTAGCAGGCGGTCTTCCATCTGAAACGGCAATGCGTTGGCGGTCAGCGTATCGGTCGTGTTTTTTTTCCAGTATTGTACTTTTCCTGCTTTAACCGCCGCCTGCGTACGCCACTGCACATCAATGGTGGTAGAAGGGTCGGCACTCCACGAAAGCAGCAACTGATCGGGTTTGTTGACGGCCGGGTATTCCGTTTGCCGAAAGGCTTTGACCAAATGAGCATCGCGGGCGCGCCCACGAATGGTGGTCAACAATTGCTGTCCCTGCAATGCTGGTGGCACTTCAGTGAGCGTGAGCTCATCCCAATCGTGGTACGTAAAGGCTCCTACTTTAAATTCTTCGATGTGTTGGTGGGCGGGAAAAACGTTTGAGATAGTCAGTTTATCGCTTTTTTTCTGCGGTCCTACGCCCACAAAATACACGGGGCGATGCTTGTCAAATCCGTTGATGCCCAGCGCTACTTTACCCTTCGAAAACTTCTTTTGCCAGACTTCGTAGGTATATTCTTCATTTTTTACCAGCATGTTTGTTTTTTGAAACCCACTTTTTGCCAACCAAAACGGCGGCACTTTCTGCGCTTGGTCGCGCATGAGCGATACGACCACGGGGACATTTACGTCAAACGTCCA
>VFQN01004775.1_pt1 | contig 17435 bp, 25 predicted proteins | sample 3512371 | NCBI WGS metagenome assembly VFQN01 (sample SAMN10412370, study PRJNA504923) | tailings metagenome | isolation source: Replicate 2 from Balatoc abandoned mine | place: Philippines: Itogon, Benguet | collected 2017-08-28 | reverse complement strand
CCCCACTGCCCACGCTGCCACTGCCGCCGGTGGCCGACGAGCGGCGGGAGGAGGCGCTGCTGCTGGGAAAGTGCTGTAGGGGCACCTGCCCTGTGTCAGCCGAGGGCCGGGGCCGGAGCTGCGGCTGCGCCTGGGGCGGTGCCAGCTCGGGAAGCAGGCGCACATCCACCAGGACGGAGGTGCCTGCCCCTGCCTCGGCTCTCGCCTCGCCCTTGCCCCTGCACGCGGTCCAGGGAACGGCCCCGCAACTGAGCGACGTCACGGAATCCCGGACCGACTGCTTGAGGCAACTGGCGGCAGCGGCGGCACCAGCAGCTGGTAAGGAAGCCCCTGCGCGTTGCAGCCTGCGACCATCAATTCCACTGTCCTCCGCCGCGGTCCCGGTGGCGCTGCTGCGGCGAAAGGCCGGCCGCCCGACGGCAGGCTGCTGGTCCGCCGCCGCCGGCACCGGCAACATCGCCTGCGCCTGCACCGCTGACGCCTGGGCGACGGTAGCTCCGCCCCCCAGCAGCATTTGGGCGGGGCTGCCAAGGGCGCCAGACATGGACGCGGACAGGGACGTGGACAGAGGCGCTGCTCGGCCACCGTTGGAGGCGCATGAACCTATGATCACGAGGCCTGCCTGTGGCAGCTGCTGCTGCTGCTCGCCTAGCCTCTGCGACCCCTGCAGCTTCGGCAGCGGGCAGCTCTGGCCCCGGCCCCTCCCGTCGTCCTCCGCGTCGCTGCCCTCTCGGCTCTGGCAGTCCCACGGGGGGCCTGCGCTCCCCGCCGCCGCCAAAGTAGTGTCGTACAGCGGCGTAGCCGCCCCCAGTGTCGCCCCTCGCCCGCCGTGGCCCAACTCGCCGCTGCACGAGACAGACCCGGCACGGGTAACGGTGATGGTGGCGTACGGCGCGTACTGCGACGGCGGGGTGTACGGGTTGCCCGAGCTGGGTGCCGTACTGGGGGCCCAGCCGCCGTACGGAGAAGCGCAGCAGCTGCTGCCGCTGCCGCTGCTGCCGCTGGCGGCGGCCTGCAGGCAGCCCCCGTGGACGTCGCTGCCATCTTCGCTGGCGGCCCCGCCTCGCCTGTTGGCTAGTGCAACGCCGCAAATGCTGCTGCCGCCGCCGTTCCCACCACCAACGCTGCCGCTGCTGCTGCCCCGCTTTCGCCGCGCTGCTTCGTGCGCTGCAAACACGTCCGTCAGGCTCGTCCCAATCACACCACCCAGCGCAGGGAGCCCGCCATCGCTGCCTGCAACTGCGCCCGCGCCTATGCCGCCACCGCCACCACCGCCGCCACCTCCGCCGCTGGTTGCCTCCCAGGCACAGGCCATCCCAACAAAGGGCGAGACCGAGGAGGTGTGAAGGCCATCTCCAGACGGCTGCGGCGCATGCGGTGCACATGGAGGTGGGGGAGAAGGCGCACCAACTCGGACCCCCGGCTGGGGGCCAGGCGGCCGGGGGGCCCGCAGGCTGCCGCTGCGGTGGAGACGCGGGGAGGAGCCGGGGGGCCGGGGGGCGCCCTGCAGGGCCGTGTCGGGCAACCCAGGGCCCGCGGCGCCAGGGGACAGCTGCCGCAGGGGCAGCAGCTGCATCAGCTCGTCCCTGCTGGCGCTTGACGAGGACGCGAGGGCTGCCAGGGACAGGGGCGGAGGGCGGGGGATGTCGACGCTGTGGCGGCAGCGCGGGGCGATGCGCCCGGCGCCAACGACCTCGAGGGACCGGCCGTCAGGGACAGCCACGGGGACGCAATGCTTGATATGGGTATCACCCGAGGCTGCTGTTGCGGTGGCTTTACTGCCGTTGGATGGAGTGGTCTTGGAGGCTTTGCTGCTGCGAACGGCCCAGGGCGCGACAGGGGATGTTGGACCTGCCACCGACGGCCCTCTGCCATCTGCACCATTCACGCTGGAGATGTGCGCTCCGCAAAAAGACGGTCGGGAGATGGTAGTGTCCGGCCTTTGCTTCTTGACACCCCGTCGCCGGCACTTCCCTGAGTCAGACGGAACCCTTTCGTCCTGTGAGGCGGTACAGGCCTCTGTTTGCGCCATACTAGCTGCTCAAGTGAATTGCTCAGCACATGTTTCAGAGGTCGACTTGGGGAAGCGAATGGGGCTCACGCGCAGGCGATTGTCGCGACGTAGGGCGTTGGAAGCCCCAAGGGGGAGGCAGTCAGTGGCGTCGGCTCGCTATGAAGCTTTTCTGATCATTTACCGCTAAGCTATTTCCGTTGCAGCAGCGCCTTGGGATACTTGATTAGCTGCTCAACAACTCTCGATTGGGCATCGCTCATTGACGCCTCTACTGCACTTCAAGCTGTGTATCATTTCGGCATATGTGATACACTCATCAACAGCGTGGGTGACAAGCCGCAAGGTATGCAGCGGAAAGCACGTTGCTCAGCTGTGCGGTTACCCTTCGCATGGATCGTGCCGGGTGGCCAACCCATGCACATAAACGCCGCCCACCCTCATCTACAAGCCCATTGTTACTCTGTGTATCAGTATGCGCTTCTCTGCAAGTTCGAGGCCTGGCACGTGGTGGAAGCGCACCCGACGCGAGCCCGCACCCGCGCCCGCACCCGGACCCTCCTCCCCCCCGTCCCCCGTCCCCACATCCTCCACCCGCAGCCCGCTCCCCGCCGCCGTCCGCAGGAACAGCTCCATCGTCTGAGGGTTGCGCAGCGTTGACGCGATGAACGCTTCCGTTGTGCTCCGCTCGCCTGCTGCAGCATCTGCGGCGTCTGCTGCAGCTGCTTGCGCCTCGTCCCCTGCTGCTCCTGCTGGTGCGGGCGCGCGGCCCAGCAGCTTGACCAGAAGGCCCACTAGCACCGGCACCACCACTGCGAGACACGGAGACACAATTTGCGCATGTTGAGCACGGCCCGTCAGTGCCTTCACTGCACATGGCTTACCGGTAAAGCACTTCTGGGGAGACCGCTTCACACCAACGAAGGACACTGTGAAGGGGAAGGCCTGTCGACGATGGACATCCCAGCCCTCTCTCTGGTTAGCCATGAGCTGCAGGTCACCCAAAAACCAATTGACTGTCGTACTGCGCCCGCCGTGCCCGTGCCCTGCCCCACCTGGGTCGTACAACACGTCCGAGGCCACCACCACGTCGCAGCGCAGCGCGGAGGGCGGCGGCGGCGCCTCCCACGCCAGCTCGCAGCACGCCACGCCCTGCAACAGGGGGAGCAGCAGAATCAGCAGGGACGAAGAGTAAAGGGATGAAGGACGCCGTTGTACTCATTTTGCCACTTGAGTCGTGAAATGACAGTCAACCGCATCATCATGGAAAGCTTGGACAGCGGGGGTGATACGGACACGGGGGCCAGTCGACGAACGGGCCAGGAAAGGCGCCGTAAGAGACAAGTTGTACGCCACCTGCTGTAGCCCTACACGTGCTGCTGAGTGCTGCCCCAGCCCACCTGCCCCCGCCCACCTGCTCCACCTCCGCAAGCTGCCCCGCATCCTCCAGCAACACCAGCTGAGGCTGCTGCTGCCCGCCGCCGCCAGCCGCCCCGTACCCCGCCACCCCGCCGCCGCCGCCGCCGCCGCTCTGCACCACCACGGCCGCCCCACCGATGCCGTTGAGCCGCAGGTTGGCGGCGCAGTTGTGTACGGCAGCGGCTGAGCCGTCCGTGAGCGCCGCCAGTTGCGCCCCCACGCGCTGCAGCGCCACGCCCACCAGCCCCGCGCCGCAGCCCAGCTCCAGCACACGCCGGCCTGCAGGGGGATCGTGGGGATACATGCACGGCTCAGGAGGCACAGTGCGAGGTGCAGCCGATGCCGGTTATAACGACGGTGTGGAACCTGCCCCAGGTGGAAGGTCCATGGCGGCAAAGCCGTGTTCTTCAGTGCTGTGCGTAACAGCACATGCAAGGATACCGGTAGTACTCGTACATAAGGCGCACCTTAAAACTTAACACCTTAACACCTAACCATAAGGCGCACGTTGACACAGGGCCACGTGGGCACTGGGCAGCACTGTCAAGCACCACAAGAGCAGCAGGGGATGGCAGGTGGGCAGGTGTTGGCCCCTAGTGCACGCCCCTCCCTTCCCGGCGGCTTCGTTTCTATGGCGACACGTGGAGCACTTCAGAACTAATTTACTTCCATACCTGGCTTTCCCCCCGACCCACCTCTGAACAGCTGCGGCCTGCACAGCACCAGCTCCGCCAGCGCAAAGCCCGCCTCCCACTCGTGGCAGCCCGTGCTGCCCGCCAGCATGTTGGGCGACACGCGCAGCGTGACCAGACCGCACACAGCCTCGCCCCCTGCACCTTCATCCGCCCCATCCTCCGCCCCATCCGCCGCCTCGCCGTCGGCACACCGCGGGTGACCCCCTGCCTCCTCCCCGGCATCCATGTCCCCGTGGCACGTGTCGCCCGCTGCTGGTATCGCCTCTGCTGCGGCATCCGCTGCCATGCCGCGAAGCGCTGCCGCTAGCCGCGCGGCGTGCCGCCGTGACACGTGCGGCGGCAGCGGAGGTGGCAGTACGGCACCGCAGGCCGCGCCCCTATTGCACTCGTCGCGGTCGCCGCTGCCTGAAACGCCCGCACTCGTTGGTGGGGTCTCCTCCGTAGCATGGCATGCCCCCCGCTCCTGCAGCTGCTCCTGCTCCTGCCCCTGTCCTTGTGTCGGTCCGTAGGCGAACGTCTTGAGCAGCCAGCCCTGGCCTGCGCCTGAAGCCTGTGGAGGGCGGCAGCGGTGGCGTGCGGCACGTGACACGTGGCGGTTTTGGCAGGCAACGCTTGAGGACCGGAGCAGGCGGGCAGGCTGACGCACGGCCCAGCGCGACGGAAGGGTGGCGCCCCAAGTCACGGCGTGGCAAGGACCTGGCATGGCACACCTTGAATGAGCGGTTGCACAACGGTACAAGCAGCTTCCGTTCCGCCCCTTTTCCCACTCCGCAGCGGTCCCCACCTGGTCCCCCTTTGCGGGTGGCGGGGCCTCCGCCATGAGCGCCTCCGCGTACGCCTCCGCCACCTCATCCGCCAGGGACAGCGACACAGCATCGTCGTCGCCGACGCCCTCTTCCTCGCCCTCGCCACCCCCACCGCCGCCGCCGCCACTGCTGCTAACACGGGCACCAGGCTGCGTGCCGCCAGACAGTCCTTCCGCTCCGGTTGCTCCTGCGCCACCTCCTCCTCCTGCTGTTGCTGCTGCTGCTGCTTTTCCGGGCGCTACCTTTTCATCCGCCAGCTCCCGCGCCCGCTGCTCCACCTCGGCCACCAGGCGCTTCAGGAGGCTGCGCCGGTAGGCCCATGCAGCGGCAGTGCGGCCCCCGCTGCAACCGCTAGCGGCCCCCGAGCTACTGCTGCTGCTGTAGCTGGTGCTGCAAGCCACCAGGACTGGGTCTGTGTCGAGAAGGTGCAGGAAGGTTCGCTGGGAGTGCTCGTCCAGCGGGTCTCGGGGTGGGAGGGCATCAAGGCCTGGGCCCTGGAGGGCGCAGCCAGGGGAGGGCCCTTCCCACGAGCACGGCCGCTCACGCAGCGCGGCAATCACCTGCCGAGCGCCAACCGAGATGTTGTACGTAAGTAAGACATGTTAATGGTGGTGCGAAGGGGTCAGGCCCGCAAACGGCACACCTGGGGCGCCGGAGCAGCAGCACGCAGAAGGCAGACCACCCGCCACCACTCCGGTCGCTCTATGTCGTCCTCCATCAGGTTGCCAGCACGTAAAGTGTAATGGTGATCAGAAGTAGATTCCTGGCGGGTTGATGACTGACCACGGCGGAACGACGAATGCCGAATGCCTGCTCAGTTTGGGTCAGAGCACAGTACACCTATTGTTGAGATGCATTCTTATGAAACACTTATAGCGCAATACTATTATTGGCAAGCGTCAGCCCCTCACTCGTTCTGTCGATTTGCTCTATCGCGTACCTGGTACTGGCAAGGCCCCCGTCTGCCCTCGTTCACCCAAGCACATCACGCAACGATGCAAGCGCCTTCTCCAATGATACTATTAGCTTCTAGATGCGCATGCGCTGCTGCGCAGCGCGTTGGGGCGCAGGCCCAGTACTCATCACTAGCCGCGACGACGACACAAGCCCTGTCGCTTGTCCATAGACCTGATGCACAGCTCATAGGAGCAACTGGGAGATGTCGGGACGAGGAGATGCACAACTGGCGCGCATGGACTGCCCATCGCCACCAGGCCACTGCAGCTGGGCCCTCGGCCCCTTCCAGCAAGGTGAGCCTGCCACAAGCACGCTGCGCCCCCCAACAGCGTGCAGGGTGTGTCTCCATAGTCCAGCATGTGCATATGCACGGGCGCAACCGTACGCCGTAAGCCGTACTGCTGTTAGGGGACCGGAAGCTGTCGCGTGAGGGGCACACGGTACATGGACGCTCTGTGTTCCGGTGGGGGCAAAGCCAAAGGGGCAGGAAGCACAGCGCCCCGCTGGTAGGGCCATGCAGCGCGCAGTCACCATGGGCGACCCTAACACCAGGACCCACGGCTCCAGCTCGAAGCCGCTGGGCCACAGCAGCACACCTGCCACGGCCGCAGCCCCACACACCTGTCACACTAAAAATCCTTCCCCGCCATGCAGCCTAAACCCCACACACTCCCTTCCACCTCCCCCCTGCCTTTTCTCACGCAGTCCCAGTCCCAACCGACGCCTTCCGCCTCCTCCTCACCACCCTCGTCCTCACCCACACCAGCACCCGCACCCTCCTCCCCCGGCCCCTCCGCCTCCACCTCCTCCCCGCCCGCCCCCGCCCCGTTGTACGCCGGCCTCGCCCAGCGCTACCCCGACCCGGACTCCATCCCCGTGCAAATGCTGGCCCGCATCCGCTCGCAGCTGTTCGGCGCCCCCGTGCGGCCCAAGGAGCGCACGGGGCGGCGGGCGTTGGCGCGGCCGCTGCAGGGCCGGCAGCTGGCCGACTGGTACTTCCTGCCGCCAAGGGAGGTGCCCGGCTTCCACAACGAGGAGCACGAGTAGTGAGTGGGGCTGGGGGCACGGGGCTGGGGCGTGGGGTGGGGGCTGGGAGCTGGGGCTAGGGGAGCGGGCTGGTGGGTGGGGGAGGGGGAGGTGATTTGTGGTTGGGAGCTGGCGGTTGTGCAGTGTGCGGGCTCTTGGCTCTGGCGTGGCATGCGTGTGCTTCTCGGCCACGTGCACAGACCAATGTCCGTTCCACTGTCGCCCGTTCTGTCCTCCCTGTACCGACCTAGCACCGACACAGCTTGCAGTGACTCCTTCCTGCACCTTCCTCGCCCCTGCCCCTCCGCTTTCTGCCGTGCAGCAAGCAGAGCCAGATGCTGAACAAGCGCTACCGGAAGGACGCCGAAGCGGGAGGGGAGGGCGGCGCGGCGGCGGGGGCCAAGGGCAAGAAGAAGTAGGGGGAGAGCCATGGTGGCGTGGGAGGCTGGGAGGCAAGGGGCCCCGCTGCTGGCGGGCTCATTCTGGTGCCTCACGAGCAGGAGCAAGCAGGAGTGCTTAGCGCTATGGGTGGTGGCCCTTGCGCCTCCAGCTGTTACATGGGTCGCTACCTTGTCGCCCTGTGAGCAAATTTTCGCACTGCTCACTGACTGACTGACTAGCGGGCGAGGAGGCACGAGCATTGGCTGCTGTTGGCTAACAACGTTGGGTGGTTTAATGGCGTGCGGCTGGCCCTGACACCGCCTTGAGGCGCTGGCGGTGGCAGCATGTGGCGGTTGACCTGGGCCGCTGGCTAGGGACGACCGTTGATGCTGCGAGCGGTTGCGGACCCTGGTGTGCTGTGCGCGTTGCAGGGTCTGAGCGCTGTCTGCAGTCCGCTGGGCGAGAGGACTGCGCTGCCGGAGCAGGCAGCCACTTTCGTGATGGCACACCTGTAATCGTAACACAACTGCTGTGTAACAAGGAAGCTCTCCTGGTTCCGTAATATGTCAGCACAACAACGAGGGCGATATCCGACACGGTTCCCGAGATCGCATTCACAACGCACACGCACCAACCGAACAGCTCGGGCAGGCGCTGCACGAGGTGCGACCGACCGATCATCCACGCATTTGAGCCTACCAGTATGCAGTATCCACAAAAGCCACCGATATTTGATCAACACGCATGCGGCCCACCAAATTCAGCGAGCCGAACATCAGTGCAGGTACTGCACACCGATCACGAGGTGATGGATAACAGCACGTTGCGTTCCTCTTCCCAACGGGTCGTCACAGCAACGCATGGCAACCGAGGCGAGAACGACAGGTATAGGGGATGCGAGTTGTCACGTGCACGTGCGCGTTCACAAAACTCAAGAGTGAGCTGCTCAACGAATACGGACAGCAAGTGTGCCAAGCGCCGACTGTAAAGGTTCCCGCCCTGTTGCCAGAGCTTGCGTGCGCTTTGACTCAAGCAGGACAGCAGTCATGTCCACAAGCACAGCGCTGTACTCATGACCTGGACACCGGGCCATGCAGCCCCTGTCCAACAACAGCACGGCTTCGATTCAGACTGGTTCAAAATGCAGCCGCTGCACCACGCTCCACTTGGGGGGCAGGGATGTAAGGGGTGGGCAAGACTGGATGGAAAGGACGGCGCGCTCCCAGCCTCAGCGCGGCTGTGAAGCATGTCGTGTTGCACCCTGTTTTCCTGCCCAGGGGTCTACACGCACAGCAGCTGCAGCAGGCTGTCGACGTCCTCTGTGTCACCCTCCTCGTCCTCCTGCGGCTGCTGGGGCGGCAGCGGCGTCACGGCGGGGCCGGGTGGCGGAGTGGGAGCAGCGGCGGTGTAAGTGGGGGCGGCAGCTGCGGCAGACGCGGCCGCAGCTGCAAACGCCAGTCCGGGCATTACTCCAGCAAAGAGCGCCGGCACCGCTGGGGTAGAGGCGGGGGCGGCGGCGGCCGGAGCAGCGGGGGTGGGGGCAGGGGGAGCAGCAGCGGCGGCGGCTGCCGTCGCGGGTACGGCTGCGGGGGCTGCAGGGACGGGGTCCGGCAGTGCAGCGGGGGTAGCGGCGGCTGCGGGGTCCGCCTCCTTGGCCTTGGCATTTGCGGGCGGGCCCACGACGTTGTTGAGCGCGCCGATGAGCGGCGCGTGCTGCTGCTGCACGCGCTTCTGGTGCTGCAGCAGCACCCACTCGGAGCGCTTGCGGCGGTGCGACTCGCGCACCGCCACGCACGTGTACACCTGGCCGTCGCCGGCCTGGCACTCGACCAGCTCCAGGCTGTCGGCGCCGTACACCTCCTCGGGGCTGGCGTACTGCTGCGTGCCCTCGTGGTACACCAGCATGCTGCCGTCGTCGTTGCCGTACACTGCGGGGGAAGGGGTACGGGGTTGGCCGGCACCGAGGCAAGTACATTTTGGATCTTGTGAGCCGGTAACTTGACAAAAGTGCTGTTGCCCTTCCGTAAGCCTGGCAGATTGGTGCCGGACTGCGCAACGTGGGTTATAGGTTGCTAGGTGCCTGGGAAAGAGCCGGGCCTTTGTCAGGTGCGACAGTGAGCAGTAACAAGTAGCTCCCCTACCCTGATGCCTACCCCGTTGCAATGCGGAGAGCCCTGCCACTGCATCTTTGCATTGGTGCTGATTCCAGGGCAGGAGTTGTCTTATGGTCCGAGGGTTGAATCCACTTACCCACGTCGTATTCCACAATGGGGTCTGGGTCAGCGTCGGCATCGGAGGTGGTGGGCGCGGCGGCAGCGGTGCCGGCAGCAGGGTTGGGTGCCTGGGCCTGAGCCTGGGTCGGCGCAGAGGTGGCGGGACCCGACGGGGCTGCTGCGCCGGCGGCAGAGTTGGCGGCGTTACCGTTGGCGCGCGCGTTGCGGTTGCGGTTTGCGGAGCGCGCTGCTGCTGCGGCGGCCGCTGCGTGCACGGAGCCCGCGGGCTCCACAGGGGGTGCGCCGGCGGGCAGGTCGCGCAGCAGGGCGGCCAGGTTGAGCTTCAGGTAGCCCTCCTGCGGGGACCAAGGAGGTTGCACAACCTCCGTGAAATCATCAGGGTGGGTATGGCTGATGCTTCCGTAGGACATGTGCCTTCTGTGCACACAAACGGCCAGCAGCTCTGCATACACCCACTTCCAGCACGCTAACACACAACCCCCGCCCCGCACCCCCCCAGCCACTTTCCCACCCGCTGAAGTGCGCCCGCTCCCCCCTTCCCCTGCTCCTCCCCTCCCCGCGCCTCTCCGCGCTCACCCCGGCCTCCTTGTAGTACTTGAGCAGGCACCTCCCGCCCCGCCCCGCCTCCCCCGTCTCGTCCAGCTGCCGCATCAGCCCCCCGCTGCCCTTCTTGAGCGCCTCGTAGTCCCCGGCCGCCAGCTGCCGCAGCCCGTTGCCCAGCGGCCCCGCCTCCAGCGAGTGCGCGCCGCTGGGCCCGCCGCCCACGCCCGCCAGCAGCCGCACCGCCCAGCGCTTGACGGTGGAGCGGGGGTCATCCCCTGGGTAGGCGTTGGCGGCGGCGGCGCGGACCCGTGGGTCGGGGTCCAGGGCGCGCTGCACCAGGGCGCCCAGGCCAAAGGTGCGCCAGTCCAGGTTGGGTGCGGAGCCCTCGGAGCGGGCGTCGGGGGCGTCGGAGGGCTCCGAGGGTTCGGTGGGGTCGGTGGGGGGCTGGGTGGCCGGGGGGACGGGGAGGGGAAGGTTGCCGATGATGAGGGGTGCGCGGGGAGGGTTGGGGGAGGGGGCTGGGGAGGGAACTGGGGGCTGGGGCGGGGGCTGGGTGTCGGGGATGGTGTCCAGGGAGGTGAAGGAGGCTTTGCTGGACGGGGCGCGGGCGAGGCCGACGGTGGCGGTGGCAGCGGGGAGGGGCTGCAGGGGGTGGTCCTTGAGGAGGAGGTTCAGGCGCAGGCGCATGTAGCCCTCCTGCGCGGTGCAGACATGGGCAGGGAGGGGACGACGCAGGTCGAGTTGGGAAAACAGAAATACCCAGGTGACTTGTGCCGTGCACGGCTCCGCTAGCGAGTAAGGGGTTGGTTTCCAACCCGCTCCATTACAACACCTGGGTTGCTAGTGGTGCTGGCAACACCACAAAACGGAAATTTCGTGTCCGCGCTACCAGGGCCACGCATTGCGAAGGCTGCAGGCATTACACATGCGGTATGTGAGGAGGCAGCACAACCCGGCAGGCAGCACAACCAAGCAGGCAACAGACCTCTCCCCCGACTGCGTTAGGCGGCCAACCAGCGAGGCTACCCTGCCGCACCCCGCGCCCGCCAAACTTACACTCCTCTTGACGGTGGAATCCTTGCCATACTGCAGGTATCCGGGGTCGCGGTTGCTTTCTGCGTCGGCGAGCTGCCGAAGCACTCCGGTGCCAGGAGGTAGCTTGTTCTTAAACTCAAAGTAGGCGTCATATGCAATTTCTTGCAGGGCCATGCCTAACGTTCCTCCCGGGGCAGTGTGCGGCCCAGCGGGCCCCTCCTTAATGAAGAGCAGCAGGATGGCCATCTGTCGCCGCAGCTGTTGCAGTGGCTCGTTCCCTGGCCAGGCCTGAAGGATGGACTGAACAAGGTCAGGGCGCTCCTGCGCTGCTTTTGCACCCAGCTTGATGAGGTGACGAGCCTCTTCGCGAACGAGAGGAGCCTCGTCCATCGCCATCGGTCGATCTCCACAGCGCATGACGCGAGCAACATTTCCTCGCTGCACCATTGTAGATGTGGTGCGAAGGACTCAGACAACGGCGGCCCTTCGCCTGGGCGAAACAAGGGTTCCCGCTAATTATACTCTGACCCCTTTCTCAGTGGAGACCAAAAGGCATAATGCCTACGCGGGGACAAGTGTAGTGCCACGGTACTGATGCTGGTGTGCTGGGTCCGTCTGGTGCTACAGGCAACTGCTAACTGGGTACCCATGCGATACCCTGGGGATGCTGGGGTGGTGAGGGATGTGAGCGGGTGCAAGCAGCTGCGTGAGGGCGCCAGCACGCAATACCACGCCCTGCGCAACCCAGAACTATGCACGATTAGGGGACATCGCCTTGTGCTCGCAACAGGCCTGCGGACTGTCCCTGGGGTGCTTGGAGGCGGCCCCGGGTGCCTGTGCCCCTCGCCCTCCTCCCACGCCCCCATGTCCCACCAAGTCGGGTGATGGCTGGCAAAGGAGCTTCCCACGGGAGCTCCCCTGGTGGATGGTGGGCACAGGGCAGTCAGCTCGCGGGCTTGTGCCCCGCTGCAGCACACACGAAATGCCACTGGCAGACAATTTCCTTCTTTAAATCCTGTTGCTGCTCGCTCGCTTCAGTGCCATCCCATAAACCCGGCCAGGGCAGGCCATGGCGACATTTTTGTTTTTTGCGGAGCACAGCTCATGCGGGCCGCTCGACTTCCAGGTACACCTCACACAAACCTTCAACAATAAAAAGCCGTAGTACGACGAGCCAACCAACCGCAACAGCACGTGTGCTACGCCACGGTAGCAACGCATGTGGCAGCAGCCTGTGGACCATGTGTACTGCCCGTACATTCAAGTCCCGCAAGGTGCAACGGACCAGAACACGAGAAAATCCTCAAATGCCTCCGAAGCCAAACCTTGTCATCGTGGCTAGTATTCAGCTCGCATGCCCGTGGACATTGTCCATGCAACAATTGTCCTCGTGCATAAGCGAGTAATTGGAATGGGAGTGCGTAGTAAAGCCCATCCAGTACGTAGCATGGCGCCCAATGCCGCTCATGGAGGCGGTGCGCAATGCTTCACTTGACTGGAGGCGGCACGGGTGCAAGCAGCACCCACACCACGCCAACTTCACCGTGCATCTCCCCTTGAAAAAGCAGCCATACAGCCTCCCAGCGGCGCACTCACGTCATAACAGGACGTACACGCCGTTGGCAGCAGCACCCAGCATCCTGGACCGCATAAGGCCGTATTTCCGCATAAGCTACGCGAGCTACACGCAGAGAAGCTGCATCAGTGAGGCAACCTCGTCCTCGTTGTCAGCGGTTTCCTCCTCCTGCAAGCCCCCGGCAAGCTGCGGCTGCTGCTCCACAGCTGCGGCCCCGTCAAACACATCCACAGGCGGGAAGGCCTGCGCAGCGACCGCCGCGGCGGTGGCAATGGCGGCCTGCTGCTCCTGCTGCTGCAGCTGCACCTGCTCCGCCGCCAGCTGCTCCTGCTCCAGCATCTGCTGCTCCTGCAGCCGCACCTGCTGCTGCACCCACTCGCTACGGGCCTGCCGCTGCAGCTCGCGCACGGCAATGCAGCGGTACGTGTTGCCGTCGTCGGCCATGCAGTCGACCATCTCAAGCGCCGCGCCGTACACGTCTTCCGGACGCACGTAAACCTGAAGGACATCGTTCAGCACCAGCGAGGTGCCGTCCTCAGACGCGTACACAATGTCATATTCCACGACCGGGTTGGCGACGTCGGCGTTGTCCTCGGGTGTGGGCGCAATGGATTCGTCGGCCGCAGCAATAACGTGCTGGTCCATGCCGGTGTCGTTGGCAAAGCCGGGCGCGAGAGTCTTGGCGGGCGGTGAAGGCGGGGCCTCCAGCTCCATAAGGGCGACGGCCGAGACGGTGCCCGGGGAGTCAGGCGGGGCCACCAGGGCGGGAAAGTCCTCGGCAATGAGGTGGCCGTCGGCCCTGCAGAAGGCCAGCGCGAGGGCATGTCGTAACAGGTTAAACGGACCCACTCGTAAAGGCGCGCAAGGCAGCGAAGGTGCCCTGCACCTGGCATAGACGCGGCGCCACGCACTGCTACCGGCATAGCATGCAATGTGCTAGGCAACCGTATGGACGGCTCTAACCTTGCGCACCTGGCGTGTGCGCTCTCGTCGGACCCCATGTCGTCTGACGGCTCGTCTTCGCCAAGGCCCAGACGCTGCTTGTACAACTTGGAAAAGCCGCCCACCTCGGGCCGTGGCTTGTCTGCGTAACGAACTGCGGGAGCAAGGGGTGGGACCGACGTCAGCACCAGGAAGCAGTAAGGCACGCTAGTCGCTGCCCTAATAGTTTCAGGGGCAGTCCAGGCAGTGGGCTGGTAAGTAGCATACCGGTACATCTCAGGCAACACGCAATGCAACATAACCAGCGCCTTCCCCGCACGCCCGTGCTTGCTTGGCAACTGCGCCGCTCACCTGCTGCCTGAGGCTTGCCGTAGCTGTTAGCCTTGACAGCAATGGCGTCCCACAGCGTCGCACTAGCCTCCGGCGGCGCCCACGCATCCTCCCCGTCCGCCCCGCTCCCGCCCCACTCGGCCTTGGCCTTCCTGGCCGCCGCCGCCGCCATGGTGGCCTGCATGTTGGCCACTCCGCCCTTGAAGCCGCCCAGGTCGACAGCCGCCACCGGCTGGTTGCGGCCGGGCGGCGCGCGCACCTCCGCCTGCAGCTTGGCCTTGGCGGCGCGCAGCTGCTCCCGCGTGTTGACGGCGGCAATGGGGCCCGTGAGCCCAGGAATGACCCTGGGGCCGGTGGCCGCTGGGGGAGCAGCCGGCTGAGCAGGCTTGCCGGCGGCAGCCGCAACCTTGACGGCGGAGGGAAGCTTGACCTTGGGGGCTGCGCAGCGAGGGCGAAAAGGGCCTTGCTTAGCGCACGGAGACGGTCGAGCTTGTTAGGGCAGGGATGCTGGCGGTCGGGACTGCGCTCAGAAGTACCCTACTCCTCGTTGTTCGCCCCTATACAACTCGCGATCTTTAGGACATTGCACTCGGTGCTACTGCTGCGAAGGCGAAGGTAATGTGTAAGTAGCCTCCTTGCTAACGTATGTAGGTGTAACAGGGGAGCTTACCGTCAGCTCCTGCGATTGCCTTGAGCGCAACCTGGACGCCCTCAGCAGCTCCCTTGGCCGCAGCTCCCTTGGCCTGCTTGGGCGGCTGCGGCTGCGCCACGGCGGCCTCCATCTTGCGCTGCTGCTTCTTCTTGTTGGTAGGGAAGAACTTGTGCATCTTGCACACGTACCCTGCATGATGCAGTGTCATAAGGTCAATGGCGCAACAGAATTTGCAGCAGCACGGCCAAGACGGCAGAGGCTAGTGTGCTGGGGACACACACCGTTTCAGCTACCGGTACACACCAAGAAGTTCTGGATAGCAAATGGCCAGATAGTGCCTCTCACCTGGGCACGGCTTGCCACTCGTAGGCATGACCGCGGGACAAGGGAAACCAGTGCACCTGTCCTGGCTGTACTTGGTCTTCTTGAGGTAACTAGCAATGCAGTCCTGGAGGGCGAGGTTTGAACACAGGGGTAAAGAGGTGCCCCTCCTGCAAACCCGGCCCACACTGACCGACTGATACAAGCCCCAGGACGTGCGACGGCGCGTTGCTGCCGAGCCGTTGTTGATGTATCCGCAACGTGAAACAAGGGCTGAGACGACCGCCCTAGCTAGCGCCATGGCTGCACAGGCCACAACCTTCGCCATAGTGGCTTAGCCCACCCCCCTGGGTTCTGTGTGTCATTTGCAAAAACAGGCAAGGTATGCCTTCAGCATCCTGGCTCAGGGCTCACCTCATGGTAAGCCCGGCCAGGACAGAACTGGTTGGGGCAGTCGATTTCCCTGCAGGGCAAGAGCACAGAGCGGGGAAAAGGAGCTTCAGCCCAGACTAATTAGGGAAAGGTGTCATCAGCAGGCCCATTTGGGACAATGCAGCTGGTCACCTATGCAACGGTCCTGAAAAACTCCGTGTCAGCGTGCGTCACTGAGCAAATGGGTCGCGACAGACGTGCTCCCTTTGACAACGGCGGGAAGTGCTGGACAAGATCTTCCATTTATGCGTTGTGAACGTCTTTCGCAACTCGTCGGGAAAACGCGAGGGAACCGGCTCGAGAACAATGGTGTGTAGCACTGTCGCGAGGCACCGTGACGGTGAGGCATGAGCTGTTTTGCTTGTTGTGCATCAGCGACGCTGTAGTCACCAAAAGCAATCCCACCCAAGCCCAAGGAGTGCTCTATCTGGAAGCGCGCAACTCCCTTGGCCCAAGGCAGCGCTTTTGAAGACACCGCCCTGCCTCTACAGCAAGGAAGCACATAGCACTTCTCACCTCCTGTAATCATCCTCAGTAACCTCTTCGCGACAGAGGATGCACACGGAGGTTGTCTCCTCGGCCGTGGCGCCCGGGCCAGGGAGGCGCTGTCGGAGGTAAACCATGCTAGCTGCGATATGCGGGCCTGGCTTGTGTTGCCTGGAAAGCACTTCGCAACGCTCAGGTTCAAAAGGGTAGTAGTCTAGGACTGTGCAGCCCCTCTAGTTGTCTTGATATGCCACGATCAGATGCCAGGTGATACCAGTTGTATAGGAGGCGCTTAGTATGAAGGGCGGAGTGATTTGCGCGCGTTTGTCGTATGTCACATCGGGGTCACGTCCGGGTCGTATCAGCCATTGCGCATGCTTCTGTCAACGGATGTTGAATAAAGCGAATGGGTCTAGGAGGCATACCTTAGCACAACACAGGTTGCTGGAGCGTGCAAACCTCTATCGCGACCCCACCGTCCTGTCAACACGTCAGTAGTGCCCGGTCAGGCCCGGTTGTCAGCAACCCAACAACCCCCCCCCCGCCACACACACACCCTGTCCTTGAGCACATGTACTTCTACTACAGTAGCCTGCAACAGTCCCTCAAAAACTGCGTATGGGTGGACAGCAGTTCCGATGTCAGTACTGACCCATAGGTCCGTCCAAGGTCTCCGGTGGCTACCTTGCCGGTGCCTCCACTCGGATCCAGGCCCTTTCCGTCAAAGCCTTTCCAGGGCTGATGATCCAGGCTAGCCCCTGGCATGCACCCGGAACGCCGTCCGTCTTGCCTGCGTAAGGAACACCATGCAAAACTTGGCATTGTGCGTGGAACAGGTGTATGTTCTCCGTCTCCGTGTCCCTGGCCAGACACCAGGCCGTCACAGCACAAAATACACAACCGTAACCGGTAACCGGTTGATGCTATGCTACGCTGTGCTGGTGTGCCACCTTGCTGCCATACCAAAAGCCCACCCTTCGGCAGTTTGGAGTAACGAGTACCCTTGTTTACAGGAGGGGTTTTCCCACGTGGGGTTTCCCCAGTGGGGACTTCACTTCCCTGGTTCACACCCCGTGACACGTTTACAGGCTACGGGAAGCTGGCACAACGATAGACGTTGTGACGTTGAAGGGAGGGATTGCAACCTGGCAATGGATTGCAAGTTCGGAGATGACCCGTGGCAAGAGGGTGCAAACTGCTGCGTGGGTGATGGTAGGCAGGGGCTTGGGCAGGGGATGGTAGGTATCGGTGGGCGAGTAGGGTAATTCACCTGCTGTTAACTAGGCGCCAGGCTGCGCCAGGCCTCCCTTGGAAACCGTAGCCTACAGTGCATGTATCAGGGGAGCTCCCCTGACGTGTAGGGTACTGATGCGACCAAAATTCCCCATGGACCGTCCTGAGGTACTCCGGTACCAGGGGGCCTACACGGCAGTTCTTCCCATACCTCCTTGCGCCAATGCTCGCCCTCCTCTGAGATCTGAGCCCGCCGCCCTGCCATGCAGTGTCGTGCAGCACACCCAACAGCAGGGTACCAAGACCAGTCGTGCGTACTGGCATGCGGGCAAAGGGCGCCAAGGGGCTTAGGGTGC
>VFQN01004774.1_pt1 | contig 17438 bp, 14 predicted proteins | sample 3512371 | NCBI WGS metagenome assembly VFQN01 (sample SAMN10412370, study PRJNA504923) | tailings metagenome | isolation source: Replicate 2 from Balatoc abandoned mine | place: Philippines: Itogon, Benguet | collected 2017-08-28 | reverse complement strand
ACCGCAGCGACACGCGCGTGCGCCATGACGAAGGGCTGATGGGCGCCGTGAACGGATTCGTCGACCGGATACGATCGGGCGATCTCGGCATGCTGCCTGTCGTCGTCGGGCTGATCGTGATCTCCATCGTGTTCTCCAGCTTGAACCCGGTGTTTCTGGCTCCGAACAATCTCGTCAACCTGCTCTTCGACTGCGCCACTGTCGGCGTGATTTCGCTCGGCATTGTCTGCGTCCTGATGCTGGGCGAGATAGATCTCTCGGTCGGCTCGATGAGCGGTTTCGCCTCTGCGCTGGTCGGCGTACTCTGGGTGAATTCCGGCTGGCCGGTCGCAGGCGCGATCGCCGTCGCCATCCTTGCCGGCATGGCCGTGGGCGGTCTCTACGCCTTTCTCTACAATCGCCTCGGTATGCCCAGCTTCATCGCGTCGCTCGCCGGCCTCCTGGCGATCCTCGGCATGCAGCTCTACATCCTCGGCCCCACCGGCTCGATCAACCTGCCCTACGCATCGCCGCTCGTTCGGTTCGGCCAGATCCTCATCATGCCGGCCTGGCTTTCACATCTGCTGGCGCTGGTCCCCGGCCTGGTGCTGATCTTCACCGGCCTGGCCGCGACGAACAAGCGACGCACCGCCGGGCTCTCCGCCCAGCCGCTCGTCAACCTCATCGTCAAGGCCGTTGCACTGACGGCAGGGTTGGAATTTGCCGTCTACTATCTCAATCTCGGCCGGGGCGTGCCGTGGATGTTCGGCCTGTTCGTCCTCTTGGCGATCGTCCTGAACTACGCCCTCACCCGCACGAAATGGGGCCGCTCCATGTTCGCGGTCGGCGGCAACCGCGAGGCCGCGCGCCGGTCCGGCATCAATGTGCGGCGCATCTACACCTCCGCCTTCGTGCTCTGCTCGACACTTGCCGCCCTTGGTGGCGTTCTGGCCGCAGCGCGCCTCGCCTCATCGAGCCAGCAGGCCGGCACGGGCGACGTTAACCTCAACGCCATCGCAGCGGCCGTGATCGGCGGCACCAGCCTCTTCGGCGGCCGCGGCAGCGCCTACTCCGCGCTTCTCGGCATCATCGTCATCCAGGCAATCTCCAATGGGCTCACCCTGCTCAATCTGCCGTCCTCGCTGCGCTACATGATCACCGGCGGGGTGCTCGCCACTGCGGTCATCGTCGACTCGCTGGCCCGGCGCTCGCGCGTCAGCCACGGCCGCGCGTGAATTTCAAGAAGGAGACCAGACCGTGGTTCAGCAACTGCAGGGCAAGGTGGCCGCGATCACAGGCGCGGCCTCCGGCATCGGCCTCGAATGCGCGCGCACGCTGATCGGCGAAGGCGCCAAGGTGGTGCTGATCGACCGGGCGGAGGATCGGCTGAAGACACTCTGCGCCGAAATGGGCCCGAACGCCTTTCCGCTTGTCGTCGATCTGCTCGACGGGGAGCAACTGTCGGGCATCCTGCCTGAAATCCTCGCTCTGGCCGGCAGCCTCGACATCTTCCACGCCAATGCCGGCGCCTATATCGGCGGGCCGATCGCCGAGGGCGACCCGGACGCCTGGGACCGTATGCTCAACCTCAACATCAATGCGGCCTTCCGCTCGGTCCATGCGGTGCTTCCGCATATGATCGCGCAGAAGTCCGGAGATATCCTGTTCACGAGCTCGATCGCCGGCGTGGTGCCGGTTATCTGGGAGCCGATCTACACCGCTTCGAAATTCGCCGTGCAGGCTTTCGTGCATACGGTGCGACGGCAGGTCGCCCAGCATGGCGTGCGTGTCGGGGCCGTCCTGCCTGGACCGGTTGTCACCGCCCTTCTGGACGACTGGCCCAAGGCCAAGATGGACGAGGCATTGGCCAATGGCAGCCTGATGCAGCCGAAAGAAGTGGCAGATGCCGTGCTCTTCATGCTGACACGACCACGCAACGTAACGATCCGGGATCTGGTCATACTGCCGAACAGCGTCGACCTGTAAGAGACCTGTCGAGCTCGACGCTATCAGCCTCTTCGGGCGCTTGCTCGTATCAGGCAGGTCATGAACGTCCCTTTTCCGAACGGGACGGCCGGCAGATATTTGTCCGAACAGGATGAGGAACATGAAGCAGCCAGGAACCTACCTGATCGGCATCGACGTCGGTACCGGCAGCGCCCGCGCCGGTGTGTTCAATCTCGACGGAAATATGCTCGCCTCCGCGAAGCGCGACATCACGTTGTGGCGCGAGCCCGGCGGCCTGGTCGAGCAGTCCAGCAGGGAGATCTGGCAGGCCGTCTGTGCTTCCGTGCGTGAAGCGGTCGAGACTGCGGGCATTGCTCCTGAAACCGTCGTCGGCATGGGTTTCGATGCCACCTGTTCCCTGGTGGTGCTCGGGCCGGGCGGCAAATCCCTGGCCGTAGGTCCCTCCGGGGACCCCGACCGCGACATCATCGTGTGGATGGATCATCGGGCAACGCAACAGGCCGAACGTATCAACGCCATCGGTCATGAGGTGCTGAGATATGTCGGCGGCCGTATCTCGCCCGAGATGGAGACGCCGAAGCTCCTGTGGCTGAAGGAAAACCGGCCCGAAATCTTCGCGGCCGCCTGGCAGTTCTTCGATCTCGCCGATTTCCTCACCTGGCGGGCGACGGGAGATCTCGCGCGCTCCACCTGCACCGTCACCTGCAAATGGACCTATCTCGCGCATGAACGCCGCTGGGACCCCGGCTATTTCCGCGCCATCGGGCTGGAAGAACTGGCCGATGAGGATTTCGCCCGCATCGGCCGCGACATCGTCGACCCCGGCACGGCCCTGGCGCGTGGCCTGACCCAGGACGCCGCTCGGGAGCTCGGCCTGCCCGTGGGCACGGCCGTCGCTGCCGGCATGATCGACGCACATGCCGGCGGCATCGGCACGGTGGGGATCGGCGGCGCGCCCCAGGCCAATCTCGGCTATGTGTTCGGTACTTCCTCCTGCACCATGACCAGCACGGCCGACCCGGTCTTCGTGCCAGGCGTCTGGGGGCCCTATTATTCGGCGATGGTGCCGGGCATGTGGCTCAATGAAGGCGGTCAGAGTGCCGCCGGCGCGGCGATCGACCAACTCCTGCATTTCCACCCGGCCGCGGTGGAAGCCGCGGAACTGGCGAAACGCCAGGGCAAGGCACTGCCCGTCCTGCTCGCCGACCTTGCGGCGGCCAAATGCGGCAGCCGGAATGATGCCGTGAAGCTGGCGACAGGCCTGCATGTCGTACCCGAGTTTCTCGGCAATCGCGCCCCGCATGCCGACCCGCATGCGCGCGCCGTGATCGTCGGCCTCGGCATGGAGCGCGACATCGACAGTCTCGTTTCGCTCTACATCGCCGGCATCTGCGGCATCGGCTATGGCCTGCGCCAGATCATGGACACGCAGGCTGAGGTGGGCGCCGTGGTCGACAATGTCGTCATCAGCGGCGGCGCCGGGCAGCACGACTTCGTCCGGCAATTGCTTGCCGATTCAAGCGGCAAGCCCGTGATCGCACCACAGGCTTCCGAACCGGTACTGCTGGGCGCTGCGATTCTAGGAGCGGTCGCCGCCGGCAAGTTCGCAGACCTTCGCGAAGCCATGGCGGAGCTGTCGTCGGCGGAGCGCACCTATCGGCCCGCGCAAGACGAAATCGCCGATACGCACCGCGAGCGGTTCGAAGGCTTCAAGCGGTTACAGACAGAGGCCCGCACGCTGAGGGATTGCTAGCCCCTGACCGCGCGTCCGATTGCAATCAGGATACATGCGCCGACGAAGCCGGCGACGAGATAGCCGACCCATCCGGCGAGACTTATGCCGGCCAAGCCGAGGAGGAAATTGGCGAGTGCGGCACCGACGATGCCGAGGATGATGTTCATGAGCAGCCCCATATTGCTCTTCATGAACATCTCGGCGAGCCAACCGGCGAGCCCGCCGATGATGATTGCTGCGATCCAACCGATCTGCGCTTTGTCCATTGGAATTCCTCCTGGCGACATCGAACGCCACCGCAAGAATGGCGATGGCGCCGATTTGGTTCCCGACGGCGGCGGGCCGCGGCTGCCCGGGCTGCCTTCAATAGGCCAGGAACCCGAGAACCGGTTGCGCAACGCAGCATTCTGGACTTTGCTCGCGCGACGGCTCGCGATTCTTCGACGGGCCTGAGGCAGTCAGACCGGGAAAGGTGACCATGCTCAAGCTGAAGAAAACCTCCGCGGAGATGGTCGCCGACGCCCGCAAGCGTATCGAAGAGATCGAGACTGAAGATCTGATTGGAATGTTCGATGACCCTGGAGTCGTGATCGTCGACATCCGCGACGTGCGCGAACGGCAGCGGAGCGGTCATATTCCCGGCAGCTTCCACGCGCCGCGCGGCATGATCGAGTTCTGGGTCGACCCTGAAAGCCCCTATTTCAAGGAGATCTTTGGACAGGAGAAAAAGTTCGTCTTCCACTGCGCGTCAGGCTGGCGTTCCGCCCTCACCACGGCCACGCTGAAAGACATGGGTTTCGAAGCCGCGCATCTCAGGAACGGGTTTACCGACTGGGTGGAGAAAGGCGGCCCGGTCGAGCAGGCGGAACCACGGAAGGGCTGAGGGTCGCACCCATGTCCCCGATACCGCAGCGAAGCGGATCGCCAAGCTCAAAGCGAACCCGGCTTTTTGGAGCGTGGCAGCGATCAAGGGATTAGCCCGAAGCGCTTCAATAGGCGTAGGAGAACGCTGTGTTGCCGTCGAAGGTCGGAGCGCATGGTTTCCAGCGTGCCGTGAATCTCCCGGTATGCGGCCCGATTGTCCGGACTGTCGTCACTGGCGAGCTTCTTCAGCGCCGCCACTTCAGTCTTCGTCAGGCTCTCGATCGCCCGTTGCAGCGCCTTGGCGTGTTCGCCGACCAATGCTCCCTCGACATGCTGTTTCGTGGCCGCCGACCCTTCCACGGTGCGGGTGGCCCGGTCAACCGGCTCCGACAAGAGCCGGTCCGGTGCATCGACGGAGCCGAGGGGAGACAGGACTATCCGTGGTTACGCGGTTTTCTCCACATCGCCCCCGTTCTCGGCCCAGTCCTTGAATGCGCCGAGATTGTAGACCTTCGTGTACCCCATATCCTTCAGCACCTTGCCGCTGAGCGCCGAGCGGCCGCCGGAAGCGCAGTACAGAATAATGGGACGGTCCTTGCGGAACTCCGCATTATGATAGGGCGTGTCGGGGTCGGCCCGGAATTCCAGCATGCCGCGCGACACATGAACGGCGCCCTTGACCTTGCCGCTCGCCTGCAGTTCCGGCGCATCGCGGACATCGACGACCAGCGCGTCCTGCTTCGCGATCATGTCGCGCGCCTCCTGCTGCGAGATCTTCGGCACCGCCGCATTGGCCGCGGCCATCATTTCCTTGACACTCGTCGTCATGACTTCCTCCATTCAGATACGGCGATGAACCGGACGGCTGCCGGATACGGCAACCACAAATGCTGCGAAAGCCCCCGAGCAAAGCGGGACGTCGCTCGATGATGTCGGCAAATCGACTGCTCATCAATACTTGCATTCGACGTATCATCCCTTGGGGGTCCGCTCCGACGCTGGGCGAAGTCGCACTCGGAGCCCGAGGGCCCGCCAGCAGTATGCTCAGCCCAGGCGCAACGCGATCACGCCGGCGACGATGAACAGGGCCGCCGCGATGCGCCACGCCGTCAGCCGTTCGCGCAGCGCAAAGAACGAGATCGACATGGCGAAAAGGATCGAGGTCTCGCGCAACGCCGCCACGGAGGCGATCGGCGCCTTGGTCATCGCCCACATGGCGATCCAGTAGGCGCCGGCAGCGAGCGCCCCGGTGACGACCCCGGTCTTCCATTCGGCCAGCATGGAAGACACGATTGGCCGGCCGCGCAGCCACAGTGAAAGCACCAGGGTCCAAAGCCCGTCGACGACGAAGAGCCAGGCGGCATAGGACGAGGCCGTCGATGCGGCCCGCGCGCCCGAGCCGTCCGTCAATGTGTAACCGGCCACGAAAAGCGACGTGACGAGCGCAAAGCCGACGGCGCGGCGGTCGACCCCACCGATGCCCGCGCCGCCGCGAAAGGACATCACGACGGTGCCGCCACATAAGAGCAGGATCCCGACCAAAGCGAGCGGGCCAGGAACTTCGTTCACCAGCAGGATGCCGCCCAGCGTGGTCAGCAACGGCGCAGCGCCCCGTGCCAGGGGGTAGGCCAACGAAAGGTCCCCGGTCTCGTAGGCCTTGATCAGGAACAGCCGGTAGCCGGTGTGCAAGGCGGTCGACGCCAGGATCCAGAACCAGACCATGCCATGCGGAATCTCGACAAAGGGCAGTGTCGGCAGCGCGGCGATGCCCATGCCGAGTGTCATGAGCTGGATCGAGGCGAAGCGATCGAGCCGCACCTTGATCAGCGCGTTCCAAACGGCATGCATGAGCGCGGCTGCCAGCACTGCGGCAAAGACGGTGGCACTCATCTAATCCGAACCGTCACGTCGCCTGTCCGTCTGCGGTTTCGAGGTCGATGTCGATCCTCACCGGAAAATGGTCCGACGCCGGCTCGTCGAGGTCGACCCGCAGCGAGCGCACGCGAGGCGCAAGCATCCCTCCCACGAAGCAATAGTCCAGCCGGCGTTTGTGCAGGCTGCCGTCGGCGCGGCGCCTGACATGGGTGTGGGACGCCTCTCCACCGACCGCCATCGCCGCATCGACGAAACCATCGAAATATCGGGCTGACGGATGATACGGATTGGAACCGGCTATGCGCCTGTACTCGACGCTGTCGGGCTCGCTGTTGAAATCGCCCATCCAGATCGCCGCGACCGGCGCTTCGGGCTCGGGTTCTCCATGCGTCCAGCCGCGATGCGGCTCGTCGTCCGTCCCGCTCCACGGTCCGCCCTCGAACGGCACGCGGCGATGGCGCTCCAGCAGGAAGTCGATCTGCTCGAGCCGCTCCTCGGCGCCGATATGGGCGAGGTGCAGGGAGAACACGCGCACCGGCCCCCACGGCGTGCGGATCATGCATTCGAGCGCCGGGTTCTGCGTGTTGAGCGGGTTCGTCACACGCCGCATCGGCAAGAGATGCAGCCGCGACCAGACGATCGGCAGGCGCGACAGGACCATGGTGCCGAACTGCCGCCGACGATTGATCAGCCGGCCGCCGGCATCCCGCAGGCTGGCATCCATGTCGAAAGCCGGGCCGTAGACGAAATGGTGGTCCGGCAGCAGGCGCGCCAGTATCTCTGGCTGATCGTCCTCGTTGCTGCGCTTCCAGTGTCGTTCGACCTCCTGAAGCGCGATGATATCGGCATCCGCCACCACGCGCGCGACACGCGCAAGGTCATAGCGCCCATCGGCGCCGAAGCCATATTGGATATTGTAGCTGACGAACTTCAACAGATTTCCCCCCTTGCCCGGCGTAGCCTTTCGGCCCGCACCTGGCAAGGAGGAGCGAGCCCCGTCATGCGGGGCCTGCCTGCTATTCGGCGGGATCAGGCACTTCCGCCGGGGCTGCGACCCTCTCCGGGAACAACGACCGCAGCACGACGTAGAAGACCGGGGTCAGGAAGAGGCCGACGAGCGTGACGCCGAGCATGCCCGAGAAGACCGCCGTGCCCAGCGAACGACGCATCTCCGCACCCGGGCCGGCGGCGATCACCAGCGGCACGACGCCCAGGATGAAGGCGAAAGCCGTCATCAGGATCGGCCGCAAGCGCAGTCGGCACGCTTCGACGGCGGCATCGACGACTGTCGCTCCGCTGTGCTGCGCCTGCCGGGCGAACTCGACGATCAGGATCGCGTTCTTGGCTGCGAGTCCCACTAGAACGACGAGGCCGATCTGGACGAGCACGTCGTTGTCCAGTCCTCTCACGGCGACACCGATGAGGGCGGCGAGCACGCCGAGTGGTACGATCAGCACGATAGCGAACGGCAGCACCCAGCTCTCATACTGCGCCGCCAGCGCCAGGAAGACGAAAAGCACGGACAGGCCGAAGATCAGGATGGCCGTATTGCCCGTACTGCGTTCCTGGAACGCCAGCTCGGTCCATTCGAAAGACGTACCTTCGGGTAGGATCTCCTTGGAGATGCCCTCCATCAGGTCGAGCGCGGTACCGGTCGACACACCGGGCGCCGCACTGCCTTGAACCGGCACGGACACATACATGTTGTAGCGCTGCACCAGTTCCGGACCGGTGATGTCGCGGATGTCGACCAACGTCCCGAGCGGCACCAGCGCTCCTGTCGCGGATCGTACCTTCAGCTTCAGAATGTCCTCGCGCTCCAGGCGGAACGTCTGGTCGGCCTGTGCCTGCACCTGGTAGAGGCGGCCGAAGGCGTTGAAGTCGTTCACATAGGCTGCCCCGAGATTGACCGACAAGGTCTCGAAGATATTCGGGATCGGCACGTTCAGCATGCGCGCCTTGTTGCGGTCGATGTCGAGGAAGAACTGCGGACTGGAGGCCGAGAAGGTCGTGAAGACGCCAAGCAGGCCGGGGGTCTGGTTGGCCTTCGCGGCGACCTGATGCGCAAGCTCCAGGATCTTGCGCACATCGGTACCTTCCCTCTCCTGCAATTGCAGCCGGAAACCGCCGGAGTTGCCGATGCCGCGCACGGGCGGCGGCGCCAGGGCGATGATGAAGGCCTCCTGGATACCCTGGAGCCGGCCGAAAAGGTCGCCGATGACCTTGTCCTGCGACAGGCCCTTCGGCAGCCGGTTCTCGAAAGAATCGAAGGTCGCGAAGATCACGCCAGCATTGCTGGCATTGGTGAACGTAGCGCCCGAGAATCCCGAGAACGCAACCGAATGAATGATCCCGGGCGTCTGCCGTACGATCTCGGACGCACGCTGCACGACCTCATCCGTACGCGATAGCGAGGCGGAGTCCGGCAACTGCACGACCACGATCGCGTATCCTTGATCCATGGTCGGGATGAAGCCACGCGGCACTGTCTCCAGCATGTGAAACGTCGCATAGATCAGCGCGGCGAACACCGCCAGCATGACGCCGAGCGCCAGCCGCGTGCCGACCATCAGGCGAACGATGGCGGCATAACCGTCCGCCATCCGGTCGAAGCCCCTGTTGAAGCCATTTGCCAGCGCAGTGCCAAAGCGGGCGAGAAAGAACCGCGGCGGTTCGTGCGAAGCCGAATGCGGCTTGAACAACAAGGCCGCGAGCGCCGGCGACAGCGTCAGCGAATTGAAGGCCGAGATGATCGTCGACACGGCGATCGTGATCGCGAACTGCAAATAGAACTGCCCCGTGATGCCCGGGATGAAGGCCGTCGGCACGAAGACCGCCGTCAGCACCAGGGCAATGGACACCACGGCGCCGCCGACCTCGTCCATCGTGCGATGCGACGCGGCCTTTGGACTGAGGCCGAGGGCGATATTGCGCTCCACATTCTCCACTACGACGATCGCGTCGTCGACCACGATGCCGATCGCCAGCACCAGGCCGAACAAGGTGAGCATGTTGAGCGAAAAGCCGAGGGCCAGGAGGACAGCCATCGTGCCTATGAGCGAGACCGGAATGGCGACGATCGGGACGATCGCCATCCGCCAGGACTGCAGGAAGACGAGAATGACGATGACGACGAGCAGCACCGCCTCGAGGATCGTCTTATAGACCTCGTTGATCGACTCCGCGATGAACTCGGTCGGATTGTAGATGATGTCGTAGGCGACCCCCTTCGGAAAATCACGCGACAGTCTCTGCATGGTTTCCTGGATTTCGGCCGATGCGGCGAGCGCGTTGGTGCCGGGCCGCTGGAAGATCGCCAGGGCGACCGCGGGCTTTCCGTCCAGATAGGAGTTCGTCACGTAATTGCGTGCGCCGAGCTCGATCCGGGCGACGTCCTCGAGCGTCACCAGACGGCCGTCTTCCGTCGACTTCACAATCACATAGCGAAAGTCTCGCGCCTCGTCGAAACGGCCCTGGGTAGTGACCGTATACTGGAAGGCATTGCCCTGGTTGGTCGGCGGCGCTCCGATCGCGCCTCCGGACACCTGGACGTTCTGTTCGCGTAGCGAATTGACGACGTCTCCAGCCGTCATGCCGTAGATGGATAGCTTTTCGGGGTCGAGCCAGACGCGCAGCGAGTATTCCCGTTCACCGAAAATGATGAGGTCTCCGACCCCATCGAGCCGCAGCAGGATGTCGCGAATGTTCGAACGTGCGTAGTTCGATACATAGAGCTGGTCGTAGCTGTCGTCGGGTGACAGCATATGGATGACCATCATCAGGTCGGGCGAACTCTTGGTGGTGGTCACGCCGAGTCGGCGCACCTCCTCCGGAAGCTTCGGCTGCGCGATCGAGACGCGGTTCTGGACCAGCACCTGCGCCTGGTCGAGATCGGTACCGAGCCGGAAGGTGATCGTCAGCGCCATCGAACCGTCGCCGGTCGAATAGGAGGACATGTAGAGCATGTTCTCCACACCGTTGATCTCCTGCTCCAACGGCGTCGCGACGGTGGCCGCGACGGTATCCGCGTCTGCGCCGGGATACTGTGCGCGCACGACGATCGTCGGCGGCGCGATCTCGGGATACTGCGCCACGGGCAGTTGGGAATAGGCGATCGAGCCGACGATCAGGAACACGATCGACAGGACCGAGGCGAAGATCGGCCTGTCGACGAAGAAATGTGCGAATCTCATCGCGGCAGCTCCGCGACCTTCGCCTCGGCGGGCAGCGACACCTGCTCCCCCTTGACCTTCACCCCGGGTCGGACCCGCACCAGCCCATCGATGACGATGGTCTCGTCTCCGGTCAGGCCGGTGCGGACGACACGATAGCCGTAAAGCATGGGACCGGTGCGGATCGGCCTGGCCGAGATGGTCCCCGTATCGTCCACCACATAGACGATGCGTCGATCCTGATCCGCGCCGATCGCTTCATCGGGAACGAGGACGCCTTTGTAGGGAAGCGAGCCCGGCATGGTGATCCTGCCGAACATACCCGGCTGCATTATGCCGTCGGTATTGGCCAGGCGGGCGCGAACACGCATCGTGCCGGTCTGCGAATTCAGCCTGTTCTCCGAAAAATCCAGCTTGCCGCTGAAGGAGACGGGATCGCGATCGTTCAGCTTGACGCTGATGTCGAGGCCGCCTGCGCCTTCCTGGAGCGAGCCGCCCCTTTGGCGCGCATCGCGCGCATAGGCATAGGCCGAGCGTTCGTCGATATCGAAGTAGAAGTCGATCGGATCAAGGGAGATGATGGTTGTGAGAAGGGTGTTGTCGGCCTGGACCAGATTGCCCGGCGACACCAGTCGGCGATCGATACGTCCCGATATCGCTGCGCGAATCTCGGTGAAATCGAGACTGAGGCTGGCGTTGCGGAGGTCCGCCTTGGCGCCTTCCAGTTGGGCGAGCGCCGAGAGATGCTCGCGCCGACGATCATCGAGGACGGAGATCGCCAGATTACCGGACTTTGCCAGTGCCTCGGCCCGATCGAGCTGCGACTTGGCGAATTCGAGCACCGAAGTGGCGACATCCACGCGCGATTTCGCCGAATCATAGGCAGCCTGGTACGGTCTCTGGTCGATGGTGAAGAGCAGGTCGCCCGCCTTCACCATGGCGCCGTCCGTAAAATGAACTTCGTCGAGATAACCGCCGACGCGAGACCTTACATCGACAGAATCCACGGCCTCGAAACGCCCAACGAAACTGTCGCTTTCGACGACCTCGCGCACGACCGGTTTCGCCGTGGTTACGACAGGGAGATTCTCCTGGGCCCGGAGGCCCGTGGGAAGACAGAGCAAGAGAAACAATGCCGCCAGATGCGGCGTAAGAGGGACCGAGCACCGAAACGTCGTCAAGCGCTGCACTTGAGTTCCTTCACCATGTTGTTACGGCATTCGACGGACCGGGCGCGCCGGATGGAGACCATCGAGCTGCACGGCTGCGACCTATTGGGCCGCCGTCCTGTTGTTCATACAAGTGACTGGAGCAGGAAAAAGGCTCTCCGGTCAATTCCCCGAACCACCGTGCCGCTTCTACGGCGCGCGATCGGCTCTCCGAGGTTCAGAAGCGATGCATCATCCGCCGGCAGTTCCAGACGTCGGAGCAATGCTGCATCTGCAAGGGGACGTCATCGATCTTTGTCGCGATTTCCAAGGACACCTGTTCGTTTTCTCGCTTGCCCCGGCGCCCTTTTCTATACTGTTTGCCCGCTTTTTCATACCGTCTCCCCACACGGTTGGCGAGGCCCGTCGGCCGATCTGCCGACACCTCATGACGGGGAGCGGCAGAAACCCCGCGCTGAACGAGCCGGCAAGTGGGACCGATCATTCCTGCATCTTATTAGGGAGTTCATATTGACAACGCAACTATAGAGCGCATAATCTTTGCTCAATAGCTGGTTCTGCCGGAGGGGGGCAGCAGAGCGGGTCAGTGAAGGAGGCCGCCTAGAATGCACCTTCTGGCCCGCTCTGGCAGCTTCTCCATTGCCACCACGCCCTCTCGCGAGCTTCAGGCAAAGAGCGCGCGACAACGGGCCGAAACTTGCAGCATACCCTCTCTGCTCGGCGATTTTGCGGTGACATAAGCCAACGCCCAAACAGAAGATGTAGCCAGTCTCAGTGCAAGACCAACACGTCGCCCGACGAGAAGCTGATCTCCGTCTTTGCGCCAACAGCTGGCGGCGGAGAAGCCGGGTTGTTGAAGGTGTCGAGCGATATCGCGTTTTGGCCGATGCCGACCCGAACCCGGATCACCGAGCCCAGGAAGCTGACATCGGCGATCTCGCCGCCCAGGCTGGTGTCGCGGCCTGGCTGGCGGCCGAGAGCGATCGCCTCGGGACGCAGCGCCAGCGAGACGGCGTCGCCGGTCTTGGCGCCGTTCAGCGAGCCCTTGAGCGAAAGTTGACTGTCGCCGAGCCGCACCATGCCGCTCGACGCATCCGCCACCGTGCCTTCCAGTACGTTGAGCGTGCCGACGAAGTTGGCGACGAAACGGGTCGAGGGCCGATTATAGATCTCGAACGGCGTACCCACTTGCTCGGCCTTGCCGCCATACATGACGACGATGCGGTCGGAGATCGACAGCGCCTCTTCCTGGTCGTGGGTGACGAAGATGGTCGTGATGCCGAGTTTCTTCTGGATCGAACGGATTTCGTCGCGCAGCGATACGCGCACCTTGGCGTCCAGCGCCGACAGCGGCTCGTCGAGCAGCAATAGCTTGGGCTTGGGCGCCAGGGCGCGGGCGAGCGCCACGCGCTGCTGCTGGCCGCCCGAGAGCTGGTAGGGATAGCGATCGCCGAAGTCAGGCAATTTGATGATGCCGAGCATCTCCGAGATGCGAGCATCTGCCTCGGCTTTTGGCACGCCGGCGACCTTCAGCCCGAAGCCGATATTCTGCGCCACCGTCAGGTTGGGGAACAGCGCATAGGCCTGGAACACCATGCCGACGTTGCGCTGGTTCGGTTTCAGCCGGGTGACGTCCTTGCCGCCGACGACGATGTTGCCGCCGCTCGGCTCCTCGAAGCCGGCCACCATGCGCAAGACGGTGGTCTTGCCGCAGCCCGACGGTCCCAACAGTGAGATGAACTCGCCGGCACCGACGTCGAGGTTGAAGTCCTGGACGACGGTTGCGCTGCCGAAGGCCTTGCGGATGTGGCGGACGCTCAGAAAGGGATCGGCCATGGATTGTTCTCTCGATCTCAATTTGGCCGGTTGGCCGATTTCGGCGCGAAGCGCGACAGGACCTGGATGACCGACATGCAGCCCCATGTGATCGCGAAGGCGATGATGGCGAGTGCTGCCGGCTCATAGGCACGGTTTGCGCCTATGTTCTGCAGATAAGGACCGAAGGCAGGCCGATTGAGGAGGCTCGCCATGGTGAATTCACCGATCACGATGGCAAAGGTCAGGAACGCGCCCGACAACACCGCGATCAGCACATTTGGAAGGATGATGCGGGCGATGATCGTGGTCCAGCCGGCGCCCAGGATCTGCGCGGCTTCCGTCAATGTGCGCACGTCGATCGTCCGAAGCCCTGTATCCACGGCGCGATACATATAGGGGAGCGCCAGGGTCGTATAACCGATAACCAGCAGCACGTCAGTGCCGCGCGCGGTTGCCAGGAACGGCAGAGGCGAGGACGAACCGTACATACGGATGTAGCCGAAGACGATGACAATGGCCGGAATGATCAGCGGTAACAAGGTGATGAATTCGACGATCGGCCTGAGCTGCGGCATCCTGAGCCTGATCCAATAGGCGGTCGGCACCACGACCAGGACACCGAGCAGGATCGTGAAAATAGCCACGACCACCGAATAGGCGAAGGTTTCCTGGAAGCGGACATCGCCGAGGACGACCCTATAGGCGTCGAAGGAATATTCGCCGCGTCGCATGCGCAGCGAGAACTCCAGCGTAGCGATCAGCGGGATGAAGAAATAGGCCGCGCCGACGGCGAACGTCACCCATGCCCAGAAGCGGCCCGTCTTCATTTGAGCCACCTTTCGCTCCGGGTCCGGAACCAGATGTAGAAGATGTTGGCGACGCCCGTGATGAAGATCATGCCGAAGGCCAGCGCGTAACCAAGATGCGGATTGTGAAGCACGTCGCCACGGATCTGAGCATAGAGCAGGATCGGCACGATGTTCAGGGAGGAGCCCGTGAGCGCATAGGCGGTTGCGATGGCGCCGAAGGAATTGGCGAAAAGCAGGATCACCGTTCCGAGAAAGCTCGGCCAGATCACCGGAATGACCACCATGCGCCAATATTGGGATTGCGTCGCGCCGAGCGTCGCGGCGGCCTCGCCCCACTCCTTCTTCAGCCCGTCGATCGCAGGCGTGATGATGACGACCATCAGCGGAATCTGAAAATAGAGATAGGTGAGCGTCAGGCCCCAGAACGACAGGATGTTGAAGCCGTGGGCGTAGATGTTGAAGCCGAACAGGCTGTTCAGCAGTACGGTGACCAGGCCGAGCCGGCCCAGGGTCGCGAGGAATGCGAAGGCCAGCGGAACACCGGCGAAATTTGAGGCGACGCCGGAGAAGGTGAGTGTGGCCGAGCGGACCCAGTTGGGAAGTCCGCCGCGCACGATGGCGATCGCAATGGCCAGCCCCACCAACGCGCCGAGAAGCGCGGAGGCCAGGCTCACCTTGATCGAGACCCAGTAGGCAGCGACGATCGAAGGCTGAGACAGCGCTACGATGTTCTCGAGCGTAAACTGACCCTGGTCGTTCTGGAACGCGCCGATGACCAGGTAGGTCGTCGGCAGGATCAGGAACATCAGAGCGAAGATGAAGAACGGCGCGACGCCGAGCCATTGCGTCGGCACTCGAAGACCGCCGCGTTCTTCGGCTGGCGGGGCGGACAGGGCTTCCTGCTTGGATACTAGGGCATCGGCCATGCGTGAGGAGACCAGAGTTGGTCCGGGCGGCCACATGGCCGCCCGGAGAATGACGTTTATTGCACGTTGGCGCCGACGACGGTATCCCAGCCCTTGGTGATCGCCTCCTTGGCGGCAGCCTGCTCGTCCAGCGTCGGGAAGGCTGCAGCATCATAGGCCGCTGCCGGCGGCAGCTTGTCGAGCAGCTCCTTCGGGATCGCGCCCTTCTTGGCGAGGTCGGCGAAGCGGATCGGGTGGCAATAGCCCTTCAGCCAGCCGAGCTGGCCTTCATCCGAGTAGAGATACTCCATCCACAGCTTGGCGGCGTTCGGATGCGGAGCATAGGCGCTGATCGCCTGGACGTAGACGCCGGCAACGACGCCCGATTTCGGCACGATCACCTCGACCGGCGGATTGCCGTTCAGCGTGTCACGGCCCGAGAGCGCATTGTAGTCCCAGGTGATCAGGATCGGCGTCTGTCCCTGCGCAAGGGTTGCGGCCTTGCCGATGACAGGCACGAAATTTCCCTTGGCATTCAGCTCCTTGAAGAACTCCAGACCGGCTTCGCCAGCGGCCTTGCCAGCCGCGGCGCCCTTGGACAGTCCGGCGGCGTAGACGCCCTGGATGGCCTGGTTCGAGGCACGCGGGTCACCCGCCAGGGCAACGGCATTCTTGTATTCGTCCTTGAGCAGATCAGCCCAGTCCTGCGGCGCGTTGGGCACGAGGTCCTTGTTCACCTCGAAGGAGAGCACGCCGTAATAGTCGCCGTACCAATAGCCTTCCGCGTCCTTGGCGCTGTCCGGGATCGAATCCCAGGTCGAAACCTTGTAGGGCTGGATCAGGCCGTCGGCCTTGGCCTGCGGGCCATAGGAGAGGCCGACGTCGATCACATCAGGGGCCTGCGGGCCCTTGTTGTCCTTGTTGGCCTTGATCGCCTCGATCTCGTCGCTCGAACCGGCGTCGGGATTGAGTTCATTGATGGTGATCTCGGGATACTTCTTCTTGAAGCCTTCGATGACCCCGCCGTAACCGCACCAGTCGTGCGGCAGCGCGATGGTCGTGAGCTGCCCTTCGGCCTTCGCCGCCGCGACAAGCTCGTCCATGGATTGGGCCGACGAGATCGCCGTCGCCGCCATCAGCGACGCTGCGGTGAGGGAAAGTACGTTCCCCGCAAACTTGAACATTTTGTCTCTCCGTTGAACTGGCGTCACTCGGCGCCAGCGCTGCGGTTATCCCTGTCGGATGACAGTTGCGTGAAAACGCAGGCGCGAGCAGCCCCGAGACTTGAAAAGTTAACTACTTTTGCCGGCCCGCCGCAATCGCCCGAAGTATTTTTCCGGCTAAATACAAGGGTCGGGCGAAAGCTTCGCCCGACGCCTGCGACATGCCCCTCTCCCCGCCTCCCTCGGGAAGGTTCAGACCGTGCCTTCGATCGCCTTGTCGAGCAGCATAAGCGCTGCTTTCTTGGTCAGCTTCACCGGATTGCCGCCGGCGGTCGGATCGACCACCGCCATCTCGGCAATCAGGGTCTTGCGCTTCTTGTCCATGTCGAGCCCTTTGATGAGGCCCGGCAAAGTATGGGGCACCTTTAGTTCCTTGCGCAACTTCAGAACCGCCTTCGAGAAGCCGTCGAAGCCGCCCTTGATACCGATATAGGCGGCGAGTCTGGCGATCCGGTCCTCGACCGCATCGCGGTTGAAGGCCAGGACATAGGGCATGAACACGGCGTTGGTCATGCCGTGATGGGTGTCGTAGAGCGCGCCGACCGGATGCGACAGCGAATGGATGGCGCCGAGGCCCTTCTGGAAGGCAGCCGCCCCCATCGCCGCGGCCGACATCATGTGCGCACGCGCCGTCAGATCCTTGCCGTCGGCATAGGCCTTGGGAAGATTCTCGAAGACCAGCCGAATGCCTTCGACCGCGATGCCGTCGGCCATCGGATGGTAGCCCGGCGCGCAATAGGCCTCCAGGCAATGGGCGAGCGCGTCCATGCCCGTGCCCGCGGTGATGAAGGGCGGCATGCCCGCCGTCAGTTCGGGATCGGCGATGACGATCGCAGGCAGCATCTTGGGATGGAAGATCACCTTCTTCGTGTGGGTCGCCTCATGCGTCACCACGCCGGCACGCCCGACCTCCGAGCCGGT
>VFQN01004773.1_pt1 | contig 17444 bp, 15 predicted proteins | sample 3512371 | NCBI WGS metagenome assembly VFQN01 (sample SAMN10412370, study PRJNA504923) | tailings metagenome | isolation source: Replicate 2 from Balatoc abandoned mine | place: Philippines: Itogon, Benguet | collected 2017-08-28 | reverse complement strand
GCTGGGCTGGTCGCGCGCCGGATCGTCCCGTTCGTCGGCGTGGGCAGCAGCGTGGAGCCGGGTGAGCGGGTCGGCCTGATCCGGTTCGGCAGCCGCTGCGACATCTATCTGCCGCCCGGCCTGATCCCCAGGGTGCTGGTCGGCCAGCGCTGCGTCGCCGGCGAGACCGTGCTGGCGGACGGGGCGGCTTCCTACCCAGCACGGAGCGGAAGGGTGAGCTGATGTTCAAGAATCGCCGGATGAGGCGTGTCCGCCGGCCGCTGGGTGCCAGGCCGTTCTACACCTTCGTGCCGAACCTGATCACGATCCTGTCCTTGTGCGCCGGCTTCACCGCGATCCGCTATGCCGCGGACCAGCGCTGGGAGCTGGCGGTGACGCTGATCGCGGCGGCGGTGGTCCTGGACGGGCTGGACGGCCGCGCCGCCCGGATACTGAACGTGACCTCCAAGCTCGGCGCCGAGCTGGACAGCTTGGCCGATTCCCTGAGCTTCGGCATCGCGCCGGCGATGATCCTCTACTGGTGGTCGCTGCACACGGTCCAGGGGCTGGGCCTGGCGATAGCCCTCTTGCTCGCGGTGTGCTGCGCCCTGCGCCTGGCCCGCTTCAACACGCAGCTCGACGAGCCCGAGCGGCCGCGCTGGACGATGTTCTTCTTCCAGGGGATCCCGGCCCCGGGCGGGGCGGCGATCGCGCTCAGCCCCATGATGGCGAGCTTCGTGGTCGACGGCTCGATCTTCCGGCACTGGTCGGTGGTGGCGGTGGTCACCGTGTTCACCGCGCTGATGATGGTCAGCCGCGTGCCCACCTTCTCGATCAAGAAGCTGCGGGTCGAGCCCGGCTGGCAGCTTCCGGCCCTGGTGACGGGTGCCTTCGTGGCGGCTTTGTTCTTCGCGATGCCCTGGGCGACGATCGCCGGGGCCTGCCTGGTGTATGTGCTGACCATTCCCTTCAGCATCACGGCTGCGCGGCGCTTCCAGAAGCGCGAGGGTCATGTGCTGCCGGCGGCCGAGCCCGCGGCTTCCGAGGCGGAAGGCCAGATCGTCGACATGCCGCGCCGCAACCCCCGCGGCTGAAGCTTCCCCTCCCGACGACAGGCCGGTTCATGCTATGCTGGCCCGTTCGTCCTGCCCCGGCCCGCCACCGGGTCGCGTCGGAATGCCTTTTTGCACGAACGAACCCGAGAGCGGGAATTGTCTTTTCATATCAATGAGTTGAATATCACGTAGCGGGTGGGCGGCACACAGGGCGCGTGCCGCCCTTTTCGTTTCCGCTCAGCCAGCGGGCGGCCGCAAGGCGCTGCCGGATATCGCCGCGACTGCCCGCCGTTTGTTGTCGTGCCGACGTCCAGGGACGCTCGTCTTGCACCAATGTGGTCGCTGCATAGCAACAAAGAACAGAATGGGCCTGTTGACCCAAAGCTCCCTTGCAGATGACAATCGGCTTTTTCTGTCGCGACTACTTCGATGGATCGATCGCGCTGCGCAGCCAGGGGAGATGCATCATGGCGACGATCACCGGTACGGAACATGCCGACAGGCTCGCCGGCACGAGGATGGCGGACAGGATCCAGGGGCTGGGCGGCAACGACACGATTCGTGGCGGCCTCGGCGACGATACCATTCTGGGTGGGGCCGGCGCCGACCTGCTGCGGGGCGAGGCCGGCCGCGACCGGATCTGGGGCCAGGACGGCGATGACCGGGTCAGCGGCGGCAACGGCGACGACCGCATCCAGGGCGGCAATGGCAGGGACCGCCTGTGGGGTGATCTCGGCGACGTTCTCCTGTCCGGCGGCGGCCAGGACGACCAGCTCTGGGGCGGCGCTGGCCGCGACATCCTGCACGGCAATGGCGGGGATGACCTGCTGCGCGGCGAAGCCGGGAAGGACGAGATCTACGGAGGCCTGGGCAACGACCGGCTCCTGGGCGGCGACGGCGACGACATCATCCTTGGCATCGGCGACGAGCAACTGCCTCCAGGTGAGTCTCCCGGCGATCTCGCCGGACCTGCCGGCAACAATTTCATCGACGGCGGTGCGGGCAACGACCTGCTGGCCGGCGGTCCTGGCCGGCAGACCATCCATGGCGGCGACGGCGATGACTTCATCGCGCAGCCCTACGGCAATTCCTTCACCCCGGACGGGAAGGGCGCATTCTCCGAAAGCAGGCTTCATGGCGGCGACGGCAACGACGAGGTCCTGGGCGGCTGGGGCAACGACCTGATCCATGGCGATGCCGGCGACGACGTCATGCGGGGAGGCTTCGGCAATGACTACCTTGAAGGTGGCACCGGGGATGATCGCCTGGACGGTGAACTGGGTGCCGACACGCTCATGGGCGGCCCCGGCAAGGACGTTCTCGTCGCGAGCGAGCACGATGTCCTGTATGGCGGCGCCGGGGCCGACCTGTTCAACTTCCATTTCCACGAATGGGATGTCAGCGGCGAGCCCGATGACTACACCCGTGTCGCCGACGACATCGCCGCGGACTTCAAGCGTGGGCAGGACAAGTTCCAGATGACATCGGCGTTCGAGGATCTCGACGAAGGGCTCGTTTCGGACACGGTGGACTTTGCACAGCTGGATACCGACGGCGATGGCGTCCTCGACGATGGCGATGCGCAGGTCGAGGTGAAGGACGTCACCTTCGGCGGCAGGACCGCGCTGTCGACCGTGATCGATGTCATCCATATCGGTGAGGGTAAGATCACCATCTTCGGTGTGACCGGTCTCACGGCTGCCGACTATGACGGCACCGAGCCCTAGCCATGGCCACGGTGCCTGCCACCACGCAATCCTTCGGAGCATCATCGGCCAGACCGACGACGCTAGTCATCGGGCCTGCGTGAACGGAACTGCTCTAGGTGCTTGCGCCCGATGGGCTTCCTGGCCACCCTTGCTCCTGCAGGGATGCCGGTCCTTGGGCGGGAGAAGGTGGAACATGGCATATCGCACGATCCTGGTCAGTCTCGACGATTCGGACTCGGTGACCGAGCGTGCGGCATTCGCGCTGGCCCTGGCCGAGCGCATGGAGGCACGGCTCATCGGCATCCTGGCCAATCCGCCGCCCTTCATGCCGACCGCGCTGGGCGAGGGAGCCGCCTATGCCGGGCCGGAGATCATGGAGGCCCAGGAAGAGGCGAACGAGGCACGCACCACACGCCTGCGCGCCCGCTTCACCGCGGTGACCGGCTCGGCCAAGGTCCCCTGCCTGTTCGTCACCGAGGAGGGTGCCCCGGGTGACGTGGTCAGCGGATATGCGCGGATCGCCGACCTGACGATCGTCGGCCAGAGCCACGGCGAGGGCCTGGAAGCGCTCACCATGGAGCATGCCGAGCAGATCGTGGTCGGCGCCGGCGGCCCGGTCCTGGTGCTGCCCCGCGCGACGCCGCCCGACCCAGGTTTCGGCCGGAGCTGGCTGATCGCCTGGGACGGAGGCAGGGAGGCGGCACGGGCGCTGGCCTTCGCCCTGCCGTTCCTCCAGCAGGCCGAGCGGGTCGTGCTGGTCGCGGCCGGCGAGGAATACCATGCCTCGGCGGATGCGGCCGCCTTGCGGCTGGCCGGGCATGGCGTCCAGGTCGAGATGGAGAAGCTGGACGAGCCCGAGGGCGCTATCGGCGAACTGCTCATGACGATCGCCAGCACCAAGCAGTGCACCGCGATGGTGATGGGCGCCTATGGCCATTCGCGCTTCCGCGAGCTGATCACGGGCGGCGCCACCATCACCATCGTGCGCGACTCCCGGATCCCGGTCCTGTTCAGCGCCTGAACGCAGGCCCGGTGATGAAGGCCAGGGTAAGGACGGTCAGCAGGGCGGACCAGGCCGCGGTCGCCTGAGCCAGCGACAGGACGTGCGGGATCAGCCAGGCCGGGCGGTCGCAGGTAGGCCCCGCCGTCTTGAGCATGTTGCGCAGCTCGTCGACGCTGCCCGCCTGCCCGGCGCCGCTGCAGGTGGCGGAAAGCTGGAACCAGCCGAGCTCGACGCCGACATGGTAGAGGGTGAGCCCGGTGGTTCCGACCAGCACCACCAGGCAGGCCACCAGCCCGATCCGGCCGCGGTCGAACAGGAACCCTGCCAGGCCGCACAGGAACAGCGCCATGAAGGCGTAGCGCTCCTGCAGGCACAGCGCACAGGGGTGCAGGCCGAAGCCGTACTGCAGCAGATAGGCAAAGCCCAGGCTCCAGGCGGCCAGCAGCGCCAGCCAGAGGCAGGCGGTCCTCGCCCGGTGCAGGCGCGGCTTGGGCGGAGCTTTGGCGAAGGTGTCCTTCATGGGCAGCGCTCGATCCAGTCTGAAGAAGCCCGGCGCACAATGGGGCTGCGGCGGCCGCGCAGCCAACCGTATCGCCCCCTTGCGTGGTGGGCCATCACGTCATCGTGGATGGGTCAGATCCAGCGCAAGGCGACAAAGCCCAGCACGATCGCCGCAGCGAAGGCGGACGTCACCAGCGTGAGGCGGCGCTCGATGAAGTCCCGGATCGGCAGGCCGAAGCGGCGCAGCAATGCCGCCAGCAGGAAGAACCGGGCGCCACGCGTGACCACCGAGGCGGCGATGAACACGCCCAGCGAGAAATGCGCGGCGCCGGAGGCGATGGTGACCAGCTTGTAGGGGATCGGGGTCAGGCCCTTGATCAGGATGATCCACAAGCCCCACTCCTGGTAGGACGCCTGGAACGCGTGCGCCTTGTCCTGCAGCCCGTACAGGTCGAAGACCAGGTTGCCGAGCGTCTCGAACAGGAAGTAGCCGATCGCATAGCCGAACATGCCGCCGATCACGCTGGAGATCGTGGCGATCAGGGCGATCCGCCAGGCCCGCTCCGGGTTGGCCAGCACCATCGGCACGACCATCACGTCCGGCGGGATCGGGAAGAAGGAGCTTTCGGCGAAGCTGACGGCGGCCAGGGCGCGCTCCGCACCGGGGCGGGTCGCTTCGCGCATGAGTCGATCGTACGTCCGCCGCAGCAAGGGCATCCTCCACGCAAGGTCCTGCGGGATGCTCTACAGGCAAGCGGAAGCGCCCGCCATGTGGCTCGGTCTATTCCGCCGGCAGGTGTGATCCCCGCGGAGCCGGCTCCTCCGGGCTGTTCAGCGCCAGCACCCGCCGCACCAGCCGGCCGACGAAGGCTTCGACCGTGCCCATCACGGAATAGAAGCTCGGCACGAACACGAGCGAAAGGAGGGTGGAGATGATCAGCCCGCCGATCACGCCGATCGCCATGGGCGAGCGGAACTCGCCGCCGTCGCCGACGCCGTAGGCGCTGGGCAGCATGCCGGCGACCATGGCGATGGTCGTCATCACGATCGGCCGGGCCCGCTTGCGGCCGGCCTCGATGATCGCCTGGTTCTTCGGCGTGCCGCGCGCCTGCTCCTCGACCGCGAAGTCGACCAGCATGATCGCGTTCTTGGTCACGATGCCCATCAGCATCAGGATGCCGATCGCGACGGGCATGCTGATGGCGTTGCCGGTCAGGACCAGGCCGAAGATCACGCCGCCGATCGAGAGCGGCAGGGACAGGAGGATCGTGATGGGGTGGAAGATGCTGCCGAACAGCAGGATCAGCACGCCCAGCATCATCAGCAGGCCGGCACCCATCGCCGCGGCGAAGCCCCTGAACACCTCGCCCATGATCTCGGCGTCGCCGGTGGCCTGCTGCCGCACGCCATGCGGGAGCTGGTCCAGGTAGGGCAGGGAGTCGACCAGTTCGGTGGCTTTGCCCAGCGGCATGCCCGGGCCGAGGTCGGCGCCGACCAGCACCCGGCGCTCGCGGTCGTAGCGGTCGATCGAGGACGGTCCCTGGCCCGGCACCACGTCGGCCACCGCCAGCAGCGGGACCGGCAGGCCGGCAGCGCCGGTGACGGTGGTGATCTGCAGGATCTCGAGGTCGCTGCGCGCCGCCGTTTCGAGCTGCACCCGGATCGGCACCTGCCGGTCGTCGATGTCCAGCTTCGCCATGTTGGCCTCGATGTCGCCGATGGTGGCTACCCGCACCGCCTCGGCGATGGCGTCGGTGGACACGCCGAACCGGGCCGCCTCGTCCAGGCGCGGGATCACCCGGATCTCCGGCCGGTCGACGCCGGCGCTGGCCGCGACGTTGGTGAAGCCCGGGACTCGGCGCATGGCGGCTTCCAGGCCGCCGACCCCTTCGTGCAAGGCCACGGGATCGTCGCTCAGCACGCTGATCGAGAGCTGCCGCTCGCCGCGCTCGTTGACGTACCAGGCGCGCAGGTCCGGCAGGTCGGACAGGCGCCGGCTGATCTCCAGCTCGATGTCCTTCTGGCTGCGCGCGCGCTCGCCCTTGGGCGTGAACTCGACGAACATCGCCGCCTTGCGGATCTCCAGCTTCCCGGTCGGCGACGAGCCGCCCAGGATCAGGACCTGGCGCACTTCGGGGATCTGCCGGACCGTGCGCACCGCCCTGTCGGTCGCCAGCCGGGTCTGCTCCAGGGTTGAGCCCGGCGGCAGCTCCAGGCTCACCACCGTGCGGCCGCTGTCCTCGTCGGGGATGAAGCCGGTCGGCAGCAGGCCCGTGCTCCAGATCGACAGGGCGAACAGGCCGATGCCGGCCGCCATGGTGAGCCAGCGATGGCGCACGGTGGCGGTCAGCATGCGCGTATAGCTACGCATGACGAAGCCGTCCTTCGGCTCGCCATGGCCATGGCTCTTCATGAAATAGGCGGCCAGCATCGGGGTGATCAGCCGGGCGACCAGCAGCGAGAAGATCACGGCCCCCGCCACGGTCAGGCCGAACTGCTTGAAGTACTGGCCGGCGATCCCGCCCATGAAGCTCACCGGCGCGAACACCGCGACGATCGTGAAGGTGATCGCGATGACGGCCAGCCCGATCTCGTCGGCCGCTTCCATGGCCGCCCGGTAGGGCGACTTGCCCATCCTGATGTGGCGGGCGATGTTCTCGATCTCGACGATCGCGTCGTCCACCAGGATGCCGGTCACCAGCGTGATCGCCAGGAGCGACACCAGGTTCAGCGAGAAGCCCATCAACTCCATGGCGAAGAAGGTCGGGATCACCGAGAGCGGCAGGGTGATCGCCGCGATCACGGTGGCCCGCCAGTCGCGCAGAAAGACGAACACGACGATCACCGCGAGTGCTGCGCCCTCGACGAGCGTCGACATGGCGCTCTCGTAGTTGCCGATCGTGTAGCGGACCGAGTCGTCGATCAGCCGGTAGGAGACGCTCGGATCCTCCTTTTCCAGCCTGGCCAGCGTCGCTTCCACTGCGTTGCGCACGTCCAGCTCCGAGGCGCCCTTGGCCCGGTAGACCGACAGCGCCACCACCGGCGTATCGGCGTTGAGGCGGGCGAAGCTGCGGGGCTCCTCGTAGCCGTCGGCGATCGTGCCGAGCTCGTCCAGCCGCGCGGTGCGCTGGCCCGGCAGGGCGATGGTGGTGGCCGCGAGGTCCTCGATGGAGCGGGCCTGCGCCAGGGTGCGGATCGACTGCTCCTGCCCGGCCACCTCGGCCCGCCCGCCGCCCATGTCGACGGCGGTGGCCTTGAGCTGCTGGTTGACGTCGGCTGGCGTGATGCCCAGCGCGTTCAGCCGGTCCGGATCGAGCGCCACCACGAACTGCCGGTCGACGCCGCCCAGCCGCTCGACCTTGCCGATGCCCGGCAGGCCTTGCAGGACCTTGCGGGTCACGTCGTCCGTGTACCAGGAGAGCTGCTCCAGCGTCATGGCCGGGGCGGCCGCGGCATAGGTCAGGATCGACTGGCCGGCCACGTCGATGCGCTGGGTGATCGGCTCGTCGATGCCGCGCGGCAGGTCCTGGCGGATCTTGGCGACCGCATCCTTCACGTCGTTCAGCGCACGGTCGGTGTCGACCTCGAGGCGGAACTCGATCGCGGTGACCGAGCTGCCGTCGGTGACGGTCGAGACGACGTGCTTCACCCCGGTCAGGTTGGCGACCGCGTCCTCGACCCGCTTGGTGACCTGGGCCTCCAGCTCGGACGGCGAGGCGCCCGACTGGGTCACGGTCACCGAGATCACCGGCACGTCGATGTTGGGGAAGCGTGTGATCGACAGGTGCAGGAAGGTATAGATGCCGAGCAGGGTCAGCACGGCGAACAGCACGAGCGCCGGCATCGGCTTGCGGATCGACCAGGCGGAGATGTTCAGGCGCATCGCGCTTGCCTTCGGTTCAGCTCTCGGTGTTGCCTGGCGGCGCATTGGCCAGCGGCACCGATCCCTCGTCGGCCTCGATCGGGCGCACCTGGTCGCCATCGCGCAGGAAGGTGCCGGATACCGCGACGACCCGCTCGCCGGCCTGCAGGCCCCGTTCGACCACCACCGCCTCGTTGGTGCGCAGGCCCAGTTCGACGGTCCGGGTCTCCACCCGGTCGCCCTTCACCACCTGGACCTCCTGGTGGCCGGTCGCGAACTGCACGGCTGTGACCGGCACCACCACGCCCTGCTCGCGGTCGATCTCGATCCGTCCGCGGGCGAAGGTGCCGAGGGTCAGTCCCTGCGAGTCGTCCAGGCGGATCCTGACGCGGCCAAGCCGGCTCTGCGGGTCGATCCGTGGTGCCACCAGGCGGATCTCGCCCCCGATCGGCGCCGTCCGTCCGACCGGGGTCACCTCGACCGGCTGGCCCGGCGCCAGCTTCGCCAGCACCACCTCGGCCACCTGGGCGTGCAGCTCGATCTCGTCGTCCTCGGTGATCCGGAACAGGGGATCGCCGTTCATCGACGCCAGTGCGCCCAGGCGGGCCCGCCGCTCGCTGATCCGTCCGGCGGCCGGCGCCTTGATCTCGGTCATGCCGATCTGCACCATGATCTCGGCGCGCTTGGCCTTGGCCTCGACCACCTGCGCCTCGGCCAGCCGGACGCTCTGCTGGGCCGCGGCGAGCCGCGCCCGGGCCGAGGTGGCTGCCGCCCTGCGCTCGTCCAGCGTCGCCTCCGACGTGTTGCCGCGCCTGATCAGCGCCTGCGCCCGCTCGAAGTCCGCCTGCGCCTGGGCCGCGGCCGCCGAGGCCTCGTCCACCTGGCTCTGCGCCACCAGCACGCTCACCTCCGAGCGTGCCAGCATCGCGTCGATGGAAGCGAGCTGGGCATCCCAGAGGTCGCGCGACAGCCGTGCCAGGACCTGGCCCTTCTCGACGCGGTCGCCTTCCTCGGCCAGCAGCTCGACCACCCGCGAGCCCTCGATCTCCGGCCCGACCATCACCTCGTCGCGCGCGGCGAGCGTGCCGGTCACGACGAGCCGGGCGACCAGCTCGCGCTCGACGGCCGCCACGACGCTGACCGCCGGCGCCACCACCGCCGCCGTGTCAGCTGCCTCGTCGGCGAGGACGGCCGGGGGCGCCAGGAGGAGTCCCGACAGCGCCAAGCCAGCAAGCAGGATGGACGGGCGGATCACGCGACCTGCTCCGCAATGGGGGTGGCCAGGGACAGATGACCGGCCAGGGCGGCGGCGAACACGGCCAGCAGGCCCGTCATGGCCCGCTCGCCGTCGAAGTTCTCGTCCAGGGCGCGGTTCTTGAAGATGCCGTCGCTCACCAGCATGAGGAGGTCGACCACCGCCTCGATCTGCACGCCTTCCGCCACCCGGCCCTGCGCACGCATGGCCTGGCACAGGAGCAGGAGGTTGCCGCGGACCTCGCGCTCGATGCCCAGGCACAAGGCGCGGATCGAGGGGTCGCGGGCGCTTTCCGCCCAGATCTGCAGCGTGAGCATGGAGCGGGCGCGCGGCTCCTCGACGAAGTAGCGTCGCCCGACCGCCGTCATCGCCGCCAGTACGTCCTCGGACGCCGCGGCTGCCGAGAACGCCGCGGCCAGCTCGGTCCGGTCCGCCTCGATCATGCCGGCGATCAGCGCTTCCTTGCTGGGAAAGTAGAGATAGAGCCCGCCCGGGCTGACGCCTGCCTCCTTGCAGATCGCCTGCATGGAGGTGCGGTGGAACCCGTCGCGGGTGAAGCAGCGGCAGGCGGCATCCAGGATATGGGCGCGCCGGTCGCTCTGCTGCTGGTCGGTGAGGCGTGGCATATTCAGCTTGTAGCGAACGAACGTTCGTTTTTCAACAGGACAGCTGGCTGTCCTACTGACCCAGCCGCAGGAACGTCGCGAGCGAGCGCCTGATCAAGGCAGCATCCAGGTCGAGCCCAATGAACACCAGCCGAGTCGCCGGCTGCCCATCCGGCCACGCGGCGAGATGGGCTGGCGGATAGACGACATGCTGGACGCCCTGGATCACCACCGGCAGTTCCTGGTCGGTGGTGCGCACCAGCCCCTTGACCCGCAGGATCCTGCTGCCATGGCGGTGCAGCAGCAGGCTCAGCCAGACGCCAAAGGCCGCCCATTCGATCGGCTCGGCCCGCTCCAGCACGAAGCTGCCGATGCGTCCGTGCTGCGGCGCCACCGGTTCATGGGCCAGCCAGCGCCGCACCTCCCGGACATCCGTTTCCCCACCCAGGAAGCCGGCGACATCCGGCAGCTCCCCCATGACCGCACGGGCGACCGCGGCCGTCGGGTTGATCTCCCGGAGCTCTGCCTCGAGCTCCAGAACGGCCGGCTTGTCCACCAGCTCGCTCTTGGTGATCACCAGCCGATCGGCAATGGCCACCTGCCGACGGCTCTCGTCATGCCGTTCCAGCGTCGCCTGCCCGGCCACGGCATCCACCGTCGTGACGACGCGGCCAATACGCAGGTGCCAGCGCAGCATCGGGTCGACCCCGACGATGGCCAGGATCGGGGTCGGGTCGGCGAGCCCGGTGGTCTCGATCACCACCCGCCCGAACGCCGGCACCGCGCCCCTTTCCCGCTTCGCCCAGAGTTCCTTCAGCGCCGCCGCGAGGTCGTCCCGGATCGTGCAGCAGATGCAGCCCGACGAAAGCAGGAGCGTGTCCGGGTCGACCGCCTCGACCAGCAGGTGATCGAGGCCGACCGCGCCGAACTCGTTGATCAGCACCGCCGCGTCGCCGAAGGCAGGCGAGGCCAGCAGCCGGCCGAGCAGGGTGGTCTTGCCGCTGCCGAGGAAGCCGGTCAGCAGCTCGACCGGCACCTTGCCGCCATTCCCGGTCAAGCCACCCCGTCCAGCCGGTCCAGGAAGGCGGGATCGAGCGGGTCGAGCGGCCCGATCACCCGGTCGGCCTTGTGCCAGAGGTCCGCCAGCGTGTCCGCCAGCTCGACCCTGCCGGTCGAGGTGGAAAGCCGCAGCTTGGCGCCCTGCCAGTCGGCGACCCGGGCGTGCCGGGGCGCCAAGACAGCGGAGATCAGAGCGGCGCGCCGGGCGCGCGCCTGGCGGAAGGTGGCGCCGCCGCCGATCCTGGCCGCATCGCTCCAATGCTCCGCCGCCAGCACGCCGCACAGGCCGCACATCGGCTCAGATGCCCGCCGCCGGATCGCCTGCCCGCTTCTCGTGGCGCGGCGAGCGCAGGGCGAAGTCGTCGGCAATGGCCTCGAAGGTCGTCCAGCGCACGCCCGGATGCTTCGAGATATGCTGGAAGATCCGCTCCAGCATCAGGAGCACCTGCGGCTTGCCGGAAACGTCGGGGTGGATGGTGATGGTGAAGGCCGCATAGTCCATTTCCCGGTACACCCAGTCGAACTGATCGCGCCAGATCTGTTCCAGGTCGCGCGGGTTCACGAAGCCATGGCTGTTCGGCGAGGCCTTGATGAACATCATCGGCGGCAGGTCATCGAGATACCAGGAGGCCGGGATCTCGATGAGGTCGGTGACCTGACCCCGCTGGAGCGGCTTCATCCAGCTTTCCGGCTTCTGCGAATAGTCGATCTTGGTCCAGCTGTCGCCGACCCGGGCATAGTACGGCGTGAAGTCGTCGTGCATCAGGCTGTGGTCGTACTTGATGCCCTTGCGAAGCAGGAGCTCGTTGGTCTTCGGCCCGAACTCCCACCACGGCGCCACGTAGCCGACCGGCTTCCGTCCCGAGACCTTCTCGATCACCTCGATGCACTTGTCGAACACCTCCTCTTCCTGGACGGGCGTCAGTGCGATCGGGTTCTCGTGGCTGTAGCCGTGCATGCCGATTTCGTGGCCGGCGCGCGCCACCGCCTCGATCTGCCGCGGGAAGGTCTCGATCGAATGGCCGGGCACGAACCAGGTGGTGTCGATGCCGAAGCGGCGGAAGAGCTCGAGGAGGCGCGGCACGCCGACCTCGCCGGCAAACATGCCGCGGCTGATATCGCAGGGGCTGTCCTCGCCGCCGTACGAGCCCAGCCAACCGGCCACCGCATCCACGTCCACGCCAAAGGCGCAGAAGATCTCCTTGGCCATCGCGAATCCTCCTGGTTGAGCACAGGCCCACCTTGGGGGCGCTGGCCCGCCGGGTCCAGAGATCCATTGGGCGCGTGTGCGGCCGCGACGCGACTGCCGGTTGCTCCAGTTGATATCAGGTCAGGCCGCCGAGCTTTCAGAAGATTTCGTTTGTTCGGCCTGCATGTGGGCGCGCAGAACTGAAAGCATCCGCGTCTGGTATCCTGGACCGCCGGACTTGAACCACTCCAACACGTCCACATCAACCCGGAGCGAAATTGCCTGCTTGCTGACCTGCCTTCGTTCGACTGGCTGCTTCTTTCTGTTCATTTAGGTCACGCCACGATGTGGTCGCGATCTCGTGCTGTACATACAGGGCCTATCGTTCTTGTTCTCAAGTCAAGGCACGAACGTCCGCCAAAGCCGGCCCAAAAGCAATATCGCCTTTCACATATAGGAGCGTGAGATTTACGCGCGATGCGCGAACCTTCAGGACGAATAGTATCGCCCACGTTACATTTCCATCGCAGGACGTATATGCGTCAGGTTCGGCAGGGATAGAAAAAGGCCGGCTGCGCGTCCGGCAGCCGGCCTTTCCGAGTAAGATCCTGGAGTATCAGGAAGTGATCACTTTTGCGATGCTTCGAAAATATCGTGGGTCCAGGCACCGGTCGGCGCCTTGCTGATCACCGGGTCGGAGCCGCCGGACAGAAGCACCTGCACGGTACGCTCATAGGCGGCGGGATCGAGATAGCCGACGCCATGCTCGCCGCCGACGCCGATCAGCTTGGCGACCTCGCTCATCATCCGCTTCTGGTGATCCTCGGTCTGCGCACCGGTGGCGTCGTTCTCCAGCACGATTTCGGCCGCCTCGTCCGGGTGCTCGACCGCATACGACCACCCCTTCATCGACGCCTTGACGAACCTGGCGAGCTTCTCGGCCATCGCCGGGTCCTCGAGGTTCTTCTCGGTCGTGTAGAGGCCATCCTCCAGGGTTGCCACGCCCTGGTCCTCATACATGAACACGGTGAGGTCCTCCGGCTTCATGCCGGCTTCAATGAGCTGCCAGTATTCGTTGTAGGTCATGGTCGATATGCAGTCGGCCTGCTTTTGCAGGAGCGGATCGACGTTGAAGCCCTGCTTCAGCACGGTGACGCCATTGGCTCCACCCGTGGTCGGGATGCCCAGCGTCGCCATCCAGGACAGGAACGGATATTCGTTGCCGTAGAACCAGACGCCCAGGGTGCGGCCGGGGAAATCCTTCTTCGGGTCGACGATGCCGCTCTCCTTGCGGCAGGTCAGCTCCATGCCAGACCTTTCGAACACCTGGGCGATGTTGACCAGCGGGACGCCCTTCTCGCGCGAGGCCAGCGCCGCCGGCATCCACTCGACGATCACGTCGGCGCCACCGCCGGCGATCACCTGGGGCGGGGCGATGTCGGGACCGCCTGGCTTGATGTCCACGTCGAGGTTGACTTCGTCGTAGAAGCCCTTGTCCTTGGCGACATAGTACCCGGCGAACTGCGCCTGGGTGACCCACTTGAGCTGCAAGGTCAGCTGGTCGGCAGCGTGGGCTGCCGTAGCCGCGGTGAGGCCGGTGACGGCCATCAGTGCCAGTGCCAGTCTCTTCATGAAGAACCTCTCCACCTCGTCCGGCATCATGCGCGCCCGGACGACTTGCGCTCAACGGCGTCGACGATAGGAGGGATGCCAGAACGTGACCATCCGCTCGATTCCGGCGAGCAGCGCGTAGCTGAGCGAGCCCGCCAGCGCCGCCACGGCAATGGTCGCCCAGACGAGGTCCAGGTTCATTCGCCCGACTTCCGTGGAAATGCGGAAGCCCATGCCGACGATCGGCGTCCCGAAGAACTCGGCCACGAGGGCGCCGATCAGGGCCAGGGTAGCGTTGATCTTCAGGGCATTGAAGATGAACGGCATGGCGGCCGGCAAGCGCAGCGCCAGGAGGGTCTGCCAGTAGCTCGCGGCGTAGGAATGCATGAGGTCGCGCTCGATGGCGCTGGTCTGGGTCAGCCCGGCCGTGGTGTTCACCAGCATCGGGAAGAAGGTCATGATCACCACGACCGCCGCCTTCGACTGCCAGTCGAACCCGAACCACATCACCATGATCGGCGCCACACCGATGATCGGCAGGGCCGACACCAGGTTGCCGACCGGCAGGAGGCCCCGCTGCAGGAACGGCGAGCGGTCGATCAAAAGGGCCACCAGGAAGCCTGCGCCGCAGCCCATCAGCCAGCCCGGGATCACCGCGCGCACGAAGGTCTGCACGAAGTCCGCGCGCAGCATGTCGAGCGACCTGACGATCACTGCACCGATGGCCGAGGGGGCCGGCAGCAGGACGCGCGGCACACCGAACCCGACCACGATCACTTCCCAAAGGAACAGGAGCCAGGCGCCGAACAGGATCGGCACCAGCCTGGCCGTCAACGGCATGGCGGCCAGACGGTCCATGGCGAACCAGGCAAGCACCAGCAGGCCCAGCACCACGAGCCAGAACGATCCGGCGACTGGCCCGGCATGAACCCGGCCCAGCGCCCACCAGCAGCCGGCGAGCAGGACCACGGTGAGCACGATGCCGGTGCCCAGGCCGCGGCTCATGTCCGGGCTCCCATGGCCCTGAGCGTCAGCCGCTCGGCCTGGCTGATCACCGCGATCAAGGCGCCGGCCATGGCCGAGCCCATCACCAGCGCCGCCCAGATCTGGACGGTCTGCCCATAATAGGACCCGCTCAGCAGGCGGGCGCCGATCCCTGCCTGGGCCCCGGTCGGCATCTCGCCCACGATCGCGCCGACCAGGCTGATCGCGATCGCCACCTTCAGCGAGGCGAACAGGAACGGCACCGAGGCCGGCCAGCGCAGCTTGCGGAAGACCTGCGCGGGCGTGGCGTTCCAGGTATGCATGAGTTCCAGCGCCAGGACGTCCGGCGAGCGCAGGCCCTTCACCATGCCGATCGTGATCGGGAAGAAGCACAGATACATCGAGATCAGCGCCTTCGGCAGGAGGCCGGTCAGCCCGATCGAACCCAGCACCACCACGACCATGGGCGCGATCGCGAGGATCGGGATGGTCTGGCTCGCGATGACCCAGGGCATCAGCGAGGTATCCAGCGTGCGGACATGCACGATCCCCACGGCCAGGAGGATGCCGAGCGCGGTACCGAGGGCGAATCCCAGCAGGGTGGCAGAAAGCGTGATCCAGGCATGGTAGACGAGCGACCGCTTGGACGTGACGGCCGTCTGGAACACGGTCTTGTTCAACTCGGTCCAAACCTGATGCGGGGCCGGGAGGACCGGGCGTTCCATCGACCAGCTGTCCGCCACCAGCTGCTGCCAGGTCCATGGCTGGTCGCCATAGCGGTCGATGACCTGCGGCGCATTCAGCCAGACGGCGCCCAGGTACCAGAGCGCCAGGATCGCCAGCACCACCACCAGGATCGGGAGCGTGCGGCCGCTGGTGATGCCGGTCCTGCCGACCGGTGCCTGCATCGTGGCTGCCGCCATTCCCCGGACATCTCCTGCTCCGCCCGGCCCATGCCGGACCCCGACGGACAAGGGTTAGAAACAGCCTCGTTCCCTGGCAAGCGGCTGAGGGCATCTGCGCCCGCTGCGGCGGCGTGCCCGTGGCGATCACGCTTGCGCGCGCGACGCTGGACGTTCAACAGCGTCGGGGCGATCAGAATGGCGGCACTTGCAGGTTGCCGGTAGGGTGGGAAGATGGAGCAGGCGGTTCGCCTCGATCAGCTGACACGGCATTTTGGCCGCTTCACGGCCGTCGACAGGATCAGCTTCGGTGTGCGGCGCGGCGAGGTGGTGGGCTTTCTCGGGCCGAACGGTGCCGGCAAGTCGACGACGATGCGCATGCTGGCGGGCTTCCTCACCCCGTCCGCCGGGCATGCCTGGATCATGGGCCATGACGTGGAGGCCGCTCCCATCGAGGCCAGGCGGGCGCTCGGCTACCTGCCGGAAGGCGCGCCACTCTACGGCGACATGACGCCGCTTGCCCTGTTCGAGTTCGTGGCCTCGATGCGCGGGATGACCGGCGGGCTGCGCCGCCACAGCATCGCCACCGTGATCGACCGGACCGACCTGTCCGAGGTCGCCTACAAGCCGATCGAGACCCTGTCCAAGGGCTTCAAGCGCCGGGTGGGCCTGGCAGCCGCCATCCTGCACGATCCGCCGGTGCTGATCCTGGACGAGCCGACCGACGGCCTCGACCCCAACCAGAAGCACGAGGTCCGCGGCCTGATCGCGGCCATGGCGCCGGACAAGGCGATCATCGTGTCGACGCACATCCTGGAAGAGGTCAGCGCAGTCTGCACCCGCGCCATCGTCATCGCCCGCGGCAAGGTGGTGGCGGACGCCACGCCCATGCAGCTCCAGGCCTATTCGGAGTGGCACGACGCGGTCGCCCTGCGGCTGCTGCCCGAGCAGGTCGAGTCAGCGGTCGCGGAGCTGGACGACGTTCCCAGCATCTACGAGATCCGCCGGATGAACCATGCCGCCGATGGCCACGACCTTCTGGTCGTCCCCGTCCAGGGCGAGCGCATCGCCTCGGTGGTCGCCGACCGGCTGGTGGAGGCGGGCATCGAGATCCAGGACTTCCGTATCGAGACCGGGCGGCTGGACGACGTGTTCCGCAAGCTCACGACCATGCAGCCCACGCACTGACGGAGCCCTTTCCCGATGCGCCTACGTCAGACCGCGACCGTGCTTGCCCGCGAACTCGCGAGCTATTTCACGACTCCGGTGGCTTACGTCCTGATCATCATCTTCCTGGCCGCCACCTCCGCCTTCACCTTCTATGTCGGCGGCTTCTTCCAGCGCGGCCAGGCCGACCTCACCTCGTTCTTCCTGTTCCATCCCTGGCTCTATCTGTTCCTGGTCCCGGCGGTCGCCATGCGCCTGTGGGCGGAGGAGCGCCGCTCCGGCACGGTGGAACTGCTCAGCACCCTGCCGGTCGGCAGCTTTCCCCTGGTGCTCGGCAAGTTCCTGGCCGCCTGGCTGTTCTGCGGGATCGCCCTGCTCCTGACCTTCCCGATCTGGATCACGGTCAACTGGCTGGGCGATCCGGACAACGGGGTCATCGCGATGGGCTATTTCGGGAGCTGGCTGGTGGCAGGCTGCTTCCTGGCCCTGGGCTCCTGCATGTCGGCGGTCACGAAGAACCAAGTCGTCGCCTTCGTGCTGGGCGCCGCCTTGTGCTTTTTGTT
>VFQN01004772.1_pt1 | contig 17444 bp, 25 predicted proteins | sample 3512371 | NCBI WGS metagenome assembly VFQN01 (sample SAMN10412370, study PRJNA504923) | tailings metagenome | isolation source: Replicate 2 from Balatoc abandoned mine | place: Philippines: Itogon, Benguet | collected 2017-08-28 | reverse complement strand
TCTGAACCTTGGACCACTATCCAAGTATGGCACGTGTGCGGGTGAGCCCGGGTTGGCGTTGGCCTGTGCGAGAGCACCAATGCACCATGCGTACTGCGGCAGGCAAGTCCTTTTCAGGAAGCTGGACAAGGCCCAGGAATCTTGAGATAGGACTTTAGGCAACTTGTGGCGGCTGTCTCTAATTACGGTAACATAGGCACCGCTGCCAAGCAGTAAGGTCTGAAGCAGGGGAGAGGTCCCCTGGTCGCAAGAAGGACGAGGGAGAATCACGCCAGCGCGAGGGCGGGTATCCTGCCATAGTCTCCTACACAAAACTTTAACAGTATGATAGTGTAGGTATAGTGCGCTGTAACCAATGGAAGTGGTGGCCATTGCTCTGCACTGCGTGCGTTTCAGCAAATGGGGCTCTGGCTCCATGGGACAGGCCAGGATACATCCCTGACCTGCGAGCGTACCTTAGTGTACAAGGTGTTGCGCTAAGTATGGGCCACGGTTGGCTGTGCAGCTACATGAAGCGGTGACCTGAGGCAACGCGCTTGCCTTTAGGGCAATAAGACGCAAAACACCATTAGCGTTAGTTGCCAGCAGTAGCAACGGTAAGATGCAATCGTAATGACAGGCTCGCACTTGGCCGGCTCACGGCCTCCCGCGCGGTACTTGCCCCTTGGTGCATCCGGCCCAGCCCGCTTGCGGCTCGGGCGCGTCCGCCCCACCCCCGCGCCAGTCTGCCATCCCCTCAGCGCCACAGCAGCACCACGGGCCACATTCTTTGCTTTTGTTGGCGCCTCCGCAGCGCCCCGCGTAGTCCCGAGAGCTCCTCTGGTGGGGGCAGCTGTCGACCCAGGTTCCCCGTCCGACTACAGCCATGGAGGCGGGCGGGTGCGGGGGCGGCATGGGGGCAGGGGCCACGAGGGGGCGTACAGGCAAAGCGGTGGGCGTGGGAGGCATGAGGTCAGGGCTTACAACGGACGCGAACGGGACAGCAGGCAGGGACAAGGGCGCAGCTCAGGGCGCGGGTTTGACCTGTCTGCGGTGGAGCATTTGGGGCAGCTGCAGGAGGTGGTGGAGCAGCATGCCAAGCAGTGGGCGGAAGAGCGGGAGTACAGCACACTCGTCACGGCCTTCGACTTGGCATGCAAGGTGTGCGTGAACATGCGACCTGCAAGAGCCGATGCCAAGGATTACCCTGACTATGTGACCGTGTTCATAGCGCACACGCCTTCCGTTTGCACCGCTCCTTGCCTATACCATTGCTCCTGGAGCACGGCAGGATACCTACATAACCACTTCAGCCTAGCACCTGGTGCAGCCCTTTCCACCTGGCATGAATACTAAGACAGTCCTTCCACTCCACACCCTGTGCACAGCTCCCCCACGTCACCGCCGGCGGACCACCCGAAGCCGCCACCCGCCGCGCCCTCCTGCACACCCTGGCGGGTGTCTTCCTGCTGCTGGTGCCATCAATCTCACGCCCCGACTACTGCACCAGGCCGCTGTGGGCCTGCGCCACGACGGGGTACGGCTGGGCTGGCGGGGCCGCCGAGCAGCCCTTGGCGGAGGCGCTGCTGGGGCGGTTGGGGGAGGACGGGTGTGCGCTGCTGCGGCAGGCGGTGCCCAAAGCGCACGCTACCCTATGGTGGTCGCTGTCGGAGGCACCCAACGCCAGGCTGGTGGCAGCGCAGGCGCAGCTGCTGGCAGCTTCCGCCGAGCGCTTGGTGGGCATGGGCGCCAGGGACTTGGGCCCGCAGGCGTGTGCCAACGTGCTGCTGGCGTGCGCCCGGCTCAAGCACAGTCCAACACACGTGCCGCTGGTGCACCACCTGACCCGCTGCCTGGCGGAGCTGGCTGACGCCAAACCACAAGCGCGTTCCAACGCACTCTACGCCCTGGGGGAGCTGCATGAGGACTGTGGGCACGTGCCGTACCGGGAGGATTACAATCAGCTGGTGGGCGCTGTCGTACTGCAGCTTCGTGGCGGGCGGGCTGAGAACGAGGTTGCAGGGTTGTTTGAGCCGCAGGCGTTATCCAACATGCTGCTGGGCTGTGCCAAGCTGGGGGTGGAGGATGGGGAGGCGGTGCAGCTGCTGGCAGCTGCCGCGGGGGCGGTGGCAGGGGGCATGACGGGCCAGGGGTTGGCCAACAGCGTGTGGGCGCTGGGCAAACTGCTGGGGGATGGTGAGGATGCTGAGGCTGGTACTCGTAGCGCCTCAGCCCCGTTGGCTGCTGCTTCCGCTGGGTGCGCAGGTACTGTCCGTGCTACCTTGGAGCTCGTTCGGGAGGTCCAGCGGCGGCTGAGCCCAACACTGTCCGGCCGCACAAGCAGCCAGGACGTTGCAGCAGGAGCAGCTGCCTTCACCTCCCAAGCGCTGGCGAACCTACTGTACGGCATGGCCCTGCTGCGGCCGTACATTGCCTCTCTGCAGTTGGCGGACAGCGACGTGCAAGGCACACACGTTGGGCCTGCGGTTACGGCCCTAGCCGCAGCATCGGAGGCACTGGCGGAGGAATGCCACCGGCGCTCGTTTAGGAGCTTCGTGCCCCAGGCGCTCGCCAACGCCACGTGGGCCCTGGCCAAGTTGGGCCACACGGACCAGGGCTGGTTCGCAGCTGCCGCGGCGGCGGCCCAGCGGCCGGCGTTCACAGGTTTCGCTGCCCCCATTGCCTGGGCCCAGCTGTGGTACGCGTTGGCGCTCGTACGGCACCGCCCGCCCCCGGAGCTCTTAGAGTGTACGGCAGGTGCGCTGGAGGGGCAGGTGCGGCGGGCGGCACCACAGGCGTGTGCATCGCTGCTGTGGTCGTTTGCGGTGCTGGGGGTGTGGGAGGAGCGCCTGGCGGGGATGCTGCTGGGGCGGCTGGCGGAGCTGGTGGAGCGGCAGCAGCAGGGGCAGGGGCAGGCCGATGCGTCGGGCGGGGCCGGGCGGTCGGAAAGCCAGGCGCCCCTGGTGGTCATGGAGCAGCCCCTTGCCAACGCGCTGTGGGCTGTGGCAGTAGAAGGGCCGGGGCCCCTGGCGGCGCATGCACGGGAGGTGGAGGTGCTGCTGAAGGAGGCGGCCAGGCGCTGGGAGCAGGGTGGGGTCAGGGGCCCAACTGGGGCATTCAGCATTGAGGCTTTGGTGCAGCTGTGGCAGGTGCAGCTGGAGCTGGAGGCGATACAGGGTCGGGAGGGCGGGGGGCCAGCAGCCCTGTCGACCATCCTCCCTAGGGCACGGTGTGGTGTTGCTGGTGGTGCGACAGTAGCACCACCTGGGGGAGGGTCGATGCGTGCCGCGGTAAAGCGTGCTGCAAGGGAGAGCGGGGAGGTGCTGGGCGGCGCATCAGCCTCGGCCTCGCAGCTGCAGCGAGACGTGGTGGCGGCGCTGCGGCGGCTGCAAAGGCGGCAGCAGGCGCAGCAGCAGCCCCAAGCCTCCCCGTTGCCGGCTTCAGGGCCTCAATCTCACGGAGAGGAAGCGCATGCACCCGTAAGCGCGGAGATGCTTCTTGAGGGCTGCGGTGGCTTGATGGCCCCCCTAGTCATCACCTCTGTTGATCACGAGGCATCCGTACCCGCCCTAGGCAGCCGGGTGGACGTACTGGTGCACCTGTCCGACGGGCGCACGGTTGCGGTGGAGGTGGACGGCCCCATCCACTTCCTGTGCAACAGCCCCCACACGCGCACCAAGGACGGCTCGGCCGTGTTGCGTGACCGGCAGCTGCCACGTGTGTTTGGGCAGGGCAACGTGGTGTGCGTACCGTACTGGGAGTGGGGCGCTTTGCGGGGGGACAAGGCGGCGAAGGAGCAATACCTGTGGGGGCTGCTGGTGGGGGGTGAGAAGGGCACAGGGGCGGAGGCGAGGGCGGGGTAAGAGGTTGCTGCAGCCTATCCGGCACGGCACGGTGCCAGGCCTTTGTTGGAGCAAGGGGAGGGAGAGGGGCAGACAGCGGTACAGGCGGCAACAGCAACAGGGACAGCGGCGGCTGCCGAGGGCAAAACACGCAAGCTCCGGCGGAGGGGGCAGCAGCACTAGGAGCAATGGGAGCACCCTGTCGCAGCTGCTCCTGCCACTGGTGGCGGTGCTTCAGAGCAAGCGGTTGCTGAGGGCGGTGCGGATGCGGCCGTGGTGGCGGCACGGGCGGGGAGGAAGCGCCCCCGGACGGGCTCCCAGGAAATTGCGGAGAGGGGTTCAGGGCCGGGTTCCACGGTCCCGGGCCGGGCGGTGCAGAACCTTGGGGCTCCGGAGAGGCAGGCCCAGGGCAATGAGGGGCAACGGTCGGGAGAGGAGAGGCGGCAGCAGGTGGCGCTGGGCTAGCGGGGCGGCAGGTGCAGGTGCAGGTGCGTTGGGCTTGAAGGGCTGTGGCATTGGTGTGTTTGTGCGCGTCGGTGATTCGGAAGCCGCCTCCTGACACAGCGAAGAAAGGGTTGCACTGGCGGACACTGGCATTGGGCGTTACTGCCCAGCCAAACCAGCATCCGCCCCTTGGCATGTAGCTCCTGCTGTGCTATTGCTGAAGGCCGGCCTCTCACGGTGCCCTTGCCATTTGCAAGGTTATCATACGCCAGCTGTGTGTGGGTGCCTCGAACTTCCCCCGCTGACCCCAGGCGGGCCGAGACACCGCCTCAAGGGTATGAGTGCTACGGCAGCGGCGGCGGCGGCAGAAGCTCAAGGTCTGAGGCCAAGCCAAAATGAGGAGCAGGATGGGGGTATTGAATTGGCTGCTCCACACCAGCCATGCATTGAAGGGGGCATATATTGACTGGTCTTATGTTGCCCGAACGTCGTTTGATTGGCATTTGACCAGGCACGGACACGGGCGGCATGGGATGACGAAGGCAAGTAAGGGCGAGCATGCTGGATGTAGGAGGTTGTCCAGTTGCTGCGTTAGCTGAGGCACCCGTTAGGCTTTCCGCATGTCGTGATTGATCCTTATACATGATCCCCCGGAGGGGGGGCGGATATATATCGGCAGGAGGACAAAACCAGGCAGATGTAGTGCGGGGCTGAAGTTGTGATGCCTGCTGGCCAAGACAACAGGGCACGTTGGGGCTGTATGTGCTGCGTTGTTCGGCTGGCGGTGCAGGTTCTGTGCCGCCTGGTGCCCCTGCAGTGCGGTCTACCCGCAGGGACAGGTGCGGGCTTTCCGTGCTTTCCATGGGTAGCCTTCGCAGTCGACTGGGCCTGCAGGCAGGTTGTCCGGAGCACCCTGAAAGCAAGAGCATGCAAAGTTGGAGTACATGTTGTGCAGGTTTATGAACTACCTATGATGCAAACAGCACCTATTACATCACCATGAGCAGCTTGGGCCGCCAGAGGCGAGACGTGGAGGACACTGTCTCAAGCAGGGTCTGGTCTCGGGTGAGGACTGTTGTCTGCCACACGGGCGGTGCACACTTTGTCCTTGTAATTGTTTGCACTGGTCCCCTTGTAAGCACACAGTAAGCCTGAGTAAGTCTGGGTGGTCTGGCGGTGCTGATATTTTGATCTCGTGCCCGCGCTTTCCTTACTAAATACTGCAACGTATCACTTGGAGATCCTATACATGTAAGACACAAGCTCAGTCTCGTCCCCAGCTCACATATTCACCTGGTTACCGGCTGCTCAAGCACCAAGCTCGGCAGTATATTTTTGCCTACGTTCTGTACGGGATGCGTTTGCCTGATCAAGTAGCCTCTCGTTTGGAACCGTTACATGGCCTCAGGGTGTGAGAAGCCCAAAACGGGCAACCGTCACCCTGGTTAGCCCACGCCACAGGTACCGGTACCTCTCAGCGACCGCCTCACAGGCTAACCCACACCAACGCTGTGCAGACCTCCTGCTACGGCATTCCTCACTCAGCGAAAGGGCACCAACACAAATATAAACCGCCATCCTGTCACCACCACTCCCCGCCGGCGTGCACCCTTGCTGGCTTGCTCACCGCAAGTTGCAAATGAATACCAGGTTGCACGCCCATCCAAGGACACCGGTAACCAGTTCCTGCCTTCGGTTCCTGGCCTGGCCTTCCGTGTCCGTACACGTACGTCGGGGTGCATGCCGCACTGCAACACCCTGCACCTTGCAACAACACCCAGGCGCGTTGGTGGGGCACCGCCGCCTGCCGCCGCCCAGCTAACCCACAACCACGTGCTGGCACGCCAGCGGGTGCGCACGGATGTCGCAGCCACAAGCCCGGCCGTCCGTCGATAAGGTCCCCTGTCAGGGCAACCCAACCACACGCCACGTGCCATACAACGCCGCCGTGCACCTACGACGCCGCCGCCTTGCTCGCGCCCTCGCGAGGGACACGTGTCAGGGTCGCCACGCCACGTGCAGGGTCGCCACGCCGCCTGCTCACGCCTTCGCGTGCTTGGTGAGCCACTCCAGCGTCGTGTCAATGTTGTTCTTGCTTCTGCAGCTGATGGAGTAGACGCACACCTCCCGGTCGCGCAGGGCCTGCCGCAGGAGTGGTTTGGCAGTTGGGCGCACACGCACCCCTCAGACGCTGGCAATGCCGTACAGCACCCACAACGGCAAGAAGGCAGACATGCCAGAACATAACCCACGGTCTAGTCGTGTTCAACGTGCTTACAAGCGGACCAGGCACTGTCTTTCGCTGCACCCGCAGCCTCGGCCCGTGTGCGTCAGGCATAGTGCGACTGCCCTCGCACGCGGCCTCCCTGGGGCCCCTGTCCCGTCCTCTGCACCCTACCTGCAGGTTCATCATGTCTGTGAGCTGCGCCACGCCCAGCGCCCCCGGCAGGTCGTTCTTGTTGCCCAGCACCAGCAGCGGGATGCCCTGCACAGAGCAAGGGGAAGGGGAAGGGGTGGCCAGCGTCAGGCGCAGGTGGCGTGGACGTGGGTCGGTACCCGGGTGCCCTGCAGGGCCCGGGGTCGGGGTGGCCAGCGTCAGGCGCAGGTGGCGTGCACAGACCTACAGCTGCTGCCCCCATGCCGCAGGGCCAACGGTATGCCGCAACGTGCCTTCCCCCCTCCTGACGTGGGCACGTGCCCTCTTACGCCTTAACCAGCCCCAGCCACCATATCGTGCCTCCGAACACACATGCCGCTTGATGGACAACGCAATGCAGGCAAAGTGTGCACCCCGCGGGCGAAGGACGCTTGCCTGACAGCGCACTACAGGCACGAGCCGCACCTAGCAGGGGTGATGCAACCCTGACTATAGGGCATCCAGACAGCAACCCCAGGCCACACCCGCAGTCCAGCCTCACTCCCTTGGTCCTGGAACAACACGTGTCTAAATGGGCCCCCTTCACACTCCGACGCGCTGGCAGCCCCCGCCCGGACCCCTCACTGCGGACCCCTGCATTGCCTCGCACGTGATTAGTACCGCTATGGCCCCGGGGCACCCCACCGCACAGTCCCAGCAACCAGCACTGACTCCCCGGCCCCAGCTCTCCCTGTGCAAGCCCACCTTCCCTGCTCATCCTCCCTCGTTCACCCCCATCACCCGTGATGCGGCCCCGCGCCGTGCTTCCAGAATGCTGCACAAGCGAGGCTGAGCTTCTCCGAAGGCACCTGTTGCTCAATGCCACCTTGCAGCCTGGTCCACGGCAAGTACTGGCAATGCAGACCTCCTCCCTCCCGGGCCCTTGCTCCAGATTCCCCTTGTCCCCAACACACGGCCGCCCTAAACCAGCGCCCCAATCCTCAGACTAGGCTCCTTCGTATGCGCATGGAAACTGTACCCCGTGCCCGCACTCCTAGAGTGCTGACGCGCACCACGCTCACCCACGCCACGCTTATTCACAGCGTGGCAAGGTTGGGGCTTGACCCTAGACGACTATCGCCCCCCTCCCCTCCCTCAAGCACTGTAACGCACGGCAGACCCCAGCATCCTACCCAGCGGCCGCGATACTGCGGGGGCGCCTGCCCCATTCCATGAGGCCTGCCCCCATTCCATCGACACTCGGCCACGCAGCATCCCAACACCATCGCCAAGCCAGCCTAGCACCTTCACTCAGGGCTTCCCGCTGCTCCTGCCCCGCCTTCTGAGTCCTGTTCCAGTTCCGTTGGCCAGCCCGCTCCCCTACCTTGAGCCTGGGCTTCTGCAGCAGGCCGTGCAGCTCCCTCGCCTTATTGGTGAACCCCCAAACCTTTGCCCCTGTACAACGCAACCCCTTCCACCTTACCACATGTGCCCCTACCGCAGGCCACCCCACCACCTTAAGCTGTGCGGCTACGGCCCCGCCCCACCCCATGCCGCCCCACCCCATGCCGCGCCGCCCCACGCCGCCCCACCTTTAGGCTGGGCTTCTCCAGCAGGCTGTGCAGCTCCCGCGCCGCCGCCGGCACGCTGTCCACGTCCGCCGCGTCCACCACGAACACCACCGCCTGCACGCCGCGGCAGTAGCGCTCCCACAGGCTGCGGAAGCGAGCCTGCGGAGGACAGGGGGCGGGCACGGCGCGTGGGGGCATCAGAAGGGACGGGAGGCGTGTGGTGCGCGTGCGTGTACTAGCCCAGAGCCTGCCACACGGCCGTAACCACCCCGTTCCAGCCGGGCAAAAGTGGGTCTCGGGCGGGCTGGGTATACCGCCCAAGTGGGGCCTGCTTCTGGTGAAGCACATGGCCGCGCAGTGTGGCTGCCACGCGTGGCGTGTGCAAGAAAGTCATTGATACTCATACCACCCACCTGCCCCCCCAGGTCCCACATCTTGATGGTGACGCCGCCTTTCGTCATCTTCCGCATGTTGAACCCAACCTTTCCACGCAGGGTAGGTGGGCGGGGACGAAAAGGCGTCAGGTAACGTGAGAGAGGGGTGGACGGACCTAAAAGCCGCACAATGTCGTCCCTTGCTTCGGAGACTTTGCATGTAGGCAGTGTGTGAGGATTGAAAGTGTTGCGGGTGCAAGGCCCAGAGAGAGAGTGCTGGGTCAGCACGTGTGCTTACCGTGGGAATACTGTCCTCCTGGAACTGCCCAGTCGTTAGCACGTGGACCAGGGTGCTTTTACCGCCCTTGTTCAAGCCTATAAGACTGAGCTCCATCTCCCTTTTGAAGAACAATGACCTCAGCCAGTCGAGCCATCCCGAGAGCCAAGCGTAAAATCCTGAAGTGGGTGGCATCCTATCGCGCCCGAGGCTCCTCCTTGATACAGTATTCGTGTCGCGCCCGAGGCTCCTCCTTGATACAGTATTCGTGTAAGCTCAATGCTATGTGACCTGTTGGGGTCAAGCCCTGTCAAGGGTTTGGGTCTCGGCACGAAGGGACAGAGGTTTCTGCGTGAACGAACTCCCTAAGTGTCATGTGCAGGAAATGCTTATTACAATACAATTCAATTGTTTATCTTGTTACCAGGCGTAGCAGTTGCTCCAGCAGTTGCTCCGTGCAGACCGCGCCATACGACGATTCAGCCCTTGGGTCGCTGAATTCCAACCCAAGTGGAACACACACTTGCCCACGCCAAATGCCATCTTACAGATAGCTCTACAAGTGCAATACATGATCGACACTCTTCGCATACATTACCTTTGAGCGCGCCGAGATCTCTTGTCTTAACGTTAGGCATATCACTGACTTCAACACCTTCTCGCGGCCAAATGGCCCTAAAGGAGGCCACGCAGTTGCTGGCTAAGTTCAAGGCAAGTCGTCAGCTTTCAAAGAGCCGCTGGGGCACATCCAAGCTGCGTGCAGAGCGTCAGGAGGCCGTTCGGTGCACGCGCAGGAAGCATGCAACAAAGGCGATCTCAGCACTGCGGATAGCTTGCTAAGCCAACTGAAGGTAAGGTGCTCATCAGCGGCTGTCGGCTCATCTCCTCCCTTGCTGAAGTGGTGGCACGGACCAGACGACAGCTCAGGGCACCCGCACCCCTCAGCCGTGGGGCAGTGGCTCGACAGCTTGGGTACAAGATTAAAGACAACTAAGCACTTCTAGGCTGCACAGGGGAAAGGCGTGCATAAGACACGCGCACGCACCTAAGGGCCTTGCCGCCTTACCTCACGGCCCTAGGGCAGTGGGTGCATGTGCCTGCAGTGCTTTGATCACTGCTGCCGTGAGGCCATGGCTTGACGGCAGAGCCGAAAAGAGAAACACGTGATGCACCCCAGCACACTGGGCAGAGTGGTGGCTCTCGCCAGTCGCAGAGCGGCTGTTGGCAAGCCACCCGGGCCAAGCAGGCATTGAAACCCGCACCCCCTGTCCGTGCGTGACCCGCAGCTCAAGCTCATCCAGCTACCAGCGCTGCCACCGCTGTTCGAGAGCTCACCTACGGCGCAGCAAGAGCTGCTGCTGGGACGTGAGTGTGGGGGATGGGGCGTGCGGCGCTGCCGGGCCGGGTGAAGCTGCCACATTCTGGCGGAGGGTCCCAGGGTCCTGTCCCAGGGTCGTCAGATGGTCTTCTTTTTGGGCCTCTCGGCGAGCGAAACTGACAATCAAAGCGCGCATAGGCCCAGTGCAGCGGACTTGGCGGTTGTGCAATGGACGCACTGCTGTTGCTCTCTAGCGGCCCGGTCACTCATGGGTACTGCCACTGCGGTTAAGACTGGCCCCCACGTTATTGTCTTGCAGGCGAGGTGCATGAGCACGCGGTGCTGCTTGCCCTGCGGAAGAAGGATGAGGCGGCTATGGAGCGCAGCTTTGCGCAGCTGAGGACATACTACAACGACACCAGGTCAGTGCTGCGGCCGTTGCATGCAGCTGGGGCACGCACCCCAGCCACCGGCTTGACATGGGGCCACAATTTGGACAAGCCTGAAGCCGTCGGCGTTCCTGGACGGAACTGGGGCCATATTTTGCACTGGCGAGTTGGCTTGGTTGCCAATGGGGCATGCCAGTAGTGAAAGTACGGGAGTGCCCTCTCACCGCATGGAGCATGGTCGGGGGAAGGCGTCGAGCGACATAGGGTTTCCCCCGCCCCTCCTTGGAGCATTGGCTGGAAGGAGTGCGGCGGATAGCCTGGGCCGCCTGACGCTGTATAACACAGACGCATGTAACACCACACCAACATGCAAAACCACCCGCAGGTCGCAGCTGTCCGGCGCGCCGGCGTCCCAAGAGGTTGCCCTTACAGGCCTCAACCTGCTCCGGCTGCTGGTGCAGAACCGCATCGCAGAGTTCCACACGGAGCTGGAGCTCATCCCGCCGGAGGTGGGCTGGCTGCGGCCTCTGCGTTCCTGTATGCCCCCATGACCCCTTTGACGCTTGACGCAGCTCGAAACCTGACCCAATTCGCGGGGGCCGAGCGGCGGCCGCATGGGCAAAGATGTGCGGCATCCCTTAGATCCTGAACTGGTTGGCCTCATTGTGGGTAGGCACCGGCACAAGGAGAGTCGCTGCCTGACGCAAACCTGACCTTCCTGCCGTAAACGGCCGTTTCGGCACTCTGCCCCTGTGCGCAGACTCAGCGTGAGCCCGCCATCCAGCAGCCCGTGCAGCTGGAGCAGTGGCTGATGGAGGGCGCCTACAACAAGGTGCTGGCGGCGCTGGCGGGCGCGCCCAAGGGGGCCTCCGACCACGCGGCGCTGCTGCTGGCGCAGCTGGCCACCACCGTGCGGTGAGTCGCCAAGGAGACCGGGAAAGAGGGACCGGGGAATTCAGTCGCTGATATACAGTGTTGGCGGCGTGGTGTGATAACGTGTACAAGGATGGACGGTCAGCCGACTAAGGGTGGGGCGGCGGCGTTGTTCAAAAGCCGGGCCGGGGGGCTGAGGACCTTAGGTAGAGGTCTGAGCGGGAGTTGCGTGCCAAAGATGTGCTTGTGGGTGGCAGGGAAAGGGCAGACCGTGTTTGGGGAACGGGCAAGGACGTCAGTGTCGGTTTGTATGCTGGGTGGGGAGCTGAGCTTAGGCGGAAGTGGGAAATTGTGGATGGGTGCAGCAGGGTGCCGCTATGGGTCGGAGGTAGGGTGGGGGTATGGTATAGGCTAGCGCTCGTGAGAACTTGTTAATGGTTGGCAGTGGAGTTTCCATGTACTGTAGGGAAGTCGTCTTGGCATGCGAGGCCTTGGCTTTGCTGCTTTGGTGTTGTCGGGAACGATCACGTGCACGTGGTCGTGGTCGTGACAGGTAGGATGTGGGTCCGAGTGAGGGAGGCAAGTGTTGTAGAAAGCGTGATGGGTGTGGCTATTGGCTGGTGGTAGGTAGTGCAGGGTACGTACTGTAGTATCAATAATTGGCCGCGAGGCAATGTTGCGCTGCGGCTACCAGTATTGCGGTGCCGTTTCAGGTCCGCGCATGATCTGGGTCAGGAATGCGCAAGACGTCACGTATGCATCCGTAAACTTAGCTCACCATCACGCAGTCGCTTGAACTGCTTCCTTCGCTATCGCCAACCGTAACCCACTGACCGCTGTGTTGTATCGCGTCCTGTGCCACTTGCAACAGGGACGAGGCTGCCAGCTGCAGCGAGAAGGCCTACGAGAGGCTGTCGCTGGCGGACGCGGCGCGGCTGCTGCGGCTGGGCAGCGAGGCGGCGGCGCGGGAGTACGCGCAGCAGGTGAGAGGGACAGGGGCACAGCGCGCAAGGTCTTGATTAGCAAGTGTGGGCATGATGATGATCTGGGTCAGGGTGTTCGGGATCTGGGTCGGGACATTAAGTCAGTGCGAGTCGGATCTGGGTTGGTTCAGGACTGTGCGGACGGCCTTGCATTGACCAAACCCGGCAGCTTCTGGGCTGCATGCGCTGGCTACACTTGCACATCCCTTGCCCTCGCGGCACAGCGGGTGCCGTGGAAGTGTTTAGCCTGCCAGTCCCTTCAAAGCTTACTCGGCCTCTCCTTGTTGCGTCGCGCAGCACGGGTGGACCATCACGGACGGCGTCATTGTGTTCCCCAACAACGCTGCTGCGAACGGCGCAGCCAGCGCTGGCGCCCGCGGGCCGCTGCCCTCGCTGGAGCTCATCAACAACGCGCTGGTGTACGCCAAGGAGCTGGAGCGGATAGTCTAGGCGAGCGGGGGCTGGATGGCAAGCGCCTTGCGGACGCATTTACGATGTGGGTCGGACGCATATCAGCTTGTACGAGACGCTGTGGGCTTGATGACATTGGATTATGTGTGGAGCCGGTGTTCGCTGTGCCATCGTGCTCGCCGTTGGTTCAATTGTGCTGCTAAGGACTAAGGGTGGCTTGTAGTTGCTAGTGAGTGATGATCATCAGGTTTCCACGCAGCCCGTCTGTGTTGTGTGCCACTGGGGTGGAGGCTAACAGCTGTGTGGGCGAAGGATCAGTTGGTAGCACGGGAGCGCCACACCGAACGCCCTGCCGCTCCTGTTGTATGTTACCTTGCTGCAAGCGCACCCTGATAAAAGCAGTGTGCTGTAACGACCAGGCCAGCGAGACCGCCTCTACGTCTTGCTTTTTCCCGGCATGCCCGAACTACAACATCCCGGGCGACATCTCAAGCCAGTCCCGCTTGGGCGCCGGCTGAGACCTTGTTGCAATGCGGAAAGCGATACCTGTGCTACCACGCATTTGCTTATGCTACTGCCGATTGTCTTGTTTGAACCATGCAACATCCCGTCGGTCATCAGCCAGCTCCGCCACCTGCCCGAAGCTGTCCCGTACACCCGGCCCCAAGGCACGATTATAAGCGGTCGCGCAGTGCAAAGGATGCAAGCCTACCATTTTTATCGCTGCTTAGTACCACACAGCACCGGCTGAGCCAATACAGCATAATGTCGCGCGCACACATGTCTCCTCTGCTGATCGCACTTGTCTTTGCCGTCGCCATGTCTGGTAAACAGGCTCCTCCTCCTCCCGTTTCACTGCGTGAAGCATCTGAGCTAACCTCCAGGCTATCCTGCCTGCTCGTTGGACACTGACAAGACATGCTGAACACACGCAGGTGTAAGCTCCCACAATTCTCTATGCGGCAATCCGCGAAAGCTCTTCCAGAACCCCGACTTACCGCAGGTGCGCTCAACAGCTGCCTACTGCCAATCAATAGCTAGTCTTTCAAGTGCCTGCTTTTAGGGTGCTGGCCTCTCCTCCCCTGCTGCTACTGCCGCACCTCCGCCGCAGTCCTGCCGTTCGGGCAGCCTGTGACCCATAAGCCCTGCACAACCCCTGACGTAGCGTCAGCTAGCCCCCTTATGCCATCCTTGCGTTGTACTAAGATTCATGTACCCATCACCTTCTTCTGATCGCAGCAACGTGCTTCAAGTGGCGGTCAGCAACAGCAGCAGCAGCAGCAGCAGCAACAGGAGGTGCAGCCGGCAGCAGCAGGCGCATCACCGAGCTACGACGGCAGCAGCTCCGTGTCAATCGCTAAGTCCGATTCGTACTCCCAGGACGAGGCTAGGGCCGTCATTGTGACTGCGGTGTCCGACGCGTTCGCCCGCGTGTGTGGCGGCGGGTCGGCTGAGGCGGAGGCCTGGGCTGCAGCTGAGGCCGTGGGCCGCGCTACCGCCACCGCCTTCGCAAGCGCCTACACCTTCGTGGACGTGCAAGGTGAGCCACGTTATAGCCCTTGTGAGAGCTGCTCAACAGGACGCGCCCTTCCGAACCACTCGCGAGCGCAGCGCCGTGCTCGTGACACGTGGCACCTCATGCCCTCGCTACCAGTCATCCCACACGGACGCCATGTCCCGCCGTTCCACTGCCCTCGCTGTGCTTGCATCCCCGGATCGGCCCCCAGCGTGGGGTCCGGCCCGGGGCCGCCTGCCCCTCCTCCCTGGGCCCCCCACGCCTCCCCCCGGCCCCTCCAGAGCCTTTCCGGGCCCCGCACGATCCCGTCCACCCTTGCCACGTGTCCGCAACTTGTTGAGGCGTGTTGAGGCCCCGGGGGCCGCCCCCGGATCGGCCCCCAGCGTGGGGTCCGGCCCGGGGCCGCCTGCCCCTCCTCCCCGGGTCCCCCACGCCTCCCCCCGGCCCCTCCAGAGCCTTTCCGGGCCCCGCACATGGCTCGACAGCAGGCACCATGTGTCCCTTTGTGCGGCTCACGCGTATCCTTTGCCCATGATTCATGCCCCCATCCACAAGGTTCAGGAGCCGCCTCTGCCGACGCCAGCGCCACTGCGTGGAGTACTGCCTGGGTGACCGCCACAGCCATTGCCGACGCCACTGCCAGCGCAACAGCGGGAGACGCCGCGGCACTTGCAGCCGTGCACAGCGAGGACGTCAAGTCGGCCGTCGCGCACGCCATTGCAAACGCCTCCGCCTCCTCCTCCTCCACCGGCGGCCAGGCCAGCTCCAGCGTGCAGGTCCAGGCCGTTGCAGAGGCCGTTGCGACTGCGTCTGCCAGCGCCCTGGCGTCCGCCCTGGCGACAGCCAACGGGGGTACCGCGCCCTACTGCCAAAACCAGGCAGGCGCAAGCTCTGGCACCACGGTCTCAGACCAGCAGCCCGCCTACTCCCCTGTCCCTTCGTCTCCCGTTGAGCAGCAGCAGCAGCAGCAGCAGCCGGCGGCAGCAAGCGGCGACACAGCAGCAGGCGATCAGCAGTCCTCGGACAACTCGGGCCAGCCGTCGACGGACAACTCTTGGGACGGCAGCGACAGCAGCTCTAGTGACACTGGCGCATCGGGTGGGGGGAGCATCCGTGGGTGGCTAAGGGAGCGTGTCGCGAGCCGATGGGGCCGTAACTAGCGTGGGCAGCGTACGATATTGGTTGCCGCCAGGGTTTATAACTCAAAAGCCTGGGCGTTGCGGGAAAGTAGGGCCATGGCCGTTCCAGGTTCACCAACAGGATGCATTGGCACTTATATTTTGTTTCAGGTGACGCAGGTGGTGGCTGAGTAGGGCACGCTGAGTGTAGCTCGCAGGAAGGTGTGGGGGTCAGGGGCGCCAACGCGCTAGGATGCAGGAGGGATAGAAGCAGAGGGTAGAGCGAGTCTTCCGTGGCCATGGCGCGCCAGGGCGAAGCCTGAATGCATGTTTATGTGTGGCAGGCACGCACGGCTTGCTCGCAGGATGCACGTGGATGTGCAGAGATGCGTGTGGAAGTGCGGTATTGTGCCCTGTGCTCTGTGCAAGCATACGGTACTGGTACCAGCTGAAGGCATACTTACTGCCGTAAATGCTGCAGTACAACCATGTGAAAGGAAAGTAGGGGACGTGAACAGTATTACATGTCTGTAACCGATGCCGGCTTTCGCCGGGTCGCCTGTGATGCTTGTAACACGCAACCTGTGAAATCCTTGCGCTGCCCTGGGAGCGGTGGAGACGGGCGGGGCGTCTTAAGGATCCTTTCTCTCCTGGGCATGCTAGCTTGCCGCTGTACAGTCTGTTGGTACGGTTGTCAGGTATAGTCTGTTGGTACGGTACAAGCTGTGGCGCCACGCTGGAGGGCAGGGGAGGGGAATGCTAGCGGGTCGGGGACGGCAGCTGACGGCAGCAACCCCTGCCTATGGCAGCGCACGGCGGCCCATACTGGGGCATGTTGCCGCAATCGGAACAGAGTGTCTGGCCGATGGGTACAACCCACCCCCACAGCCCCAAAAACAGATGGTACACAGGGGCCTGGCTACCGTCTATGGTAGCTGGGCGATTGAGTTTCGTAGCTTAGTCATGTAGGATGGCATGAGGGAAGGGGTAGCCAGGGGACGCGGGGTACCGTACGCACTGGACAGGCGGCCCTTGACGCCAGGCGCCCGCTGCCCCTACCATGGCGGCAATATAATAGCTGGAGCTCTGCGGGAGGCAGAGGGGATGGGATGCTGCGAAGTCGTGCCCTGGCCAATGCACGCAGCCGGGGCCAGCGACACTGTTGCAACGTTCTACCGGTACGGGCCCACCGCAGACCGCATTACCGGGCGATGAGCACCCCACAGTGCGTTGCAAGGGGCTCCAGGTGCCTTGTACCATCGACCCATCCTTGCAAATTGCAGGAGCAGATCTGAGTACCGTAAGCAGGCGGCCGAGGACAAGCCATAACCAGCAGTGGAGCTCCCCTAATGAGAGGGTGGGTAAGGGAACGTGGAGGGGTTTCGAGTTCTGTGATGGGGTTTCAGGTTTGCACGCATGCGTACGCTCTGGTACGCTCCGGCACCTCCCTTGCCCGGCATTTCCATAGTACAGTTTGCCAAGGGACCAGCGCTAATCACTGGTGTTTGAGCGCTTTCATGGGGCAGAGCGGCAGGGCCCTCCCCCCCTGGGTCTAGGTGCTAGCTGCACCCGGTCTTCCTCCTCAGTATCGACGTTGGCCATCGATCCGTTCACCCACTGCGCTCACAAACCAGGGGGCCCTGCTCACAATCCTTTGTGCGGCGCCAGCAGTCCCCCGCCGCGATCCCCTTTGACCCTGCTCAGCTGGCGAGCCCAACCGGGTTCTGCCTGGGCTCTCACTGGCTCGCAGCAGCGCACCCCCAACAGCCCCCCGTACAGGTTTGCACCGACCATAAGCCGTCACGCAGTGCAAAGGAGGCAACATCCCGTCCGTCATCAGCCAGCGCCGCCACCTGCCCGAAGCTGTCCCGTACACCCGGCCCCAACGCACCATTATAAGCGGTCGCGCAGTGCAAAGGATGCAAGCCTACCATTTTGATCGCTGCTTAGTACCACACAGCACCGGCTGAGCCAATACAGCATAATGTCGCGC
>VFQN01004771.1_pt1 | contig 17446 bp, 15 predicted proteins | sample 3512371 | NCBI WGS metagenome assembly VFQN01 (sample SAMN10412370, study PRJNA504923) | tailings metagenome | isolation source: Replicate 2 from Balatoc abandoned mine | place: Philippines: Itogon, Benguet | collected 2017-08-28 | reverse complement strand
CGTCGATCTCCATGTCGGCGAGCATGATGTGCTGGGTGGCGGTGAAGTCCCAGGTCTCACCGGGCGTGGTCTGGTAGTGCCAGACATACTCGCCCGTCGAAGGGCGGATCGCGACGATGCTGGAGAGGTAGAGGTTGTCCCCCTCCCCTGTCCCGTCCTTGCCGGGCGAGCGGTAAGCGCGATTCCACGGGCTGCCGTTGCCGACCCCGATATAGAGCAGGTCGAGATCGGGATCGTAGGCCATCGAATCCCACACCGTCCCCCCGCCGCCGATCGCGTCATTCGCGGCAAGCACGTCCATGTTCCACGTCTCGGCGGCCTTCCGGAGGTGCGCGGGGGCATCGTCGCCCTGCCCGCCTTCGGGGACGGTATAGAACTTCCAGAGCTGCTCGCCGTCCTCGGCATCATAGGCCGCGACGAAGCCGCGCACCCCGAACTCCGCGCCCCCGTTGCCGATGATCACCTTGCCGTCGATCACGCGCGGCGCGCCGGTGATGGTGTAGCTCTGGGACTGGTCGACGGTGACCGTCTCCCACGCCACCTTGCCGCTCTCGCGGTCGAGCGCGATCAGGCGGCCATCAAGCGTGCCGAAGAACAGCTTGTCGCCCCAGGCCGCAAGCCCGCGGTTCACGACATCGCAGCACGCCTTGACCGCGGTCTCGCCGGGAACCTGCGGGTCATACTCCCACAGCTTCTCGCCCGTGGTCGCATCGAAGGCCTTCACCTTGCTCCAGGCGGTGGTGAGGTAAAGCCTCCCGTCGATGACGAGCGGCGTCGCCTCCTGCCCGCGCCCGGTGTCCATGTCGGCATACCAGGCAAGGCCCAGCTGGCCGACATTATCGCGGTTGATGCCCTCGAGCGGGGAATACCGCTGTTCGGAGTAGGTGCGGCCGTGGCTGATCCAGTTGGCGGCATCGCCGTCGGCCGACACCAGCATGGCAGCGGTGATTCCCTCGCCGCTTTCGCCCTCACCGAAAATCTGGCTGCAATTGGCCAGCGTCCCCGCCAACAGCAACAGCGCAGCCCCCAGCGCCCACCGCTTGAATTCCATCGATCCCGCTCTCCCCTGAGGCCTTGCGCCAGCCTCTTTTGTCGCATGTTGCCGTGCCCCGCACGGCTTGTCCATTCCCGCTTGTGGATCGCGCCCGCCCGCGCCAGAACCGGCAGCGCGGCGAGGGATGCGCGAGAGGAGTGTTTCGATGTGCGATGAAAGCAAGCTGGCCGAATGGGCGCGGGCGACTGTCAGCCGCCGCCAATTCGGCGCGCTCACCGGCGCGGCGGCGCTGGCCGCCTGCGCGAGCGGCGAGAGCGAGAGCCTGGCCCAGCCCCTCCCCGGCCTCAAGGAGCGCGGGGTCAGTTTCGAGACCGCCGATGGCCGGATGGACGGCTTTCTCGTCCAGCCCGAAAGCGGCACCCATCCCGCGGTGATCCTGTGGCCCGACATTGCCGGCATCCGCGAGGCCAAGCGCAACATCGCCCGCAAGCTGGCGGGCGCCGGTTACGCGGTGCTGGTGGTGAACCCCTATTACCGCGACGTCACCGGCGAACAGTTCGCCGATTTCGCCGCCTTCATTTCGCAGGGCGGCTTCCAGAAGGTCGGCCCGTGGCGCGGCAAGCTCAATGCCGAGGCGATCATGCGCGACGCCAAGGCGATCGCCGACTGGCTCGACCGGCAGGAGGGCGTCGACCAGGCGCGCGGGATCGGCACGCAGGGCTATTGCATGGGCGGGCCGTTCACCGTCTGGAGCGCGGCCGCCGTGCCTTCGCGCATCAAGGCGGCGGCGAGCTTCCACGGCGGCGGGCTGGTGCGACCCGACAATGCGATGAGCCCGCACAAGGTCCTCCCGCAGGTCGATGCCGCCCTGCTGATCGCCGTGGCGCAGGACGATGACGCCAAGGCCCCCGCCGACAAGACCACCTTCGCCGAGGCCGCCAAGGCCGCCGATGTCGACGCGATCGTCACCGTCTATCCCGGCAACCACGGCTGGATGGTCTCGGACAGCCCCGCCTACGACGCAACCGCCGCTGCGGGCGGCGAGGCGGACCTCAAGGCGCTATACGCCCGGGCGCTGGCCTAGCCATGCCTGCGTCCCTCCCGGTTCCGCAGAATCGGGAGGGACGGACACCGGTGACAGGGCGCATTGACTCAGGGAGCCGAAGCGAATAGGTCATGTGATAAAGTTTCATGGCAGCCGCCATGCAGCCTTCCCATCCCTTTCGTACGGACCTGCCATGACCAAGAGCCGTGCCCTGCTGGCGCTCGCCCTTTCGGGTGCCTCGCTTCCCTTCATCCACGCGCCGCTCGCGGCGGAAGACAACACCGACGCCGCCAGCGAGGGAGAGTCGCAGGACAACATCCTGATCACCGCCACCCGCCCGGCCTATCGCGGCGAGTTCGAACCGCTCGAGGTGCCGCAGGCCGAGCAGGTGATCGGCCCGCAGCAGCTGCGCGACATCAACGCGCTCGACCTGAACTCCGCGCTCGACCTGGCGGCCTCGGTCGCGCGGCAGAACAATTTCGGCGGTCTGTGGAACAGCTTCGCGGTGCGCGGCTTCGTGGGTGACGAGAACCTGCCGAGCAACTACCTCGTCAACGGCTTCAACGCCGGGCGCGGTTTCGCCGGACCGCGCGACCTGTCCGGGATCGAGGCGGTCGAGATCCTGAAGGGCCCGCGCGCCGCGCTGTTCGGGCGCGGCGAACCGGGGGGCACGGTCAACCTCGTCACCAAGCGCCCCCGGTTCGAGAGCGCGGGCGAGATCCGCCTGCTGGCCGGCTCCTTCGACACCTATCGCGCCGATGCCGACCTCCAGACCACGCTGGGCGATGCCGTCGGCGTGCGCTTCGTCGGGTTCTACGAGGACGCAGGCTCCTTCCGCGACACGGTCGAGACCGAGCGCTTCGGCTTCATGCCTTCGGTCGCGGTGAAGCTCGGCGAGGCGACCCGGATCGTCTACGAGCTCGAATATGCCCGTCAGGAAATCCCCTTCGACCGCGGCGTGGTGGCGGTCAACGGCCGGCTCGGCGTGATCCCGCGAAGCCGCTTCCTCGGCGAGCCGGGAGAGGGGCCGAACGTCGCCGAGGTGCTCGGCCACCAGATCGAGCTGCAGCACGATTTCAACGACAACTGGAGCGCGCTCGTCGGGGTGAACTACCGCGACACCTCGCTGCTCGGCACCTCGACCGAGGCCGAGCTGACCGCCAGCCGCCAGCGCCTGCTGCGCGACGGGCGCACCCTCACCCGCCAGCGCCGCCTGCGCGATTACGACGCGACCTATCTCGTCGCCCGCGCCGAACTGGCGGGCAACTTCACCACTGGCGACGTCACCCACCGCGTGCTGATCGGCGCGGACACCGACCGCTTCGAGAACGATCAGGTGTTCCTGCGCGCGCGCGGGCCGACGCTGGCGAGCAACCCGACCGAGCAGCAGCTTCAGGCGATCGACATCTTCAACCCCGTCTATGGCCGCTTCCCGCTCGCGACCCTGGCCCCGCTCACCAATCAGGTCGAGGTGCAGAAGGCGACCGGCGTCTATGCCCAGTATCAGGTCGGTATCTCCGAGACCTTCGAACTGCGCATCGGCGGGCGTTATGACGATTACGACCAGCGCCTCACCAACCGTGCCAACGGGCGGGTGCGCGAGGCGGGCGAGAACCGCTTCAGCCCGCAGGTCGGCGCGGTGTGGCGGGCGACCCCCGAGATCTCGCTCTACGCCACCTATGGCGAAAACTTCCGTCCGCTTTCGGGCGCGGATTTCGCGGGCAATCCGTTCGATCCGAACCTGTCGGAGAGCCTCGAGGGCGGGATCAAGTATGCCGCCGCCAGTGGCCGCCTGACCGCCACGGCGAGCGTCTTCTCGATCCAGCAGGGCAACATCCTCGTCGCCGACCCGGTCAATGCCGGTTTCACTGTCGCCGGGGGCGAGGCGCAGAGCCGCGGCTTCGAATTCGACCTCGAGGGCGAGCTTGCCCCCGGCCTAGACCTGTGGGTGTCCTATGCCTATGTCGACGCCGAGATCGAGAACGATGTTGCCGATCCCGATTTCGGCAAGCTGATCCGCGCCGGGGACCGGCTGCTCAACATCCCCGAACACACGCTGAGCGTCCAGCTCGCCTATTCGACGGAAGTGGCCGACCGCGACGTGCGCTTCGGCGGCGGGGTGCTGCACGTCAGCGAGCGGCTGGGCGAGGTCGGCACCACCTTCGAACTGCCCGACTACACCCTCGCCCGCCTGTTCGCGGAAGCCGAGCTGACCGAAGGCGTGCGGCTGCGAGTGGATGTCGACAACCTGTTCGACACCACCTGGTACAGCAATTCCTTCTCGCAGCTCTGGGTGCAGCCCGGCACGCCGCGCAACGCCCGCGTCACCGCCAGCTTCGCCTTCTGAGCCGACCGGAGAACCGCCGATGCCCCCCGCTCTCGAAGCCCGCTCGCTCTCGCTGGTCCGGGACGGGACCATCGTTTTGAACGACGTCTCCTTTTCGGTCGCCCCGGGCGAGATCTATGCCCTGCTCGGCGGCAACGGCGCGGGCAAGTCCACGACGCTGCTGACCTTCCTCGGCTTCCTTTCCCCCTCGGACGGCGAGGTGCTGGTCGCGGGTCGCCCGGTGGCGCAGGACGTCGAGGCGGCGCGCGGCGCCATCGCCTACCTGCCCGAGGCCGCCGCGCTCTACGGCCATCTCGATGCCTACGAGAACCTCGGCTATTTCCTCGATCTGGCCGGGCGCCGGGTCGACCGCGCCGCGATGGACGCCGCGCTCGACCAGGTCGCGCTCCCGGTCGAGGCGCGCGGGCGGCGAATGCAGTCCTATTCCAAGGGGATGCGCCAGAAGACCGCGATCGCGCTCGCCCTGCTGCGCGACACCCCGATCCTGCTGCTCGACGAGCCGACCTCCGGCCTCGATCCGGTGGCGATCGACGAATTCCACGCGATGGTGAAGGCGCTGGCGGCAGCGGGGCGCACGGTGCTGATGGTGACGCACGATGTCTATGGCGCGTGCCAGGTCGCCGACCGCGTCGGCCTGCTGCGCGGCGGACGGCTGGTGGGAAGTTTCGAGGCGGAGCCCGGTGCGCGGATCGACACCGAGACCGTCCACGCCGCCTTTGCCGCGCGCGAGGCGGCATGAGCGCGCCGCTGCGCATCGCCCGCGAGGAATGGCGGCTGTGGGCGCGCTCGCGGGTTGTGCTGGTCGCCGCCCTGATCGTCGCCGTGCTGCTCGCCGCGACCAGCGTGTTGACCGCACTGCGCCTCTCCGAGGAGGCCGAGCGCCGCACGGCGCGGCAGGCGAGTGCCGAGGCAACTTTCTTCTCCCAGCCCGACCGCCATCCGCACCGGATGGTCCACTACGGCCACTACGCCTTCCGCACGCCCCCGCCGCTCGCCGCCTTCGATCCGGGGGTAGATGCGGTCACCGGGCAGTCGATCTTCCTCGAAGGGCACCGCCAAAACACCGCGATGTTCGCCGATACCCGCGCGGCTGCGGACCTCGGCGGTTTTGCGGCGCTGACGCCGGCCAATCTCTACCAGCTGCTGATCCCGCTGCTGCTGATCATCATCGGCCACGGCGTAGTGCTGCGCGAGCGCGAGAGCGGAACGCTCTCGGTGCTGCTCGCGCAAGGGCAGGCGGGTCTCGCCATCGCGGGCGGCAAGGCGCTCGCGCTGGCGGGGGTGGCGGGGCTGTTCCTGCTCCCGGTCGCGGTGCTGGCGGGCCTGTCGCTCGCGGGCGGCGAATCCCCGCTGGCGGCGGGGCTGCTGGTCGGCGGCTACGCGCTCTACCTCGCCGTGTGGGCGGCGCTGGTGCTGGCGGTCTCGCTGTGGGTGCGCCAGCGCAGCGTCGCTCTCGGGGTGCTGGTGCTGGTGTGGCTGATGGTCGCGCTGATCGTCCCGCGCATCGGCATCAACGCCGCCAGCGCCGCGATCGACGCCCCCGGCAAGATCGAGAGCGATCTCGTGATGCTGGCCGAGGAACGCAAGCTGGGCGACGGGCACAATGCCGCCGACCCGGCCTTCGAGGCGCTCAAGAAGCAGGTGCTCGAACAATACGAGGCCGAAAGCGTCGAGGAACTGCCAATCAACTGGCGCGGGGTGGTGGCCGGCCATTCCGAGGCCAAGCTCACCGCCCTGATGAACACCTACGCCGAACGCCGGATGGAGCGCGAGGCGGCGCAGGCGCGGATCGTGACATGGTTCGGCCTCGCCTCGCCGACCCTGGCGGTGGGCGCGGCTTCGCGCACGCTGGCGGGAACCGACCTTGCGACCCACCACCGCTTCCTGCGCGAAAGCGAGGCGCTGCGCTTCGATTTCGTGCAGGGGCTGAACGATCTCCACGCGACCGCGCTCACCTATGCCGATGATGCCGCGCGCAGTTCCGACCCGGAGGCGGAAAAGCGCACGCGGATCAATGCGGCATCGTGGCGCCTGCTCGATTCCTTTCGCTTCGTGCCCGACCCGGCCGAGGCGCGCGCCGCCCGGGCCGCCCTGCCGCTGCTGCTGCTGCTCGGCTGGCTGGCGGTGCTGGGCGGCGCGATCGTGGCCGGCGCACGGAGGCTCGCGCCATGAGCGGCCTGCTGCGCGAGGCGCGCTTCCTGCTGCGCGACCGGGGGGCGCTGCTTTGGCTGGCGCTCGCGCTGCTGCTCTCGGCCGCGGCGACCGGCTTCGGCATCGCCGAGGTGCGCGAACAGCGCGCCACCATCGCCGCGTTGCTCGAGGAGGACGCGCGCGACCGGGCCGACGCGATTTCCAAGCAGGAGGACTGGGGCGGCGCGGCCTATGCCGCCTTCCACCTTGCCTATGCACCACCCTCGGACTTCGCCTTCGCCGCGCTCGGCCAGCGCGACACCGCGCCTTGGCTCCACCGGGTGCGGATGCTGGCGCTCGAGGGGCAGATCCACGAGGCCGACACGAAGAACGCCGATTTCGGCCTGATCGGGCGGTTCGATTTCGCCTTTCTGGCGGCGACCATCGCGCCGCTGCTGCTGATCCTGCTGCTCCACGACCTGCGCGCCGGTGAGCGCGTGGCAGGGCGGCACGATCTGCTCGTGGCGACCGCCGGTGCCCCGCAGCGCCTGTGGCGCCCGCGTGCCGCGGTGCGCTTCGGCGGGCTGGCGCTCGCGCTGCTGCTGCCCTTCTGGATCGGCGCGGGGATCGAGGGTGCGGGTCTTTCGAAGACTCTCGCCGCCAGTGGGCTGGTGATCGGCGGGCTCGCGGTCTGGGGGCTGATCGTGGTCGCCATCGGTCGCTTCGCCGCGCCCCCGCCGGTTCTGCTCGCCGCACTGGTCGGCCTGTGGCTGGCGCTCGCCCTGCTCGTCCCGGCGGTTTCGCGCGCGGCGATTGAGACCGCGGTGCCCGTGCCCGACGGGGCGGAGATCCTGATGCTCCAGCGCGAGGCGGTGAACGATGCCTGGGACAAGCCCAAGGCCGCCACGATGGAACCCTTCCTCGCCCGGCATCCCGAATGGCGGCCGCTCGGAGAAGTCGCCAAGCCCTTCGAGTGGAAGTGGTATTACGCCTTCCAGCAGGTCGGCGATCAGCAGGCGGAGCCGATCGTGACGGCCTATCGCAAGGGCCGTCTCGCCCGCGATGCAGCGGCGGGGTGGGCGGCGCTGCTCTCGCCTGCGGCACTGGTCGAACGCGGCTTCGAGCGGCTCGCAGGGACCGATACCCGCGCAATGATCGCCTATGAGGACCACGTGCGCGCCTTCCATGCCGAACTGCGCGCCTTCCATTACCCGCTGTTCTTCCGCGATCCGCCCTATGATCCGGTGGTGTTCGAGAGCCTGCCGCGTTACCGACCGCTGCCATGAGCCTCGTCCGCCTGATCTGCACCGTCCTGCTGCTGCTCTTCGCTCCGGCGCTTGCCGCAGCGGCCGGCCCGGCACCTTTCGCGATCGCCGGACAGACCGTGGCCCCCGGCTCCCGTGCCGATTTCCGGATCCCCGTGCCCGAAGGCAGCGACGGGTCGACCTTCATCCCCGTGAGCGTCATCCACGGCGCCCGCGAAGGCCGGGTGCTGGCGGTGGTGGCGGGTGTCCACGGCTTCGAATTCGCCTCGATCCTCGCCGCCGAGCGGCTCGCCGAGCGGGTCGATCCCGCGCGCCTAGCCGGCACGCTGGTGCTGGTGCGCGTCGCCAACATCCCGGGCTTCGAGGGCCGCTCGCCGAACGTCAATCCGGTCGACCGCAAGAACCTCAACCGCGTCTTCCCCGGCAAGGCGGACGGCACCCAGACCGAACGCATCGCCGATCTCATCGCGCGCGAGGTGGTCGCCCGCAGCGACTTCCTGATGGACGTGCACAGCGGCGACGGGGCGGAGTTCCTCGATCCCTTCATCGGCGTCTACGGCGGGCCGCTCGCGACCGATTTCCCGCTCGCGCTGAAGGTGGCGGAGGGCTTCGCGTTCCCCAACATCGTCCGCTACGCGATGCAGACGCAGGCGCAGATCGACACCGGGCGCTCGCTCAACCGGCAGGGCGTGGCGATGGGCAAGCCCACGATCCTGGTCGAGATCGGCCAGAACGGCAGCCGCGAGGAGGCTCATATCGCCGCGATCGTCGCGGGGGTCGAGAACGCGCTGGCGATCCTCGGCATGAGTGACGCACCGGTGCAAGCGGCCCCCGCGCCCGCCCGGCTGTTCGAGGGCACCACCGCGCTCGCGGCCGGCCATGCGGGCGTCTATCACCCCGTCGACGCCCGCCCCCGCGCACTCAAGAAAGGCGAGCTGGTCGGCATCATCCGCGACTACTCCGGCAAGGAGATCGAACGGCTGCTTTCCCCTGTGGACGGCCATGCGCTCTACGGCATCACCGGCCCGCCGATCGAGCCCGGCGACGGCGTGGTGACGATCGCGCTGCCCACCGAAGGCTTCTGAGCGCGCCGGACAGGGGGCGATGCCGGCAGCGGCCGCCCCGTCAGGCGGTGCTCTCGGGAAAGCGGGCGCGGGTGCGGTTGGCGAAGGCGACCAGCGAGAGCATCACCGGCACCTCGACCAGCACGCCGACCACCGTCGCCAGCGCCGCACCGCTCGACAGGCCGAACAGCCCGATGGCCACCGCCACCGCCAGCTCGAAGAAGTTCGAGGTGCCGATCAGCGCGCAGGGTGCGGCAATGGCATGGGGCACCCGCCACGCATAGGCCCAGGCATAGGCAGCGGCGAAGATGCCGTAGGACTGGATTATGATCGGCACCGCAATCAGCGCGATCAGCAGGGGATTGGCGATGATTGTCCCGGCCTGGAAGGCGAACAGCAGCACGACCGTCGCCAGCAGGCCGATGATCGACCATGGCTTCAATCGCGCGGTGAAGCCATCGATCGCCGCCGCATCGCCGCCGTGGCCTGCGATCACGCGGGCGCGGGTCCATGCCCCTGCCGCCAGCGGGATCACCACGTAAAGCACCACCGACAAGAGCAGCGTCTCCCACGGCACCACGATATCGGTGACGCCCAGCAGCAGCGCCACGATCGGGGCGAAGGCGACGATCATCACGAGGTCGTTCACGGAGACCTGCACCAGTGTGTAGGCCGGATCGCCGCGGGTCATCTGCGACCATACGAAGACCATCGCGGTGCAGGGGGCCGCGCCCAGCAGGATGAGCCCGGCGATATACTCCTGTGCGTCGGCGCGGGGCAGCAGGCCGGCATAGAGATAGTCGAAGAACAGCACCGCCAGCGCCGCCATGGTGAAGGGCTTGACCAGCCAGTTGATCGCCAGCGTGATGACCAGACCCTTCGGCTTCCTGCCGATGTCCCTGATGCTCCCGAAATCGACCCCGACCATCATCGGGAAGATCATCGCCCAGATCAGCACCGCGACGACGAGGTTGACCGAGGCATATTCCAGCCCCGCCAGCACGCCGACCGCATCGGGCGCCACAAGTCCCAAGCCGAGCCCGGCAAGGATCGCGAGCAGCACCCACAGCGAAAGATACCGCTCGAACAGGCCGAGCGGCGAGGTCGCTTCGTTCATCACGCCGCCCCCTCCATCGCGCCGATCCGGGCAAGGGCTGCCTGCAGGGCGGACTTGTCCATCGCCGCCCGGTCGAGCGCGAGGAACGCCCGCACCCGCATTTCCAGCAGCCGCCAGGTTTCCTCGAAAGCGGCGTCGACCTCGGCCTCGCTGCCGGTCACCTCGGCAGGATCGGGGAGACCCCAATGGGCCTTCAGCGGGCTGCCCATGAATACCGGGCAAGCCTCGCCCGCAGCATTGCCGCACACGGTAATTGCCAGATCGATCGGCGGAGCGTCGGGGCCGGTGAACTCGTTCCAGCTCTTCGACCGGAACGGCGCGGTGTCGATCCCCCGGCGTTCGAGCAGCCGCAGCGCACCCGGGTGCGGCACGCCCTTGGGCTTGCTCCCTGCGCTGAAGGCCCGGACCTGTCCTTGCCCCAGGTGGCCGAACAGCGCCTCGCCAAGGATCGAGCGGGCGGAATTGCCCGTGCACAGCACCAGAATGTTCATGGTCGCCCCCGCGGTCGGGTTCAGCAGCAGGACGGCGCCGTGGCCGCGCTCTGCGGCACGCAGCACGCGCCCGCCGCGGCATCGGCATTGGCGAGCTGTTCGAGATCGGGGCTGCCGCCATAGGTGGTGCTGCCGCCAGTGGTCAGGAAGGCCTCCCACACCACCCCGTCGGGGTCGGCGATCCAGCTCTTCTCCGACTTTGCATAGCAGCAGGTGGTCGCGCCCTCCTCCAGCACAGGGCGGTCGGCAGCCTTGAGGCGGGCATAGACCTCGGCCAGTTCGCCCTCGTCCTCGACCTGCAGGCCGACGTGCTCGATGCCCTTGGCCGCCCCCTCGCGCATCGAAATCGCGAAGTTGATGCGCGGATCCTCGAGCATCCACTTGGCATAATCCGCCTTCACCACGCTCGGCGCGGCGCCGAAAAGGTGAGTATAGAAGGCAATCGAGGCATCGAGGTCGGTCACGCCGACGTGGAGGTGAAAGCGTTTCATCAGGCGTTCTTCCGGTTGGTTGCAGGTTCGCAAGCGACGGCATCCGCACAAGGCGCGCCGCCGCAGCAGTTTTCGGTGAGGTAGCCCATCAGCGCATTCATCGCGCCGTAGTCGGCCGAATAGAGGATCGACCGGCTCTCGCGCCGCTGGGTGACGAGGCCGGCATTGGCGAGTTGGGCAAGGTGGAAGCTCATCGAGGAGGGCGGCACGCCGAGCTTTTCGGCGAGCACGCCGGCCGGAATGCCCTCGGCCCCGGCCTGCACGAGCAGGCGGAAGGCGGCGAGCCGATGCTCTTGCGCGAGCGCGCCCAACGCGCGGATGACGGCTTCTGCCTGCAACAGGGGTGCTCCCACAATTCGATAATGATGCAATTATCAAATTATCTGTATGGCGTCAAATGGTGCGGTCCGCCAGCGCGGTTCGTCCGACGTCGCGGCAGGGCGCTTTAGCGAAGCCGCGGCACGAATTGTCGCAATTGTCATATAACTGACGCCAAATGGACATAGTCGCCTGCCGCAGCCGGCTCATGTCGAAACCGGCGAGTGCGAAGGCAGCTTTGTCATGATACGAATGTCCGGTGGCGGCGCCATCATCGCGTCTGCCGCCGCCCTGCTGGCGGCAACGAGCGCTCCGGCCCTTGCCGCCGCCAGCGCCGGTCCTGTGGCTAGCGAAGCCGATCAAGCGCGCACGATCGCCGACCTCCAGCGCCAGATCGACGAGCTGAAGGCGATGGTCGAGGCGCTTCAGGCAGACCGGTCCCGGGCAGCCCCGCCCCAGCCCTCGGCCGCACCCGCCGCCTCGCCGCCCCCAGTGGCAATCGCAAGCCCGACCCCGGCCCCGCCCCCTGCGACGATCACGCCCCCGGCAGATGCGGGCCAGATCCGCCTCGCCGCTGCGCCTGCTCCGGCCAAACCCAAGGCGTGGTACGAAAAGCTGCGCCTGCGCGGCTATACCCAGCTGCGCTTCAACCAGATCATCTCCGGCGATGCGAACGCGCCCGCCGGCGTCTCGCGCCTGCGCTCGATCCACGACAGCGCGATCAATGCCGACAGCAACTTCAGCTTCCGGCGGCTGCGCATGATCATCCAAGGCGACCTCAACGATCATGTCTCGCTCTACTTCCAGCCGGATTTCGCCGCTTCGGTCTCGAACCAGTCGGTCGGCGAGCGGCGCGAAGGGACGGTCTCGCTGCGGGACATGTATGCCGATGTGTTCCCCTTCGACGACAAGTCCTTCCGCATCCGGCTCGGCCAGTCGAAGGTGCCCTATGGCTGGGAGAACATGCAGTCCTCGTCCAACCGCCTCGCGCTTGACCGCACCGACGGCATCAACAGCGCCGCCGCAGGCGAGCGCGATCTCGGTATCGTCGCCTATTACACCCCGCCGAAGGTGCAGGCGATCTGGGACCGGCTCACCAAGGACGGGCACAAGCTTTTCGGAAACTACGGCGCCTTCGGCTTCGGTGCTTTCAACGGGCAGGGCCTCAACCGAACCGAAGCCGACGACAACGTGATGCTCGTGGGCCTTGCCACCTGGCCCTTCGAACTCGACGGGCTCGGGCTGGAAGGACAGGTGTTCGAAATCGGCGGGTCGGTGATGAGGAACCGCATCCGGCCGGAAATCCGCACCGGCGGGCTGAGTGCCGCCGGATTCAAGGACAACCGCGCGCTGATCCACGCGATCCTCTACCCCAACCCGATCGGCGTGCAGGGGGAATGGAACTGGGGCACGGGCCCAGAATTCGACCCTGCCACAGGCCGGATCGAGGAACGTCCGCTGACAGGTGGCTATGTCCAGCTGATGGGCAAGATCGACGACTCGCCGATCGGCCCCTTCTATCCCTTCGCGCGCTGGCAGTATTACCGCGGCGGCTTCAAGGCCGCGGTCAACGCGCCGCGGCTTGAGACCGAAGAGCTGGAACTGGGCTTCGAATTCCAGCTCGACCCCGCCTTGGAGATCACCACCACCTATGGCTGGGCCTCGCGCAAGGAGGCGGACGAGCGCCGGCTCGGTCAGGCCGAAGGGCAGATCCTGCGGGTGCAGGCGCAGTGGAACTATTGACCCAGCACCGGCGATGGCGGGGGGCTATTCGCCGGTGAGCATATAGGCGACGTCCCCGGCGATCTTGGTCGCGTAGTCTCCGACCCGTTCCAGCTGCTTGGCGATCAAGATCAGCTGGAGCCCGTCACCGCTGCCGAGTGTGCCTGCGTCCATCGCCTCGCGGCACACACGGATCAGCGCATCGTTCATCGCGTTGAGCTCGGCGTCGGAGGCCATGACCTCGCCGGCAAGCTCCCGGGAACCCTCGTTGAAGCTGGCGATAGCCTTTGCCACCATCTCGCCGGCATGGCGCTCCATTGCCCTAAGCAGCGGGAAACGCGGCCCAAGAACGGCAAGGTCGACCTCCTCGTGCCGCCGGGCAATGCGCTTGGCCTGGTCGCCGGTCCGCTCGAGCATCTTGCCGATCCGGATCGCGGCCATCAGGTAGCGCAGATCCTCCGCCATCGGCGCACGAGACATGATGATGAGCAGGGCCAGTCTCTCGAGCGACCGTTCGAGTTCGTCGATCGCCTTGTCCTGCGCCACCACCTGCATCGCCGCGACCCTGTCGGCCTTGCAGAGGGCATGGAGCGCGCCGGACAGCATCGCCTGCGCCTCGTCGGCCATCCGGTTGATGATCGACCGGACTTCCGCAAGCTGCAGATTATACGAGGAAACCGTATGGGGGCGGTCGATCACGGGGTGCGCCATCGCCGGATTATGACACTTTTCTTACAATGTGCAAGTTTTGTGACAGTTCTCTGCGAAGGCGTGCCGGACTGCCCTCCCACGGCAAGCCGTGGCAGGGGAACTGCACACTCCTTTCGGGGCCAGGCAGGCTGCGAGCGGATCCTCGGGCGGGAGGGAGCCCCGCCGCGCCTTAGGCCTTGTACGCCTTGGCTCTCTCGTTTGCCGCGCCGAAGCGGCCGTGCTTGCGGTAGCGCAGCATCCACTTGTCGAGGAACAGGCCGAGCGGCCGGGCCTCGATCCCGAGGTCGGAAAGTCCCAAGGCCCCTTCAGCCACGGTGCTGCCGGGCTTCAGCAGCGTCCACTGGTCACGGCTCATCGGCGTTCCCGGCAGAGCGGCGAAGGTCGCGGACAGGCCGTCGGGCACGGCGAGGAAGGTGCGCTTCCGGCCCTGCGCAGCGGCGATGCGGCGGTGGATCTCCATCATCGAGAGTTGCTCCGGCCCGCCCAGTTCATAGGTCCGACCGCCGTGCTGCTCGGGGTGTTCCAGCGCAACCGCCACCGCCTCCGCGACATCGTCGGCGTAGACCAGCTGGAGCTTCGCTTCGGGGCCGAACACGGGGAGGACGGGAAGCAGTTCGATCATCCCCGCAAACAGGTTGATGAAGTTGTCGTCCTTGCCGAACACGATCGAGGGCCGCAGGATCGTCGCTCCGGGGAAGGCGGCGGCGACGTTGGCCTCGCCTGCGGCTTTGCCGCGTGCATAGGCGGTTCGAGAGGCGGCATCGGCGCCGATCGCGCTGACATGGACCAGCGCCCGGATTCCGCGCTCAGCGGCCAGCCGCGCGATGGTGCCCGGAGCCTCCCCCATCAGCTTTCCGAGATCGCCGCTGAACGCGCCGACGAGGTTGACGACGTAAGACGCGCCCTCGAGCGCGGCGGCGACGTGCTCCTCGCGGGTGATGTCGCAGGGCATGAGCTGGAGCTGGCCGAGATTGGCGAGCGGCTTCAGGCTCTGCGCCTTGCCCGGCGCGCGGCTCGCAAGGCGCAAGCGAGCACCGCGCGCGAGCAGGCTCTGGGCAACGTAGTTGCCGATATAGCCGGTGCCGCCGAAGATCGTGACGAGCTGGCCGGACAACGCGGAGGAGGAGGGGGAGGAGGGCATGATAGTGCTCGATCCGTGGCTTGGCGTTTCGGGGCTGCGCTTTGCGATAATGCGAGCGCAGAGGCAAGGGTTCCGATTGGGGGCTACGGGCTGTGGGCGGCGACCCGGGGCACCACTTCGCCGGGGTGCCGACCGCAGCCGCGACCTGCCCCGTCGCGCCCGCGGCCTCGGCCCGTTCCGGACCGGCCAGACCCGGGAAGGCCTTCGGGGACACCTTATGACCCATCGCCGCGACGCCGGTTTCACGTGAAGCGCACGTAGCGCAACTCGAGGCGAGGTTAGCATTGACAGCACCCCCCGCCCCCGGCTAGAGGCCCGCGCCTACCCAGCCTCCCGGCAGCGATGACCGGCAGGCATCCGTGCCCAGATGGCGGAATTGGTAGACGCACCGTCTTCAGGTGGCGGCGCTCGCAAGGGCGTGGAGGTTCGAGTCCTCTTCTGGGCACCAGGTACCCATCCATGTTTGGCTGTCTGCGGTTGGAAAAACCTCAGAAAACAGCCATATATTCGCTTCCAGCGTCCACGCTCGTTCGGCCGTGTTCACCCAGATTCGGGGGTTCGGCGGGGTTCAAGAAGGGGTTCAAACCCCGGAATCGGCCTTCTGAACGGCGATTTCTGAAAGCGAAACCCCATATGCCCCTCACCGACATCCAGATTCGCAAGGCAATTCCGTCGGATAAGCAGTACAAGCTGACCGACGCTGGGGGCCTGAGCCTGCTGGTTCGACCCACTGGAACCAAGAGCTGGATCTGCAAGCTCACCATCAATGGCAAGGAACAGAGACTCACCTTCGGGACCTATCCGCAGGTCAGCCTCAAGGAGGCCAGAGCTCGCCGCGACGAGGCCAAGCTCGAGATGATGCGGGGTGGCGATCCCGTCCAGCGTCGGCGTCAGGAGAAGCTGGCTGCCCAGGTCAAGGCCGGCAACCTGTTCGAGGATGTGGCCGAAGAGTTCATCGCCAAGCGTGAAGCCGAGGACATGGCACCGGCGACCCTGAAGAAGCTCCGGTATTTCCTCGACCTGCTCAGGAGGGACATCGGCAAGCGGCCGATCGCCGAGATCAGTCCGCACGAGCTTCTGGCTGTCCTCAAGAAGATCGAACGCAAGGGTACCAGGGAGAGTGCCAAGCGAACAAGGTCGTTCGCGAGCCGCGTCTTCAGGTTCGGTGTGGCCACGGCCAGGTGCGACAGTGACCCAGCTCATTTGCTGAACGGATCACTGCTCGCACCGGTGCCCAAGTCCTATGCGGCTATCGTGGAGCCAGAGAAGGTTGGTGAGCTGCTGAGAGCGATCGAAACCTACGAAGGCTACCCTCCCACCATGTACGCCCTGCGGATCCTGCCCCGGGTGTTCGTGCGGCCCGGCGAGCTCAGGCTTGCCGAGTGGGAAGAATTCGACCTTGATAAGGGTGTCTGGCAAATCCCGGTTGGCAGAATGAAAGCACGGAAGCCACACGCAGTACCCCTCTCCAGCCAAGTTGTGGCACTCCTCCAGGAGCTCCGAGGGATGTTCGGTGACACGGGGTACGTGTTCAGGTCATTGCATGCACGAGCCAAGCCTATCAGCGAGAACACCTTGAACCAGGCCTTGAGGCGAATGGGCTTCACGGCCGACGAGATGACGGCACATGGGTTCAGATCGACCGCATCCACCTTGCTGAACGAATCTGGCCTCTGGAGCCCTGACGCAATCGAGCGTGCCTTGGCTCACCAGGATAGCAATGCGGTCCGGGCAATCTACCACCGGGCAGCCTACTGGGATGAGCGGGTGAGGATGGCACAGTGGTGGAGCGACCATCTTGACGAGCTGAAAGCCGGGAACCCAGTTTGATCGAATGGTCGCACGGATGTGCCTAGCTAGTCACCACCTTAGTAAGCGGATGCATGAAACGTCATCGGGGGGGGGGGGGCGGAAGTGGTGCATGTCCTGATGGATGTTGAACCAACGAATCGGAGCGTCAATGCTGGGCCTTCGCGCTCTCCAAAGTACGTGGTGCTAGACCTGCTTCTTCCACCGAAATAGGTGCGGTTTTGGAAGTTGCTTCCACCGAAATAGGTGCAGTTTTCCGCCAATTCCCCACCGAAATACAAATAATTTTTCGGTCCATTTTGACTATTGACACCCTCGATGGGCGATAGTTTTGTCAAACTGACCGACCCCCAAAATATGCATATCTTGGGGGTCGGTCATTTTTTTCTTCTAGATCATGAAGGTGACCTCACATAAAATCTTGGAATCCAGTTGGACACGACTGGATACAACCGCAAACTGAGGAACCCTCAATGAATACGAATCAACACGAGCTACAGTTGCTCATTTCAGTGAACGGCGCTGCCAAGGCGCTGTGCTTGGGACGAAGCAGCATTTATAACCTACTCGCCTCAGATGATCTCGAGGCTGTCAAGATCGGCAATCGCCGTCTGATCAAAATGTCGAGCATCGAAGCCTTGATCGCCCGGAATTCGGGAGAGCGCTCGTGAGTAAGCCCAACGAAAAAGAGACCGGAGCTGTTGGAGCAGCTACCGGCCTCTATGATGCCAAAGCTTCCTGCCCGGTGACGTGACCCCCTGATTTTCCTCCACGAGCGATTAGAGTCTGGCCTTGAGGAAG
>VFQN01004770.1_pt1 | contig 17453 bp, 13 predicted proteins | sample 3512371 | NCBI WGS metagenome assembly VFQN01 (sample SAMN10412370, study PRJNA504923) | tailings metagenome | isolation source: Replicate 2 from Balatoc abandoned mine | place: Philippines: Itogon, Benguet | collected 2017-08-28 | reverse complement strand
GTTAGGGTTAGAGGGTGTTTCGTTGATAGGCGTTTTGAAATACGATTTTAAAAGTCGAACCACGAGATACCCAAAGCAGATTAAAATAAATCCTCCTGTCAAAATCGAAGCTATATCGCTCGCTGTAAGTTTCTTGGGCCATTCTTCGCTCCAGTTGACTGCTGACCCTAAAAATACAAGCAGATTGGTGACTACATATCGGAAATGTTGGGTGATGTTGTTGAAAGGATTGTTTCGGTTTTCAAATTTGGTATAATTTGTAAAATACACTATTGCAATCACCAAAGCACCTAGGGCCCAAATCGAAAGGTCTTTCCAGCGTTTTTGGGCGATTAAAAGTCCTGCTCCTACCCCTAAAATTACGATTCCATTGCCGAAGGTATAAGTACACATCAGTGCGCTGCCGAGCGCCCACCAAAGGTGTTTTTGTTGCCTACTTGATAGCCAATGTATGGTGAGAATGGCAAAGAAAGAAACCGAATTGTAAGCCAGAGTAGCGGCAGGCCACAAAACACCATCGTACGAATAGCAAGGCTGAAAGAGAATAATCGAAACTGGCAGCAAATAAATAGTAGAATAATTGGCAAGTTTGAGTTGCCGCCAGCAAATCACCAAAATTCCCAACAACGAAAGATTCCCTAAAATAATAATCCAATAAAATGAAACTTGTCCACTCACTAAGTACTGAAGTAAGACCACAAAACGGGTGTAAAACAACCGGTGCTCTACAAACTGCGCCGTTAGGAGGGAGAGTCTTTCTCCCAAACTTTGGGTAGATACATATTTGGTTAGAAAATGTAAAATCAACTCAAAATCATCTCCTTGGGGTACATCAGCGGCGAAATACCCCAAAAAGAGACAAAAGATGAACAGTGGAAAAACAAAACTTATATTGGCTAGTCGAGCTATAGTACTAGAGAATTTCATTATTGATTGAGTAAGATGAAAAGCTATTTTTTCCTTTGTTTGACAAGCGTCATAATCTCATCAGAAGTACGAAATACCTTTTCTCCTTTTTGAATTTTAGTTCTGATAAACTTGGGTCGTTTTTTAGTTTCTTCAAATATTTTGCTGATATATTCACCCAAAAACGAAATTCCTAACAGTGTTAAACCTCCGAACAAAGTAATTAGGATGATTACCGTCGTGAATCCTTGCGGTGTGTCAGGTGCAATGATGTATTTGGCTAGTATCTGGTAGAAAATTCCTAATACCGAGCAAGCTGTCAGAATAAAACCGGCATAACTCATCAACTCCAAAGGAGCAAAACTGAAAGAGAAAATAGCTTTTTTAGCCCACCAGATATTTTTGCGCCAGTTGTTGGTAGATACGCCAAACATACGTTCGGGACGCACATAGTCAACCCCCGTTTGTTTGAAACCGACCCACGCCCGTAGACCTCGCAAAAACTGCTCAGTCTCAGGAAGTGCTACCAATTCTTTTACCACTTTACGGTCAATCATCGAAAAGTCGCCGGCATCGCGTGGGATAGGAATATAGCTAAGGTTTTGAAAGACTTTGTAGAAAGATTTATAAAAAAAGTGAATGTGAGGTTTCATTTCACGCTGCACACGTACACCATATACTACATCGAAGCCATTCGACCATTTTTCATAAAATTGAGGAATCACTTCTGGCGGGTCTTGCAAGTCACCGTCCATCAACACCACAGCGTCGCCCGTCGAAATTTCCATACCGCTCAAAAATGCCGATTGAGACCCGAAGTTACGCGAGTGGGTAATGCCGATGACATTCGGGTCTTTTTGGCAAATTTGATTGATAACTTCTTCCTGATTGTCGGGGGAGGCATCATTGACAAAAATAATCTCATACCTGACCTTCATTTCATTGAAAGTCTTCACCAAACGTTCGTACATAAACGGAATGGCTTGCGCATCTTTATAACAGGCAATAATCGCCGTAATGACAGGATTGAGCTTAGGATTGGCAAAAGCAGGCAACAAACGCTCTTCGTATTGATGCGCTTCTTGCCATTCTTTGGTAAGCCTCAAGCCATCACTTAGCGAAGTACGCGCTTGCCACGCCAAATCTTGTTGGGCTTGAGTAGGGTCGCCGTACCATTCGGCTAAGTCCCATCCTCGATTGGGCATACTTCCCCACAGGGGCGCATCGGCTATCTTAAAAGTCTGACGCGATACATCCACTAGTTCACGCATGGTGGTTTTGGTACCAGTAGCGATGTTGTAGGAATTGCCAGCAATCGACGAATTGACTCGTAATGCCGCATCTACAAAGGCTTCCACACAATCGTCGATGTACACAAAATCACGGCTAATGTCAGGAGATACTAGAGGCGGGTATTTGCCTTTTCTGGCTTCTTCGACCAAGCGAGGAATAAGTCGGTCGGGTTCTTCCCAGCCGCCGTAGATGGAGTAAAGCCTTAGATTAAGGGCTTTACGCTGGTGAACTTTGGCATAAAACTCAATCAAATACGCTGCCGAAACCTTCGAAACGGCATAATGACTGTTGGGTTTGACGGGGTCAGTTTCTTTAGGCGCCGTGCAGTTGAAGCCATACTCAGAGCTACTACCTGCATGAATATACACGGTCTCGTCGGTACAGTTTTCGAGGATGTTGACTGTCCCGATGACGTTGGTCTCGTAAGTAAGATTGATATTTTTTTGTTTACTATAAGCACCGTAGGCGGCCAAATTGAAAATAGTACGAGGCTTATACTTTTCAAAAATTTGCTCGACCGAATTGTTGGAAAGTATATCGCAGTGAACGATGTTTTCAAAGGGAACATCCATGAGCTTGAGACGCCATGCTTTGGTGGCATCGTGGGTAAGCGCGTACACATCCTTACGAATGCTGAAGATATCTTTGAAAAGATTGGCTCCAATAAAGCCACTAGCCCCAAACACGAAAATAGGACCTTTGAGCTGCTGTATTTTGTCGGCGTAAATCAAAATATAATTGTACTTAAGTAAAAAATCGTTATTAGTATTTTGAAGAGATAATTTTACTTTCTAAAACTGCCTACCGATGAAAGCTAGACGGAGTTAAGAAAAATAGAATTGGTTGACGTCGGCTTTGGCTTTCTCATATAGATCATCGCTCATAGGCAAGTAGTGCCATTCCATGCGATCTTCCATGTACGATACGCCTTTTCCTTTGGTAGTATGCGCAATGATTGCCTTCGGAATCCCATTGTTTCTACTTTTGACTTCCTCGATTAGCTCAATCATGGCAGCTGGGTCATGACCATTTACTTCAAATACGTCAAAGCCAATAGCTTTCCATTTGGTAGGGGAGGCGGTTTCGCCCAAGACCTCCGTGGTATTTCCAAAGCCTTGAAGGCCGTTTTTGTCGATGATAAGAATCAGATTGTCTAGTTGATTTTGAATCGCATAGTGGGCTGCTTCCCAAGTAGTTCCTTCATTGGTTTCACCGTCCGACATCAGAATGAATGAAAGCGAATCTTCTCCCGCAAGTTTTGAGGCATGGGCCATCCCTGAAGCTATCGGCAGGCCGTGGCCTAACGACCCCGTCGCAAACGGAATACCCGCGTGTTTGTTAGGAGCGGGGTGAGCAGGGAGGGTAGTTCCGTCTTTATAGAATGTATCAAGTTCGTCGTCAGAGATTTCGCCTAAGTGGTTGAGTGCCACATAAAGTGCCGCTGCCGCGTGCCCTTTCGATAAGATAAAAGTATCTTGGGGTCTTTTTTGTTGAATCAAGGCCGCAATCAGTATATCGACACAGCTCAAAGAGCAGCCTATATGCCCTGCATTGGCTTTTTTGTAAAGACTCAGTACTTTCAGACGCAAGTCCCCGCTGAGCTTTTTATAGTCGATTGAAGTTGTTCGTGTTGCTACCATTAGTATCTTTTTCCTTTCAAGTCTGTTAATTCAATCAGTTGGCCTGTGGCCTTTTTAAGAATGATTTGATTCACATTTACGGTATCTAATCGCTGCACAAAGATACCGTCTTTTGGCAAATACAAGTTAAAATATTGTGCATCAACCACCGAATAAGGCAGATAAGTCTTATCCATAGGGTTGTCAAACTTCGCTAAAGGGGCCGGCAACACAATCGTATCGCCAGGTTGATATTGCTTTAATGCTTTTTTAGCAGCAGCGTAATGAGGATTGGGAAGGCGAGGAGTAGCACGGTAACTATACTTGGGAGAAGTATCAGCGTAGATACTGCCTATGGTAGTGGTAATCATGCCTAATTGGGCGATGAGAATCGCAATAATCAAGAATTTGAACATCCCCTTGCTTTCTAATAGTTGCCAAAGAGCCATACCTGCCAAAATGACAACGTAGGGGAACGAAAAGCCCGAATACCTTTGCGTAAGACCATAAGTGTGGCCGCTTCTTACGGCATTTAAGATCAAAAAAGCGGAGGGTACAATGGCAATAATAATGAAAAAACCTAAAAGCTTTTTATCAAGTAGCTTGACTTTGTAGAAAGCCAAGTAGAGCATCAAAACGGCTACCGACGCAATCACAAAGCCGAGACGCTGAGTAGTATACACGATAGCACTCGCCCCCAGTACCCCTGCCGATACCAAAGTAATAATGGTGGCTTTTTCGGGTTTGCGCTGACTGAAACGAAATGCAAAAATCAGTCCTATTCCTATAAGAAGCGATAAAACAATGTTCTTTTTGCCTTCAAGGGTACTCACAAGTCCGTTTGAATAAATCCACAAGTCGGTAAAGATAGGCAGGCTCTTGTCAAAAACATTTTTGAACGTAGCCGGCAAAATAACACCGTAAGGGTTGTTGTAGGGGCGATTGAGGGCACACTCAAGATACACTTTTGATTGATGATTCAGACTAAAAAGGGTGTATTGACCGCCTCCATACACAAACCACCAAGCCAAACCACCCACGGCAAAAGCCCCTGCCAACGAGAAAGAAATCCAACTTTTAAGTTTTCTGACAAAAAATAAGACATAAGCACCGTGGGCCAACATCACCGATGCTACCAGAAAATGTGCATAGAGTCCCAACAATATCGTAATACCATAGCCTACATACCACTTCCAAGAGCTTTGTTTTTGGGTGTCGGCTTCAAGTGCTCGTAGAAAAAAATACGTAGCCAACAAAGTCAAGAAAAAAGTAAGAGAATAATTGCGTGCTTGCTGACTATAAGCCACAAAAAACGGCTCAATAGCGGCCAAAAATGCTGCCGTTAGTGCAAGCGTGCTAGATTTGGTAAAGTGATTTGTAAAAACAAATATCAAGTAAACGGTCAATACACTAAAAATAACCGACAGCAGACGCGCCGAAAAATCAGAGATGCCGAAGATATTGAGCCAATGATGCAAGACAAAATAATAAAAAGAACTGTTGCCAATATCGCTGCGTGTCATGGCTTCGTAGTAATCGGGGAGCTTTTTCTCACGCCAAAACTCTTGATTGGTAAATACCAGCTTTCCTTTGTCAAATACATCGTGTTGGTTGCCGCCATCTTGTACGATTCCCTGACTCACCACCATTGTGGCTTTTTCGTCAAAAAAGATGCCGTGGGCATCCAAACGGAAAAGTCTTAGGCTAGCAGCTAGCGCCAAAATAGCTACCAGCCCATAAAGTAAGTATTTGTTTGCGTGGGTAGAAAGTGTCTGAAACAATGCGATTATCAGTTTTGTTGACGCAAATTTATTGAAAAAAGCTTTGGAAGCGATGTTTTTGATTTTGTTGCTATGTGTGTATCTAGAAGTGTTTTTTTGACAAATACTCCCAGATTTTATCAGTAATCGTCCTCTTCACCTGCCTACAAACGGTCTTCTAAAGCCTCTATCTTGTTTGAAGAGAAAGCAATTAGGGGGTGAGATTGGCGAAATGCCAAATTTTATTTGGTACATAAATGCTTTTTATACAAACCCAAAATGGACAAATCTTTTTATTAAGCGGCCGTAGTTTGGAAAAAGTTTTGTTTTAAGAAAACATATGCTTAGGATTTTTGGTACTAAAGTTGTTACAAGTTTTTATTCTAAATTTGGGGGAATGAAAGGTAGTTTGAGAATGTCTTTTAAAAACTTTGTCACTTAGATAGTCTTGATAAAAAATTATACAGTATTTGTAAAAGGCGAAATCCTTTATAGAATTAAACAAAAATTTTAAAAACCCTTTTGTTTCTACGTATATGAGTTTCCAAATCAAAGAACAACCCACCGTCTATGATGTTTGTATTGTAGGGTCAGGTGCTGGTGGTGGTATGGCGGCCAAAGTATTGGCTGAATCGGGTGCAAAAGTTGCCTTGATTGAAGCAGGGCCTTGGTACGATCCCGCCGACCCAAAGTATATTACCCAACTCAAAAACCCTTGGGAATCGCCTCGTCGAGGTGCAAGTACGCACCGTCCTTTTGGGGATTTTGATGCTGCTTGGGGTGGCTGGGATATTGAAGGAGAGCCATATACGCGCAAAAGCGGCACCCAATTTGACTGGTTTCGCTCACGGATGCTAGGTGGACGTACCAATCACTGGGGACGAATTTCGCTGCGTTTTGGCCCTTTAGATTTTAAGCGTAAAGATGTAGACGGCCTCGGCGACAACTGGCCTATCAGCTACGATGACGTAAAACCTTACTATGATAAGGTAGACAGACTTGTGGGTGTTTTTGGAAGTGTAGAAAACATTCCTAATGAACCCGACGGAATATTTTTGCCACCTCCCAAACCCCGTTTGCATGAATTGATGCTAAAGCAGGCTGGTAAAAAAATCAATATTCCTATTATCCCGTCGCGCTTATCGATTTTGACTAAGCCTATCAACAATGAGCGTGGCTCGTGTTTTTATTGCTCTCAGTGTAGTCGTGGATGCCAAGCTTATGCTGACTTTTCTTCTTCGTCGGTATTAGTAAAACCTGCCGTAAAGACTGGTAATGTGAAAGTCTTTACCAATGCAATGGCTCGTGAGGTCATTACCAATGAAAACGGCGAAGCTACGGGAGTATCTTACGTAGACAAAAACAATCTTCAAGAGTATACTGTTCGCGCTAAAGTAGTGGTGCTTGCTGCAAGTGCTTGCGAATCAGCACGTTTGCTGATGAATTCAAAATCGTCAAGACATACCAAAGGACTTGGTAACTCAAGCGGTGTACTTGGTAAATACCTTCACGATTCGACAGGTGCAGGACGTAGTGCTTTTTTGCCTCATTTGGTAGATCGTAAGCGTTATAACGAAGACGGAGTAGGAGGGATGCACGTTTATACGCCTTGGTGGCTCAACGACAAAAAACTTGATTTCCCACGCGGGTACCACATCGAGTATGGCGGAGGTATGGGAATGCCCGGCTATGGTTTTGGGTTTGGTATGGAAAACATGAATGGAAAGTATCCTGGCAAAGACGGAAAAATGAAACCGGCAGGAGGATATGGACTTTCATTGAAAGAAGACTACCGTTATTTCTACGGAGCCAATTTTGGTATGGCAGGTCGTGGAGAGGCGATTGCTCGTGAAGACAACTTCTGCGAAATAGACCCTAATGTGGTAGATAAATACGGTATTCCGGTATTACGTTTCCAATACACTTGGTCGGAGCACGAAATCAAGCAGGCTAAGCACATGCAAGATACCTTTGAGGAAATCATCACCGCCATGGGTGGTATCCCTAATGGACCAAAACCGGGCCCCGAAACCAACTACGGATTAGCAGCGCCAGGCCGTATCATCCACGAAGTAGGAACTACTCGTATGGGAGATGATCCAAGCAAATCTGTGACTAATCGCTACAGTCAGTTGCACGATGCCCGCAATGTATTTGTGGTAGATGCAGGTACATTCGTGTCACAGGCCGATAAAAACCCTACATGGACGATTTTGGCACTTTCAATGCGTGCTTCAGAATACATCATTGACCAAAGAAAGAAAGGGAATTTATAATTGGAGTGTGGTGGAAAGTATTTATGGATATTTGCCACCCACCATTTAATCGCTACAAAAATGAAACGCAGAGATACCTTAAAAGCATTGTCACTCGGTACCCTTACGGCTACCATCGCTGGTACAGAAGCGCAGGCAGATGTACCCAAAAAAGCAGTAGCACCCCCTTCACTTTCTGACTTTAAAAACGGTAAAAGTGCAGCAGAACTTGCTAGAGATGCTAAGCTTGCAGCTACGGTCTTTTTTACACCCCACGAAATGCAGACGATTCGGGTATTGGCCGATTTCATCATTCCGGCCGATGGCCAATTTGGTGGAGCAACGGAGGCTAAAGTTGCCGAATTTATCGAATTTATCGTCAAAGATATGCCCCAGCACCAAACTCCCATGCGTGGTGGGTTGAGCTGGTTGGATAATCAATGCCTCAAACAGTTTGGAAAGAAATTTGTCGCTTGCCCCAAAGCCCAACAAATACAAATGCTCGACCAAATTGCTTATCCAGGTCAAGCCAAACCAGAAATGAGTCAGGGAGTATCATTTTTCAACCTAATGCGAAACCTGACTGCAACGGGATATTTTACTACTGAAGTGGGATTCAAATATTTGGGATACGTCGGAAACCGCCCTAATGCTTGGGATGGCGTACCTGAAGATGTTTTGAAAAAGTACGGATTAAGTTACGATTCTTAGATTTTTTAAAGAAATATTGGTAATTTTCGATAGCGGGTGCAATTTTTGTCCCGCTATTTTGTTATTTTTACGAATAAAGGATCAAGTGAATGCGATTTTTGAGGAAGATTTATCGTAAGAAAACTCTATCGTTCGTACCAACTTTTTTGTTTTGTTCAGAAAAGTGGCTGCTGTTTTTTTTTGTGTTTAATGGCTCAGGTTTGTTCACTTCTGCCCAAACACCCACTGATAATCAATGTGTTGGGAATGGTATTTTGCCAGGCACCATCAAAATCTTGAATCCAGTAGGATGTGCTCCTCATCAAATAATAGATACCCAATCGCCAACGGGATTAACCAATATTAGGTATATTTTTGATTATAAAGGCGGAGACCCTTCTAGCTACACTTCTACTACAAATGCTTCTTTCAATTATACGAAGGCGGGTAGTTATGTCGTAATGAAACTCTCAGAAAACGCCCAAGGACAACCCCAGAGAGCTTGTACGACGATTACGGTGCAAGACCCTACTCCTCCCGAATTTACGGTAGTGCCTTGCCCAGACGGCAACGTCACGCTCAAGATTACCAATCATGATATTCCGCAATATGAGGAATATGTGATTGAATGGGGAGACGGTAATGCGTCTATCATCAATAGATTAAATTTGTCGGCACCGCATCAGTATACCAATTTTGAAACAAAATCGATCACCGTACAGGGGAAACATAAAACCAGTAACTGCGGAGGTAAAACTACGCGTACCGTTTCTCTAAATGTCGCAACTGTTCCCCCAAAAATTACGAAGCTTGAAATACTAGATGCTACTACAGGAGAGTTGACAATCTCCAATCCTAACCAATTTGAGCTTACGCTCTACCGCCAAAATGGTCTTACGACTTTTCAAAATACGGGGACTGTTGTCAGAAGTGAGGAAGAAAAAGTAAAAATAACGGTTGATACGAATCGAATATTTTGCTACAAATTTCGACCTTCAGAAAACTGTATTGCTTCCCTTGAGTCAAATATTTTGTGTACGACTTTTCTGAAAGTAGTTCCTGGTTCTACTTACAATAGTATCAATATTGCTCCTTACATCTATCCCGCCGAAATAACAAAAAGAACCGTTACTAAAAATAATGCCTTTTGGTGGGCACCTACTCAGACCTTATGGTCAAAGGACGACCCAGAGGCCCAATGTGGAAAACAAGCTTGTTATCGATTACAGCTTAGTACCAAAGACGGCGAAATCCTATCGAATGAAGTCTGTGCCAATCCGCCGGCTGCTTTGTGTGCTTCTTTAGCAGGAGTCTTTGTCCCCGACGCTTTTACTCCCAATGGAGACGGCATCAATGATGTCTTTGAAATCAAAACGGAGACCGAAGGCGAGTCCGAAATTTGTATTTATGATCGTTGGGGGAATATTATCTTTAAAACCACGCCTAATGTCCGCTATTGGAACGGTAAAATCAATGACCAACCAGCTCCCAATGGACATTATTTTTATAAGGTGGTTGTGAATGATACAGTGGGTAGAAGTTTTATTAAACGTGGAACTGTCGCGCTGCTTCGCTAAAAATAAAGTTGTCAAAATCGGACGTGTCAAATTTTACTTTAATGGGCCAATAAAAGAACTTGGCCGCCTCTGTTTTTATGTTTTCTACCAAAGGCTGTAGCTTTACCCAGTCTTTTTCGGTTGTCAGAATCGGATAATCCTGCTTAATGATTTTTTGGAGGTCATCGTTAGAGAAAGAATGATGGTCGCCAAAAGCAGTATGTCCCATTATTTGGAAATGCTCTTTGGCTGCTTCTTCAAAAATATGAGGTTGTGCGATGCCCGATACTAGCCAAAATTGGCGAGGGAAATCCGAGGTAGAAAGTGCATGAGAAACATAAGAAGTGGGAAGACCGTATTCGAAAGTAGAAAAAAATACAGGCGTATCGCTACCCGCGTATTGCTTTACTGAAGCTGTAATGAGTGTTTTTTGGGTAGCTTCCAAGGTACTAGGGCATTTTGTGATGATGACTGCGTCGGCTCTTTTAGCGCCTGTGCGTGATTCTCTCAACAAACCACTTGGAAGGAGGTAATCTTGGTAGAATAGTCGTCCGTAGTCGCTCAATAGCAAATTGAGGTGAGGGATGATCGCGCGGTGCTGAAAGGCATCATCTAGCAATATGATTTGAGGGGAAGGCACTTCTTGTTGAATACGTTGTAGACCCACAGCTCGTTTTTCGCATACATATACAGGTATCTGTTGCCCAAATCGTCGATAAATTTGGAGAGGCTCATCGCCAATCTCAGCAGCATTTGAGTGAGAAGAAGCCTTGAGGTAGCCCTTAGAACTTCTTCCATAGCCCCTGCTGAGGATTGCTAAAGTATAAAGAGGTTTTAGAAGAGTCGCAATGTATTCGATGTGGGGAGTTTTGCCAGTTCCGCCAACCGTCAAATTGCCCACATTGATGCTAAAGGTGACTGATTGGTAGGTTTTTTTTAACCCAGCGTCGTATCCATAATTTCGTAAGGACGTGACTACACAATACAGCAAGCTGAAAGGGCTTAACAATAGCCTAATACCTTTTGATAAATTTCTTAACATTTTCTTAAAGTGACTTAAGCAAAGTAAGGTAATTTTCTCTAAATTGTGCACCATATTACCCCAAACAGTATATTTATAATGTCATTACAGGTTCATTATCAGCCGTATAAGCTAAATTTTCGCTTTGAAGCAGGTACTTCTCGCGGTGTTTTGAGCGAAAAGGTATCTTGGTTGATCAAAATCTATGACGATAGTGAGCCTTCATTGGTGGGATTGGGCGAATGTGGCCCCTTGGCAGGACTGAGCATTGATGCCCGTCCAGATTTTGAAGAAACTTTACAGTCTATATGTCAAAGTTTCAATCAACTGGATTTAGAGTTATATAGTTGGAATATCCCTATTATTTTAGAGCAACTTATTGGTAATCAGTGGCCTTCTATTCGGTTTGGATTTGAGTCAGCCATGTTAGATTATCTTAATGGCTGCAAAAGTGTGATTTTCTCAAATGATTTTGTAGCTGTTCATCGTCGCATTCCTATCAATGGACTGATATGGATGGGCACGAAGGAGTTTATGCTACGTCAGATTGAAGAAAAAATTGCGACAGGGTTTGATACCCTTAAACTGAAAATTGGAGCGCTTGATTTTGAACAAGAGCTATCGATTTTGAAACACATCCGCAGTCATTTTGGCGCCCACGAAATCACCATTAGAGTAGACGCAAATGGGGCATTTCAACCCCTTGAGGCGAAGGATAAGCTCCAAAAGTTGGCAGAATTTGAAATACATTCTATCGAACAGCCCATCAAATCTAAACAATTGGCTGTTATGGCAGAGCTTTGCGAAACATCTCCCATTCCAATAGCTTTAGACGAAGAATTGATTGGAACTTTTGATTATGCAGAAAAGCGACGCCTTTTAAAAAGTCTCAAACCTCAATATATTATTCTTAAACCTACGCTTTTGGGTGGGTTTGAGCTTACCCGCGAATGGATCGAGACTGCTCAACGTCTTGATATCGGATGGTGGATTACTTCAGCCTTAGAATCGAACGTGGGTCTCAATGCTATTGCTCAGTTTACGGCTGAGTTTGACAATCAACTCCCACAAGGCTTAGGAACTGGACAACTTTATCATAATAATATCCCTAGCCCATTGGTGATTGAAAAAGGGCAGCTATACCATGATGCTTATTCTTCGTGGGATTTCAGTGTATTGAATGCTACTCGTATCTCTACTACTGCCTAAATCCTAATAAGTTGCTAATGCGCTAGATACTTGTATTGGTTTTTACAATAAAAAAGGCCACTTATAACAGTGGCCTTGGAGAATTAATTTCATCAGATTATTTGTCAGCGCGACGAACCTCACCGGCGGGCTTTACTTCAGCCTTAGGGGCATCAACACCATTGTTTTTTACAAAAACTTCTTTCTCATTGATCAATTGAGGCGTTTCTACGTTTTGATCGACTATAGGAAGAGAAGCGATAAGACGCAAGTCATTGATTGAAAACAAAGGTGCTGGTTCTGTATTAGTATCTTGGGTTGGGAGTGCTTCCAACATTTCTTTTACAATCTGAGATTGAGTACGGATGCTCTTTCCATCTTGAGCTCCTGCAATATGTCCAAGTGATAAAACACTTAAGGCGGCTGTGATTACTAACGTTTTCATAATGGTTACTTTGATTTAATTGTCTTTTGTTGTGGCTGTTATCTGTTTTTGATGATGCAAATTTGTGGCTTAGTTCTTTATTAGAGAAATGAAAATGGATGAACGGATGTTTTTTTGTATAAGTGGTGAGTGAATTTGAGGTGATTCGGAATATTGTTTTGTATTTTGTGCTTAAAGTGCTTATTGAATTTATTTAGTTATATAAAAAATGCGTTTTATTATATAATTGACAGAATTTTATTTTGTATAAAAATATTTGTTTTTCCGTAGTAGGTCTTCAAATAAAACAATTTTTGAAAATTGCTTTGAAGTGAGTTTTTTAAGAAATAAAAACTTCTTGAAGGTTAATGAGAGACTTATTTAAAATTTTAACGTCATAAATACCCAATAACTTCTTTTTGTTACTCAATTATAAACTCCTTATGCTATCTGGAATCAAAACATTAGCTTGGATTGCGCTTATTGGTTGGATAGGCGGCTCTACTTATTGGCATGTTTGTAAGATTAAGCAACTCTGCGAAGGACCGACCGCATCGGTATCTTCTCCTTCGGTAGAGTACACTGTGCCAGCTCTTCACATCGTCGACGGGACAAACTTGAATTTGACATCTGCAATGAATTTTGGGTTTAAAAAATCATTGGCGGAGCCTAACTACTTCAATGTTAGGAAAGAACTCGATTCGTTGGCGGTTTATCTTAAACAAAATCCTCAACGTAAACTCTCTATTGTGGGGTTGTACTCTTCGGTAGAGCAAAATCCTTCTTCTTTTGCGGATTTGGGACTCGCGCGTGCCGACGCTCTCAAACAATATTTGCTAGCGGCGGGGGTACCTTCTGGGCAATTGACTACTCAAAGTAAACAAGTGGACTTAACGTTTAGCCTTGAGGATTCGACGCATGGGATGGAGTTCAAATTTGATAGTTTGATAATGCCTAAAACCGAAGAAGAGCTGGCAGCATCTGAAAAATATGAAGGCGTCTTCAAACCTCTGGATTTATATTTTAAAACGGGAAGTGCTTCTTATATTAAGACAGAGGCCAATCAGCAGTTTGTGAACGAAGCCAAACAGTACTTAGCAAGTCACAAAGACAAAAAATTGATATTGACTGGTCATACAGATAATGTGGGGCCTGATGATACCAACATGAAACTTTCGAAGAACCGTGCAGAGGAAGTAAAAGCGGTTTTTGTGAAAAACGGTATTACAGCTGATCAACTTATAACTGAGGCCAAAGGTGAAACCCAGCCTAAATCATCCAATAGCACCCCTGAAGGCCGCAAAGCAAACCGTCGGGTGTCCATTGTAGTACAATAGTTACGCGGAGCTATTGACAAGTGTATTTCTTAATATGTAAAAAAACTCTTCAAAACTCTTGATTCATATGTATGAACATTTCAATCCTTTTGGACTAGCTGATGCTTGGTGGCAGCAAATTCTTATGTTGGTGGTTGCCAGTATATTAGGTTTTATTATTGGTTATATTAGCAAAGTGAGAGAAATCGATGGTTTAGAAAATGAGCTGGCAGAATTGGAGGCCGCCGTTGATGATTGTCATAGTAGAACTCGTAAAATTCTGGAAACACCCGTCATTTCTGAAGAAAAATCTCTTGCGGTACCTTTAGCGGCAGCAGTACCAGTAGCGGATTTAAAAATAGATGATTTGAAAATTGTAGAAGGGATTGGGCCTAAAATCGAAAAGTTGCTTAATGAAGCCGGTATCAAAACATTTGACGATTTAGCCAATACTTCTCCTGATCGTATCAAAGACATTTTGACAGCGGCAGGGAGCAGGTTTCAAATGCATGAGCCTTCTACTTGGCCCGAGCGAGCCGCTTATGCGCGTGACCAAAAGTGGGAAGCGTTGAAAGAATGGCAAGAACAACTCAAAGGTGGTAGGACAAATCAATAAGGTAAAGTAATAAATCCGTCAAGACAACATGATTATTTTAGATATAACTCCGCTTAGTCAAAATTTTTGGGTGGCCTTGCTAGAAGCATTGGCTTTGCTATCAATTTTTGCGTATTTAGGATGGTGGATTGCTCGCCGTATTTTTTCGACTCAGCTTGCTCAACTTCACGCTAATATCCATAATCGTAGAGTGGATTTAGACAATTGCCACAAAAAAAGCAGCTTGTCAGAAGATACAAAACCAGCCCAAGTACGTGCCACTTCTCAAAGGGTAGCTGTAGTGAATGTACCAGTGCTGATTGAAGAAGTAGCCGATGATTTAAAAATGATAGAAGGAATAGGCCCCAAAATCGAAGAAATACTCAATGCCCAAGGAGTGAAGACCTTTGCTAGGCTAGCTGCTACTTCGACCGTAAATCTAAAGGAATGGTTGGAGGCAAGAGGTCCTAGATTTCAAATGCACGATCCAACCACGTGGCCAGAGCAGGCAGCCCTAGCACGAGATGGTAAATGGGATGAGCTCAAAAAATGGCAAGATGAATTAAATAAAGGCCGCCTTCAGTAATCCGAAGAAGTAAGTTTAAAAACGCCCCTCTACTCAAATGGTGGAGGGGCGTTTTTTTTGATTCTTTATTCAAAAAAAGGTACTCCAGGAGTAGCGTACTTTTTCATGCCTTCTTCGTTGATTTCGACCCCAATTCCTGGCTTTTCAGAGAGCTTGATAAAGCCATTTTCAACCATGGGTCCTTCAAAAGTCACGATTTCTTTAAACATAGGGTCTTTTTGAAAATAAATTTGCCATTCAAGGATCATGAAATTGGGCACCGAAGCACATACATGACAAGCAGCCATAGCTCCCAAATATGACGCAACCATATGAGGCGCAAACGGTACATAATATAGATTGGCCAAATTGGCGATTCGCTGCCCTTCTCCCAATCCCCCCGCTTTTTGCAAGTCGGGCATGATGATATCTACCGCTCCAATTTCGAGCAATCTTCTAAAACCATGCGCCAAATAATGATTCTCACCCGCACAAATAGGCGTAGTAGTAGAATCGGCAATGATTTTATACGCTTCGGCGTTTTCGGCAGGAATAGGCTCTTCAAGCCACATAAGTTTGAGTGGCTCCATCATTTTGGCTACTTGTTGTCCCGTTACCATATCGTATCGGCCATGCATATCGGCACATATGTCGATATTAGGCCCTACTGCTTGACGGGCGGTGGCCATTTGGTCATACATTCGTTGTAGCTCGGCGGGGCTTGCCGTCCAGTTGTAGGCATCATATTTATTGGGGTCTTTGGCTTGATCCAAATCAAATTTTATCGCCGAAAAACCCAGTTTTTTAGCTTCAAGCGCCGCATCAGCAAAATCTTGCGGTTTGGGGAGATTGTTTTGATAAAGTGCCGTATCACAATAAACCCTGATTTTATCCCTAAATTTACCTCCCAGAAGTTGATAAACGGGAAGCCCTAAAGCTTTGCCCGTAAGATCCCAAAGGGCAGACTCTACGGCAGTCAGGACGGCGATGTACATTCCTGATTGTGCTCCTTCAAAAAAACCAGAACGACGAATATCTTCAAAAAGGCGATTGACATTCAAGGGACTTTTGCCTTTGATACGCTGCCCAAACATTTTTACTAAATGATAAGTACCGGGCGTAGCATCGACGCCTTCGCCGTGGCCGATGATGCCTTGATTGGTATATATTTTGACAAATAGGCTATGCCCACCACGGATGTAGCCGCATTTGATGTCGGTAATTTTGAGGTCAGATGGGGCAGAAGATAAAGGTGCGCTTTCAACGGCGGTCTCAAGACCTTGGCCAAAACTACGCAAAGTAGAAAGCCCAAAAGTACTGGCTAAGGCGCTTTTGGTAAGAAATTTACGGCGGGAGTTCATTCAATCAAAGGTTAAAAAAGTGAAACGAAGTTGAGTTGATAAATAGCAAATGATTCAAGGTTACCAAGTCCTTTTCTTTAAGTATTCTTGAATTTGTTCTTTCGGAACGGGAAGCTCATTGATATGGGCATTGAGCCATTGCGAAAAATCTTTTTCGATTTCGGGAGTCCAGCGGTTATCAATCTGCCCTGCCGTATATTTTTGCTGTCGGAGGCGCTCGTGCCCAAACATATCTCGTAAGCGTACGATTTCGGATGTAGTGACTACTTTTTCGGCCAAATGAGGTGGAATAAACGTCACGGCTCCATCGCGGCCAAGTACCACATCTCCTGGCATGACCATCACTTTACCTATTCGGGTAGGGTGATTGATAGCTACTAAAGTAGTGTTGAGTTCGCCGTCGGGATTGTTGAGGTGATGCGAAGGATGATAGCTACGGAAAAAGGAAGTAAATCCCCCGATTTCTTTCAACCCTGCTATATCTCTGATAGCCCCTTCATATACGATACCATTGCCGGATTTGGCATAGATAGAATTGCCTAGGTTGTCGCCAATAGTAGGGCCATTTTCGTGCGCTCCAAACTGATCTACCACATATACATCTCCTCTGACGAGCATGTCGATGGGCCAAGCGTTTTGGGATTTGATACGTCCATCTTTTTCATGGCCTTTTTTGTCAATGACGCGGTGGACATCGGGCCGCCCTGGCATAAATGTAGCGGTCAAGGCTCTTCCTACCAACACACTGTCGGGGTTGATACATTGCCAGCCTTCGGCATACTGAAATTTGTAGTTTTCTCCTTTCATTACGGCCCAAGCTTCTTCGTGGGTAACGAGTCTCATACGTTTTAGGAGGGCATCTGATACCTTGGGGCGTCCGTCAGCGAATCTTTCACCCTTCCAC
>VFQN01004769.1_pt1 | contig 17457 bp, 19 predicted proteins | sample 3512371 | NCBI WGS metagenome assembly VFQN01 (sample SAMN10412370, study PRJNA504923) | tailings metagenome | isolation source: Replicate 2 from Balatoc abandoned mine | place: Philippines: Itogon, Benguet | collected 2017-08-28 | reverse complement strand
TAAAAGCCGCTGCCATGTCATTTCCGCCCAGGCCAGGGGAGGTGGAACCCGGTTGCACGGCACCTCAGTGCCGGTATGCTCTGATACTGTGCACGACCCACACCCGTACCTACGCTGTCCGACAGGGTGCAAAGGCAGGGTCCAGTCCAGTCCTTCTGGTCTAGTCTACCTTGGGTGTAGTCTGGTGTACCGTTATTAGCACACAGCTACACAGCGGACGCGGCCCATCGGCTAGGAGGTGCGGTAGCGGTGGGCATGTATGGGATCGTACCAGGCAGTACCAGCAGGTACCAGCTGCAGCTACCAGGGACACCTGCTTTATTTCCCATTGGCCCTCCCTCTGCGCTCCCCTGCACATGGATGCATGACCATAGTGCACGACGCCTTGGGTGACACGAGCGACTTTGGGGTACCGGTTTAGCTGTAGGGGTAGTAGTACGCTGTTGGGCCGGGACGTCCCGCTATTGGGCGACTGGCCCAGCAGTACCGGTATCCGCAAAGCAGTACGACATCTAGCGCCCTCACCAAAGGCACTAGGCGGCAATAAGCTGCACAACCTTCAAGCTGCCGAGTAGGCAAGTCCTCTCTCCGCTTGATGTGCGAAATGCATTGTCGTTGAGGGCCCCAGGCAATAAAGAGCCCAGGACCCAGCAGCCACGCAGGGCAGCAACCATATTTCCCTTCCCTCATGCATCGCACGGTAGCTACACGCCTGGTGACAGAAGGGTTGGTGAGAACCCGCCACGTGAGCGGCAAAACGCATGCCACGCGCTCAACAGATTAACTCAACCCAACCGCACCTGACCGCACCCATGCAGCCGTACATGCGAGATGAAACGGAGCGAGCAAGGCGCAGGAATATGTAGCAGGAGGCTTTCGCCCGATGCCCGACCTTACTCGTAGCGTGTGCAGATGCAACGCGTGTGCAGCGCATGTGCAATGGACCTGAAGCCTTCTGGCCTGAAGGGGCTACCGCATGCGCGCATGGCAGGGACACGGACATCCGAGGGCCCTCTGTCCCTGTGGCGTGGGACCAGGTGCAACAGAGTAAAGCTTGTATACACATACTTCCATGCCTCAGGTATCTGAAGCTCGTACACGGCTTGGTTAGCCCAGGTTAGCCAGTGACAAGGGTCAATGACTCATCCTGCCAGGCCTGCTGCATCAAACGCATCCATGCGCACGAGCGAGCCGACACACAGCGCGGCGTGGCCACAGTAGTAGCCAACGAAGCTGTGTTCACAGGCATACAGCGCCGCCCTTCAACACCTTAGGACCCTACACACGCACAAGATTGCAGAGATTGCTCCAAGCGCCAAGGTAACTGGTCAACAGGTCCTACATCCTGCTGTATCGTATCCACCACGTGTGCCTTACTACACATGCCCACTCCACCCTTTCGATACCTATCTGTGCCACAGCCAAAACGGCTCCAAGGGCATGCGGATTAATGTAACTAGCAGCAGCACCGCTGCTGGAGCGCCACCCGTTCCATGCCCCGCACCTAAGGAAGCACACTGATGTGGCGAATAAACACACACCATATGTCCGACAGCCCCTCCATCCTCCCCCGCCCTCAGCAACTCAGAAAACGCATGGCCCCCATGTGGTGCATGAACACTCCCTTGATCTCCGACAGAGGCAGCCCCCCCAGCTCCGCCTTGACCTGCCCGCCCTGAACCACCTTGATGCTGGACTCCTCGTACGGGTCGCCCTCTCCCAGCCCCGCCGCATCAGCCCTCATGTAGTAATGGTCCTCGTCAAAGGACGGGTTGTTTTCATCCTCCCTGTCCAGCTGCAGGCGCCTGTCGTGCATCATGCCGTACAGGCAGTCCAGGATGTCCTGGAACCCGGCCCGGTCCGCGCGCTGCACTCTGTACTGCACGCCGCCGTAGTGGAACACAATGTGCTGATCCGTGGGTGTCACGGTTATCTCGAAGGGCGCGCGGTTTCTGCGCATCGCAATGTACACCTTGCACTCGTTGGCCTTGCAGGCCTCCTCGAACGCTTCCTTGGATGTCTTGATGATAGCGGCAGCAAGGTCAGAGGCCATTTGCTGTTTACTTGCTCAAGAGTGCTGAAGCTGACGCTGGGCGTGGTACGCCTTGCTTGGATGGAGGTAGGGATTCAGAGCAGGGCCTGCGTGGTTGGGGTGCAAGGGGTGCAGGGGGCGCAGGGGGAAAACACACATGCGTGGGCTGACGTGGAGCCGCACGATACTGGCTGCCTTCATCGTCATAAGAAGTGCCTTGCCGCTTACTATTGAAATGCATGGTGCTGCGGTGCGGCTGTCTGCGAAAGGTATCTACGCGGCTCAACATGTTGGGCACAACCCTTCCAAGGCCCCGTTGGGTATCGCTGCATTCGCTCCCATGTAGTCTGGATTACAGACCTACCTTTGGAGGTTGTGTTAGCACCAAGAGTTTTCTGCTTTCCGGAGGACGCGATGGGCAGGGGCTTGGAGATGGGCGAGCTCGGCGAGCAGCAGCCGCACGCAAAGCTTGTGGCAAGCAAAGAAGGCAAGCGCACAAGCCTACTGCCACAGTGGGAAGTGCAAAAGAACGACGAGGGTACGTGCCCGCCATGTTGCCCCTGCGATGCATGCCCCGCACAACCGGCAACGGTGAAACACAGGTGTGGGTGCGATTGTGCGAATGACTGCAAATGTGCAAAAAGTTCTGAGGCACTATGCCCAAAGAATACGCTGCATTAAACGAAGCGAAATACAAGCCAGCGTCGTCCATTTGCCCAAAGCAACGTGACTGGCCATAAACCCACTTCCGCGCTGCAGTCGCAGGCTGCTGAACGACCGCCTCAAAAGGATTTGAATCGCCACCTGATGTTTTCCTTATTACTAGCATCAAGCGCCGCGCGCCATATTGCCACAATTTGCCCCAGCGCGGTCGGCCTTCGGTGGGCCCGTGGCTGCGCCGCTGCCACCTCTGCAGCCCAGGGCCTGTCTGCCCTCAGCTGGCAACAGGTGGGCACGCCGAACATCAATCCCTGTTAACAACATACCATGATAACATGCAATGTATGTATGGTGTCGTTTGTGGCGTACAAACCGTTGCACCGCTGCACGGAAGGCTTTGACGGGGGGGTGGGGCGGGGGTGGGGTGCAGTCCAAGGACCGGCGCGTGCTGATGTCGCTGTCACCCGTTGCCCACTCACCTCCGGCCCCGCAAAGATTCACCCAGCCTCCCTCTGTACCTTGCCCCGTCCGCCGCAATATTCCGTGACGCTACACATAACAGAACCACTTGCGACGCCTGAGACCTGTGTCTTGTGACCTGCTGGTGTGCGGATAGCCGGATACACACCTGCACACCCACAGCTGATGGACCCAGTTCGCCGTACTCCTCCACGCCGTCCACGGACCACAGGATCATTTGCGACGCCTTGCAGCAGAACTCTGATTTCCTTGTGTACAGTACGAAACAGTACGGTTGCCGTTTGCATCGGTTGTCCCTGTACACCCACAGTTGATGGACCGGGCCCAGGGCTGTGACGAGGCGAGGCGTGCGGCCGTGGCCCGCCTGCTGGCCCCCGCCCCACACCACGGCAGCGGCGGTGGGAGCAGCAGCGCCGTGGACGTGGGTGCGGTCAACGAGCTGTTGCGGCTGTGTGCCGCGAGGCAGGCGGTGGACGAGGCGTTCCAGGTGGGGGCCAGCAGGATGTGCTAAGGGGCTGCGTGACTTGGGGCTTGGTGTCAAGTGACATACGGTATGCGCTGGCAGTTTACTGTGTGGTGTGGTGCAGTGTGACGAGGCGTTCCAGGTGGGGGCTAGGCGGGACCAGGGGGCTGCGTGACTCGGGGCTTGGTGTCAAGTGAGGTGTGTGTAAACAGGGTTTACGCTGGTGCAGCGTGCGCATGCAAAGCTGCATGCGGTCCTGCCGTGCGTGCGCCGCATAACAGGGTCCCCTGCTGCGTAACGCCATGCCCGACAGCCTGGCCCGCCTGTCTCTTGTCCTGCCCACCCTTCTCACACACGCCCTGTGCTCCCCCGTGCACCTGTCTGCCTCTTGAGCCATACCTGACATCCTCGTCCTCCGGGCCTAAATCCTCCGGGCCTAAATCCTCAGGACCTAAATCCCTACCTTCTTCCGCTTCCCCTGCCTCCTCCATGCATCCGTCCACAGCTTCTGGGGCTGCTAGAGAGGCGTGGAGTGCAGCCCGACGCAGACACCTTCTCGCAGCTTCACGAGGTCTTCTCCTACTTCCCAAAGAAGTACGACTAGGAGTACCATGCATACCCTACCCCCCTGACCTCCAAGACGGTTCTTCGGGTCGAGGACTCCGCCACGTTTGCACATGCCTACCCGCAGCTGCTCAGCCCTACCGCGACCCCGTCTCCGGGCCCAGCGCCAGCCTAGCCCCAGCCTGCCCCAGCCACTGCCCCGGCCATCAGCGGCGTGCGTGGCGGCAAGTGGCGTGCGAGAGTGCGACGGCGGAAGGGAGCACATACTCAGGGGTCCGGGGCGCCCCTTGGCGTGGCCCTGTTGCGGCTGCGCAAAGGGACCCACACACACGCCATTGAGCTGCTTGCACGCCCACCGTGCCCCACGGCCCACGCCCGCTCACCTGCTGGCGGAGGCACGCCGTCGGGTGCGTTCCAGCGCCTTCACATGCAGGACGCCGCGCGAGAGCTGCTGCCGGGGGTTGCTGCACGCGCATGGACCTCGTGCGGTAGCTTGGCACGCGCCATTGCACAGGGATGGACTTCAGACGCCGCACGAGGGAGAACCACGGGGGAGGGTGTGGATATGTTCAGGCGGTGCAGTTGAGCAGCGGGGACCGGCAATGTCTTGCGTCTCCGTTTGCGTGCCACGTACGACATGCACAAAGGCTGCGTGCATCAGGCGCCGCAGGGGTGGGTGTGGGCAGCCGCACCGTTACTCGCGGTTACATGTTCCAGTCCTGGCTTGGTGGCTTGTGTGGGCAATGGATGGCATTGCAAGGTGTATACTGGCCTGTCTAAACGAAAGCCAAGGTGCATGGAGGTGCTTAACCCTTTGATGGCTTTGCAAGGTGGATAGGGCTGAGTGGCCCTTACAAGTGCGCAACTTGCAGCGCCCGGCAACGGACGTGCGACGAGGTCCCTGGGCACTGGCGCACGGCCATGAGCCAGGGCCGCATGATGGTTACGGTAGGTGCCGAACAAAACACAGCTCGCGTGACCGCTGCGCGTGCGTCGGACGTGTGGACTCTGACGTCGAAATACAGCTATTGTGCAGTTACCGATCCTTTCTGCATCGCCATGGCGCTCGGGAGACTGTTGGCCTTGGGCCAAATGTGTTAACTGCGCTTGTTGCGCACTGAACGGCGGAACGCAGTCCTTCTCGAGTTCGGGTGCGTGGCTCATGTCGCACCCCACGGAACCCCCAAACCCCAGCTGCCAGCCGAAGTCACGACATGCCCCCTCGGTTCTCATACAGGTCACACTCAGCCTCAGCCCTGGTGCAAGCAAGTCCCCGCTGTCCTCGTCACGCTTCCTCATGCAAGCAGCAAACACTCCACATCAGGCTCCACATCATACTTACAGATTGCCTCGCACGTGCGCCTCCCGCCACCCGTATTCAGTGCCCCCAAATGCCTCCCCCACACAGCTAGCCCGCCCCGTCTTTGTCAACCCTGTTCCTGGCCCTGGTCACCACACCACCATCGCCAGTGCTATGACCGCTGGTACCAAGCACCCAACACTCAGCCTGGGGCACCCCACCATTAGCCCATTAGCACCCCCTCCACCGCACCAACCCACCACCATTGCCACGGGCTGGAACGTCAAGTAATACATTCACCATACCGGTACCCCCACCGCTCCTAGTCTGCTGCTCGCCATTACGCCCCCTCCCCTTCCTGCTCCATCAGCGCCCTCAGTGCCTCCTCCTCCGCCGCCGCCCTCAGCGGCCCCAGCAGCCGGTCCAGGGCCTCGCCCGCTAAGACACCCGCGAGGTCGTGCACCGTGACCCCCACTCGATGGTCCGTCACGCGGTTCTGTGGGGCGTGTGGGTTAAGTGTGGGTTGACGCGTCAAGCAGGGAAGGCTGCCAACACACTCGCCAGGTCGTGCACCGTGACGCCGACATGGTGGTCGGTCACGCGGTTTTGTGGGGCATGTGGGTTAGGTGTAGGTCAGGTTTGGGTCAAAGCAGAATTATGGAGGTGAAGTGTCCATCACACACGGGCGCACGTTTGCCGCCACACGGCCACTAGAAGGGCGTGAAGGAGGCAGCGGGCGTGGGCAAGTGCCGCTGAGGTCAGTAGCAGGTGCCGTATAAAAATTCAAGGACGCATATTTGTGGGAGGAGTGCCACAGTGTGCTACGTATGAGCGCTACCAGGTGTGCAGCAGGCCCGTCCGGACCAAGACCGCGCCCTCCTTCCAGATATTCACTGTACGCCGGGACGGTGTTTGAACTTTTAGACCTGTGGCGCAGTACCGCAAGCATTGTACGGCGTCGCACCTGCTGGTAGTTGTACGTCCGGATGCGCTCGTTGCGCTCCGCCGTACCAACCGCCGCCTGCCGCACGCTGTCCACCTCCCGCGACCGCTTGTGCATCTCCATGTCGTACAGCCGGGAGCGAAGCACCTGTACGGGCAGTACAGCAGCCAACATAGCCAGTGGTACGGCTCTCTTCTGGCCACTCTCAGCAATGCGGCGCCCCTGCTGGCCGAAGGTGTCAGTATCACCACCCCTCCACCCACACCCACACCCACGCCCGCCGCCCCACCCACCTTCATGGCTGCCGCCAGGTTCCTGTGCTGCGACCGCTCGTTCTGGCATGCCACCACGGTGCCTGTGGGCAGGTGTGTTAGCCGCACCGCGCTGTCGGTCACGTTGACGTGCTGGCCGCCCGCACCGCTGGCGCGCATGGTCTCCACACGGAGGTCTTCGTCACGAATCACAACGTCCACCTGCACAGGCCAGGGCATTCATCGTACATACAGAAGCCGCTGGTCGACGGTGCGACAAAGGGCTTGCGTTTCCCCAGCACTACAGGAGGAAGGAAGCCAGATGCTGCCGGGTGATAGGCCACCTCCCTTCAGATCCTTCATCCCGTTCTGCCACAGAGGACCATCCAGCCCCATCACCCAAGTCACACACTGTTCGCCCTACAATCACTACTCAAATAACGTGCGCCAAAACCACTACCATGTTCCGACCTCCAAACCCAAGCACCCGCCAACTCACACTCCCACATGGCAGTCACTTACACTTTCCTATGTGTCTGCTTGCCAGGGATTCTATGTATCCAACTCCCGCATCCGCATATGCTACACTCACCACGCCCCCCACTGCCACCCTACCTCGTCCGCCTGCGGCAGCACCACCACCGCCGCAGTGCTGGTGTGCACGCGGCCGCCAGCGTCAGTCACCGGCACACGCTGCACCCGGTGCACGCCGGCCTCCGGCCGCAGCATGCCGTACGGCCCCTGGTCCTGCCCTCCTCCTGTTCCTGCTCCTGCTCCCCCTCCCTGCTGCCCGTGCTCCGCGCCCACCGCCGCCACCGCGTGCCGTACGCCGCCAAGGTCGGTGGCGCCCAGCTCCAGCAGCTGCCAGGACCAGCCTTGCAGCTGTGTATTAAGGGTAGGGAGGGCAGGGCGGTTGGTGGGTTAGTGGCGGGCAGTTGGCTTACAGGTTGACTGCAGCGGGAACCCTAGCTAATACCCGCCAGGGCCAGCCGTTACGCTTAGCATCTGCACACAGAAGCTCGTGGTCCGTAAGAGCCAGAAGGCCACTAGGCCAGGATACCCCACATACAGGGTTCCTAAAGACTGTAACGGTGGGCGTAAACAGGAGCAGGAGAAAGCAAAAAGGAAAAACAAAAACAGGAGCATGTGACAGCAGAGGAGCAGCCACTAGCGCCGTAGCGCTGAGCTCCAGGCAGTACCGTATCTCAGCTGTCGAACACGTCAAAGGAAAGGGTTACATTCCCGCCCGCTCTGCTTCAGCAACGCAATTAGCAGCTGCGCCGTCAACATACTAGCCGCACTGCGCCGTACTGCGCACGCTTGCCGTACCTGTGCGTACCGCTCGTACATGGCGAGCAGCTCCGCTGCGAAGAGCGTGGCCTCCTCGCCGCCCGCCCCCGCGCGCACCTCCAGCAGGGCGGGCCGGGACGCGCGGGGGTCGGGGGGCAGCAGGGACAGCAGCAGCTGCCGAGTGAGGGAGGAGGCCTGGACAGGGCGGCGGGGCGGGTGAGCGCTCTGTGCTTTTTACAAAGTGAACATTCAAGGTGGAGGAATAGGACGCAGGAACAAGAGCATGGGTGGTGGAGGAGGCGAGGCGGGAGGCCCTATCCACGCCATGTGGGCGGTGGTACGTGTTCTGTGGCGCTACGGCTGGGTCGCCCCTCGATGCACAGCGCCGGCCGAAAGGTGTCTCACCTCGCCTTCCGACTGAACCATTTTGCGTACAGCGCCGCAGGCCCCGCGTCTCCGATTATACACCACTCCTGCAGTTTCTTGCAACCCGTCACTCCTTGACCCCGACCAGGATGCGGGGTCCCCTGTCCCCCCAACAGCGTCCTAGCGCGCCGCGCCACTGCCTCCCTCACGCCCCCATGCATGGCTCCACCCTTACACGGGCACCGCACATCTGCTGCGCAAACCTTGCAAGAGCACCACGACCAGCCTCCACGCATCCCGCAATCCTCAGCACTGCAGCAGCTACTGGGATTGTCCTTCCTGGCCGAAAAGCTTCTCTGCTGCATAGCTACCCTTCAGCCCTCGCCACCCTCCACACACCCCAGACCGCATGCCTCACAACGTTTGCCCCGCCCCGCCCCAGCCCCACCTGCTCGCTCAGCCCCGCCTCCTCCTCCGCCGCCAGCGCCCTCACCCCCGGGTCAGGGTCCCTCAGCAGCGACTGCAGCTCGGACAGCTGCGGAAAAGGGGGAGGCCGCAAGCTTTCTGCCTTTCTGTAATCCTTCAATAGCTGCGGAGGGCAAACCGCAAACCGTATGGCATCCTGCTACTCAAGCCGTCTGCCATCTGTAACACTAAAGCAACCTGGGACTGTAACGCTGCATCAGGTTGCCCGGACAGGTCTCAACAAAGAAAACCCCCGCACCTGGGTGCCTGCCCCTGCTGCCAATCACACCGACACACCCATGACTACCTACCACCCACCCGTCACCGCCTGTCCCCATCTGTCTCCGTACTGGGCCCCTGGCTGTTGCCGAAGCCTGCCGTCAACAGCCCCGCCCCAACGCCCGTACTACGGTAGTGCCCGCCGCCGCCGCCCACCTATACCACATCTCCCCCGCCCACCTCCTTCCGTACGGCAGTCAGCCTGTCGTACGCCGCCGCCAGGGGCTGCAGGCGGGAGTACTCACGGCCCGCCTCGCGCAGGGCCGAGGGGGCCTGGTCCGCACCTGAGGGTGGCGAGGCGTGGCGTGGTGCGGTGTTGTAAGGTATAAGAGGCGGGGAAAGGGCAGCACATGTATGCAACCGGGCCCAACCGCGCCCGCGTTGACAGTGGCATCGCACGGCTCTGTCAAGGTGCACCTCTTTGCGTCACAGCATTGATGACATATGGCACTACTGCACATCTGAACGCGGTAACGTGTGTTACTGGCGTATTGCACACCTGATGACAGCTGCTCCACCAGCTCTGCGCACCGCGCGTGCAGCTGTCGCACACGCGCCTCCAGGGCGGGGGGCAGCACAGCCTCAGCCGTGGCGGGGGCGGGGGTGCTGCTGGTGTGGATGATGTTGTCTGGCACAGAGCTCGCCTGGCCAGATGCAGCTGCATGGGTGGCTGATGATGTGGTGTGGTAGGCCCGGGCCCGGGCTGCGGAGTGTGTAGAGGTGCAAGTGTGAGCTGATAGGGTGGGGCCATGAAGCTGGTGGGTTGGGGGGAAGGGCCGGGCGCCGTGTGGGGTACCTGAGAAGGCGAGCCAACATGCAAAGCACGTGTATGGTTCGTGAGCTTGCCACTGCTGTGGTATGCTGAAGGGGTATTGCTGCTGCCGCTCTCTGCGTTGTGAGCTGGTGCAGGTGGTGCATGTGGCGTGCACCAACCTGTGTACTCACCGCATTGATAGCGTTTAAGAGCGCTCAGTATGTCCCTCTGGTCTACTCTTCTACTGCCAGGCGCAATGGCATGAACAGAAGGGGAAGACGCGAAGGCAGCTGCGTGCGGGAGGCCTGCCATCCGGTGGTCCGGCGGGCCCGGTGGCACTGGGTCATGCGCGCATCCGCGTCCGCGCGCCGCGGAGTTCTCCACTGTCACATCGAGGTTGCTGGATGCATAGCACATGGCTTCTTGGCATGCAGCCGCTAAGGCTGACACGCGACGCAGCTGGGCTTCCAACGCGAGCATCGCTGCTGATGTCTAGTGTTCGCGCCACATCAACAACTTATCGCTGTGGGTTGCTATGACATTAAGGGTGCCGCTGCGTTGGAAAGTTGTAAGATTGTCGGAGCCTCGGTTGACCGTTGGTTTCGTTGCGCCGGCGTCACCGATGCTGCCAAGTGGGCAGCAGGCTTACGCATGCTTACGCGCACGTCTGAGTCGTTCACTAGTAGTGCTTGGTTGCACAACTTCGCGCAATGGCAGGAATAGGGACAGTCTGCAGCGCCCTTCTACACCACTATGCCAGGACACGTGCCCATGCAACCCCTGCTGCCCTCGCCACCTGCTCGCCACCCGCCATCCAGTCCACGTCGAGAGCACCACCAAGCGCTCCTCGCCTGCACGTACTCCCTACATCCTCTCACAGCGCACCCTCCCGTCCCACACCTCCCAGCTTCCGCACCCTGCACCACGCTATGCCTTGCGTGCCTTGCGCGCAGCGGTCCACCAGCTTGCCTTACCTACACCACTACGGCGCACGCCTTCCTAGACATGCACTGACACGAACTGTCCCTGTAAGCCCCCGATCAAGAGCCAAGCTGCTACGGCGTACAGGCACCATGCACTGCAACCCCTACTCGGCAGCCACCCCATCCCACACCGCCCACTGCTTGTGCCCCGCTGCGGCCAGCAGCAGGGCCGCCTGTGCCCCACTAAAGTCATCCGCCCCCACCAGCAGCAGCCGAGTGCTGCTGTGCGGCCCCACATCCACACCGCCCAGCGCATGGGACAGCTCGGTGGCCAAGTGCGTCGCCAGCTGCTGCTGCCCGGCGGTGGTGGACGTGGCTCCTCCCCCTGGTGCGCCCCCTACTGCTTTGCTGGCACTAGGGGACCCCAGGCCCAGCGGGGGCAGCAGGTGTTGCAGCGCCAAGGTGCGCACCCCGGGCAAGTCCGGCGCGACCTGCGGTTACAGGGCCGTGCAGTCACAGGGCTGTGGTACCGTATGGTGCATTATCATAAAGGGGAGAGTACTGCTGTCACCGTGTGCGCACGCAGGAAAGCAGGTACTGGGAGGCTTGAGCACAGCGGTCGGGTGTTGCCCTTGAAAGGAGTCCACATGCGGGTCCACACGTTGCCTTGTGTCACAGAGCTCCACGCCGTGACGTGCGCTGAAGGCCAGCATCCGTCGCGTCGCCCAGCACACCACCTATAACGCGCATCCGCTCAGACTCGTACACACACGCAGTGTAAACCACGCGCCGTACACACAGCGGATGCGCTGCTGGTCGCGCAGGGCCCGTCCGGCCCACGCGCCCGCAACTTAGCCCACCTGCTGCTGCTGCTGCCCCTCCTGCGGAAGCACCAGCACCACCACTGTGCTGGGCCGCGCGCCCACCGCAGCTTCCAGCACCTCCTCCCTGGAGGTGAAGTAGTGCTCCTGAAACTCCCCTTCGTACGTGGTAGACAGCTGCGGCAAGGGTACCGACTATTTGTGGCCAATCTAAACGGGAAGCCATGTCATTCATGTGCGGGTCTCGGCAAGGGTACGTGAAGGGCCGAGTTACTGCGTCAGGTGCTGCACCCCTGCATGAACTGGTTGCGTGGCGCAAGGCAAGGCGCCAAGCTGCCAACTCGTGCTCGCACGGTGAAGGCAGCAATGCCACTCTGTCACGTTGAACACAACCCCCTCACTGAGGTGCTCCAGCGCCTCTCCTGGACCCCTGCCCACGGCCCACCTTGAGTGGGCACGGCTCGTACAGCTCCCCCTGGCCGCCCGCCGCCTGCCACGCCCGCCAGCCGCCCGCCAGCACCGCCGCCGCCGGGTGGCCGTACGCCACCAGCGCCCACCACACACGGGCAGCTGTCGTACACGACCCGTCGTCGTACACCTGGCACAGGCCGGTCGGGCATGCGTCACTGCGCAGGAGGAGACAGCAGGCCCGAAGCAACACTGCCCGTGTTCCTAGTGGCGTTGCTGGAAGGTGCATTTAGCTCACCCTACGTCATACAAGCGAGATCTGCCGTCGGCATGACCCGCGGGACAACATAAACACTACTGGTACTTTGTCACCCACCACGACGGGCATGTCCATGGAGAGCCCCCGCGCCTCAAAGGTGGGAACAAACACATCCGGATCACGCTCCAGCAGCAGCGGCGGCTGGCTGGTCAAGCTCTCGCCGGCAGCGTCCCCCTGTCCGTGTCCTTGCCCCAGCAGCAGCGCCAGCAGCCGCCTTGCCACCTCGCCCTTGTCCTCCCCGCCGCCCAAGGGGTCCCCTCGTCGTGCTCCGTCCCTCATCCAGTTGACGAACACAGCACCCTGGGGGCCGGAACAGCCATCAGCGGTGTGGGATATGGGCAGTTAGGGCCCAGCACATGACTTCTTTGGCTCGTAGGTACCGGCTATTCGCCCCCTGAAGTTAGGGCACCTGCTGTGTGGACACAGTGGAGTTGCTAGGCCGCGTAGCCGGGCTTTGGCCAATGTACACAAGGTGAGGCGCATACCCTATATGGGGACGTCTACCCTTGTGGGTAAGCCGATGCACTGACCGGAATGTGCCCTTCCAGGTACCCATCGTAGTCAGCCGTGCGGTGGTCAGCGCCCTCCCCAGCCCCCTGCTGTTCCTGTCCCTGTTCCCGCAGACCGCAGTCGCTCTCGTGGAACTCTGTCGCGGCTCGCGCGTGGCCCCTCGCGTCAAAGACGCGAACCTCCTGCACACAGCGGCATCCGTGGCGTCAAGGTCAAGTTATGCAATGCGGCCAGGGCAGTCGGGAGGGGTGGCTAGTGGTGAAGCTGGATCCGGTCCTGCCACGTGTTGTAACGCCACCTCTGCGAGGCACGGCAGGGTACGGGTGGTACCGCTTGTGTGCGGGGGCCAGCAGCATGCAAAAGCACATCTGCGGAACAGTGTGCAGCACTGCGGCAGCAGCAGCAAGGCAGCAACCACACAACGGCCGTCGCGTGAACAGCAAGCACGCTTCTCAAGGGAAGCACCAAGGCCTGGCCTTTGGCCCTGCTCGGGGCCGCCTCTAGCTTACGTAAGACTCGGCTGGCACCCCTAACACACACACCTTTGCCTACAGGTGCGGGCACATGGCACGTGGCACGTGGGTAACGTCGTGCACACCTCCCACCTCGAGGTTGCGCTGCAGCCATGCCACGTCCACCACAGGTTGCAACGACGCGGACGTCCCAGCCGCAGCGACAGGATCATTGCGTTTAAAGAAGGTGGAGGTGCGGGCGTAACTTGGGGCAGATACGGGGCGAGCTGTGCACAGAGAGAGGGTTGTCGTTGGGCACTGGGGTGGCATCCGCCACGCCACGTGTCGACACTTTGGGGACGCGCTCACGCCGCTCATGTGACAGGGCGGTCCTAAGCGTCGGGTGTGTCGGCTGTTTTGATGCCGAGAGAGCTGGAATTAATGTTGGTAGGGAGAGAGGGTCAGGGGTTCAGGGCTCGGGGTAAGGGGTGGCGATGACCGGAGCCCGCGTTTCACCCCCACAGACTCAAGAGTCGGGTTGGGCGCGCGCGAAATGAATAGGTTGGCTGTAAAGGACTGACGTGCTATGTTTTCCTCGTTTGCGCTAGAGTTAAACCTTGGGTTGCGGGAAACGTCACGGACGGCGTGCTCGTCGCTCGCTGAGAACTCGACAGGAATAAAGTATATGGACGATTGCGGGTTACATATGCTTATTCCTTGTCAGACAGCTGCAGTATACACCGCGCTGCAACGCTGGAGCAGTGTCGAGGAAATGCTAGCTTGACAATCGATGCTGCTCGGTGCTCTGCATGGATCCTAGGCAAGGGAGGAGGCAGGGGAGGTACCCACGGGAGGCACCCGGCATTCCGGCAAGGCACCAGAGAGGCACGCCACCGGTCCAGCGTTTTACCCCTGCGTGTCAACCCACGTCAGACACTGCAGCTCCTCGCCACAAGCGTCCCTTTCCCGTTCAAGTGCCCGTACGGCGTGTGCACTGGTTCATGCTCATGGACGCAGATGGACGCCATGTGCCCTAGCCTAGGGCCTAGGCCCGTGCAGATGGCTGAAGACTGGAGCAGGCGGGGCCTTGAGGCCTTATGGCCCCCTTGGCTCTCCGGACGCGCCCTACTGGGCCTCATCTGTAACTGTAACTGTCAGATGCCACGGCCGCGGCCATGCCTTGGCACTAGCGGCTCCTCCTTGCTTTGGGGTGGCTCTCTCGTTGCCCTCTCGGCGTCTCGGGGTGGAGGGTGTGGTGCGACACCCCGACCGGCAGGGGTCCCCTGTTAACAACCAAACCAAGTTAAATCAAACGCTGAACTGCAGCCCTATCGTTGCTTCATTAATGGAGACACGCGTGCGACGGTGCGAGTGGCCTGCCACGAGCCAGGCATGCCGTGGTCTACAGGTAGAACGACCTGGTCCCTCTTGCCCGTTGCCTCCTAGCAAAGCCGCTGGGTTGCAAGCCGCAGTGACAGTGGAGCTACGCTGCACCATGCTGCACCAGAGACAGCTGCCGCCAAAGCTCCTCAGGTACCACCGGGCGCTTGCTGACAGCTGTACGGACGCATGCGGCAGTGGGTTGGGACAGGATCAGACAGGGCAAGGCTTGTCATGCGCTCGTTACAGTGTGCTTCGTGTCACAACCGTCAGCAATATGCTTATGCAACCTTCTTGACATGCCGGCTAAGAATCAGACCAATCAAGTGGCTATGGCAACTAGGTGAGCTCAAGCTCGCAACTGTAGCATCAAGACCCTAAGCAGGGGTATGTCCCGCGGCCAACCATGCAAGGAATCACCATTAGGTATGATACGTAGCGTACAAACGGCATGTTTGCGCCAGGCATGCCCCTGGCTGTAACTTGCTGACACAGCAGCGCCAATAACTACATCTGTACACGTCTGTCCATGCGAGAATATCACGTCCATGCATGTGCACGGTAAGTGTGTCAGGCGTGCCAGCAGTAGGGGCCATGCGCCGACCCCCTGCCTGCAAAGGCGGCAACAGGCCATTTCGTCGGTGCCATGCCCCATGTCATACTCTGCACACTACCACTAGTCCACTACTTTCCACCAACAAGGCTCGCTCGATGGCGACAAAGCAAGCCGGCGCGAAAAACATCCTTGAACACCACCACCACCACCATCACCATTGCTACTACCAGTTCCAAGCTTCCAGCAGCATCAGAATAAGCACAAAATTGCGGCAGTCTCGCAGCATCGGCAAACAACACACACTTCAGCTTACGAGCGCGCTCTTCGCGCTGCGCACCAGCCGGGCCTTGGAGTGCCGTAACGGGTCAACGGCACCCCTTACCCGAGCCTCTCCGGCCTTCCCCGCTGTCCGCGGGGGGTCCACTCGGTAATATGGCATGCATTTATTGTCCAGGCCGAATGCGCCTCCAGCAAATCAACTAGCCGCAAGGCTTCACGCAACATGCCAGTCCCTGACACGCTCGACGTAATAAAAAACCACATCTTCGGCAGTCATCGCAGTGCAGCAGCAGCATTCGCACCAGCACCTGCACCTGCACACCGCACTAGCTCCTTTACTGTCAAACTGGCACGCTGGCCCCGGGGCACAATGCACCCTTCCCTCGGCGGGACACAAGCCACCTCCCTAGCCAAAACCACATCCTGTTCGTCCTTCCGCCCACCGCCGTACCATCCACGCCTAATGCCCAACAGCGGAAGCCCTCCCCTGCAGTCAAACCCGACTCTCCGTAGCTGTCTGACTACATTAGCTGCCAGCGCGCGACTACAAACGGGAGAAGGCTGCCTACGCGCCAACGTCTTTGCGGTCACGGCAACAGCCGAAGGCCTGTGTTTGACCACCAGCCTCGTGCCTTTCAAGCGTTGACCGAATCACGGTGCATGCCCAACCGCTCGCATTCCACCGTAGCCTGCCTACATCCTATTGCAACATGCCTAGCCCCCTACCCTTCCGCACACGGGTCGGCATCACCTAGAATAGCACACCAGCGCTGTTGCCCGCGTAAGGGCAAAGCAAGCAGTGCACAGGCCGCAGCACGGCAGCAGCTTAACTGTGAACGCACAACCCCATGCCTGCCTATGCATGACTACACAGCTATCCTGCACACTCCGTTGCGCCTACGCTTCAGTACCATGGCTTTGCCTGAATAGGGACGTTCTCAGTTCTCGGTTCTGAACACAGCAGCAAGCCACGGCCAGGACGATTCAGCTTTCCCGTGTGGGGGCAAGCGAATGGACTTGACGGCGGCAGCCGTCCAATGCGACACGAGCCAGTCTGTTCACGTTCACGCCTACCTGCCAGCATTCCAATGTACTTAACATTCTACAGTTACACCCTCCGCGCTGCAGACGCGGCCACCCACCACCTCCACCAAATCACAACAGCGACAGCGATGCAGTGTGCCTCGTTTCTTGAAGGGAGCACCACACCTCCATTGGGCCTCCGAGCCGCAGCCCAAAGCCGCGACAAGCCCGTAGCTCCTAGGCCTGCACCCACCCCTCACCCTCACCCTCGCCACCGTCATCACCGCCCGCTCCCCTGTCCCAACCTCCCCCCTAGCAACAGCCTCTCCCGCCACCCACGTCCCTCGTCGCACCCCGCCTCCCCCACGCGTGCCACGTGCCACGTGTCACATGTCCACCAGCAGGTGCGCGTCGTCCGGCAGGTAGCCGTTGTAGGGGCTCCAGCCGCACCACTCCAGCACCCGCAGCTCCATGCCCACCAGCACCCCCGGCCCCGTGCCCACCAGGTGCGCCAGGTAACCCACGTGCGGCACGTCCCGCCGCTGCTCCTCCAGCTTGGCGCTAACCCACACGCACGCCATCGCGTACGAGCGCTCCGCGCTGGTCGCTGCGCCGCCGCCGCCGCCGCCGCTGGCGCGCCCGCCGGCGCGCGGGGTCAGCGGTGTGGCCGGGGGGATGGGCATGGACATGGGGGCTGCCAGGGTCATGGGGATGAGGCCGGCGGCCCGCTGCATGCCGCTGCTGCCGTTGCCCGCTGCCGGCCTGCGGGGGGTGGTGTGGGCGGCGGTGCGATGCGGGCGCACCGAGGCCAGCAGCAGCACCAGGCCGTGGATGCGGCGCCACAGGTGCAGCGCCAGGCGGGCGGTGGTGGGGATGGCCAGGTTGAGGGCTTTGCAGGTGTACAGGATCCACTGAGGGGTGAGGGGAGAGATCGGAAGA
>VFQN01004768.1_pt1 | contig 17462 bp, 26 predicted proteins | sample 3512371 | NCBI WGS metagenome assembly VFQN01 (sample SAMN10412370, study PRJNA504923) | tailings metagenome | isolation source: Replicate 2 from Balatoc abandoned mine | place: Philippines: Itogon, Benguet | collected 2017-08-28 | reverse complement strand
AGACCGAGTTCCGTTCAAGGCGCCTCGGCTTGTGTTTTTTGTCTGGTGTAAACTGCAGGGGGAAAGACGAACCCATGCTGACGTGCAGGGACAGTACAAGGCGAGCCACAAGTCGTTGCAGCAGCCGCGTGCAGCTCGGGGCAGTACGTATACTGCATGCGGGGACGAGTCCGGGCGCAGGGCTCTTTACATGCAGCACATGATGCCCCATAGAAAACCCACATGTCAGTACCAGGCGGGGCGTGCATGGCAAGAAGGCGGTGCAGCTAGTGCACCAGGTCTTGACCCCTTCGGCTAACCTGCCCGCCATAGCCTTTTCTTGCTCTTGCTCCAACACGCACCTCGTCCACGGCCCCGGGTGCGTCCGAGTAGGTGTTTGCCTCGCACGGCACGCACACGGAGCCCGTCTCTCGGCGCTGTAGGAACTTGCCCGCGGGGCAGGGCACGCACTGCCCGGCTGCGGATGCCCCGGGGCGGGAGGTGGAGCCATCGGGGCAGGGGCTGCAGGTGGTGGAGCCGGGCGCGTCCGAATAAAACCCGGGGTCGCACGGTTCGCAGTAGCCCTGGGGAGGTGGTAAGGGGCAGCCAAGGAAGTAGCTGTAGGGTGTAAGGGGCAGGAGAGGGCCGGCGAAAGGTGTGGACAAACCAGCAGGCAACGAGTCACGACCGCAGCCAGTGGTCAGTGTTCACGGGAGCAGCAGCAGCAGCAGCAGCAGCAGCAGCAACAGCAGCTAGCGGCCTGAGCCATTGCTCGGGCACGTGTGCCCACGCGTGCGTCACGCACCTGCTCTGTGACGTAGTTGCCTGCGGGGCAGGGGATGCACTCAGTGCTGCCTGCATCTGAGATGTAGCCGGCGGGGCAGGGCTCGCACTCGGTGGCTGTGTGGCGGGAAGGGGGCCGGAGAGGGCAGGCAAGGGGTGAGCAGGGAGCAGCGAAAGGGAGAAAGGGTTTGCTGCATGGCGGCGACAGCAGCCCAACAGGGTATGCCGGTGGGCGGAGCAGGACGGGGTTTGATAGGTTTAGCAACTGCTTGGAGCAGGCAGAGTGAGCAAGGGTCGGGGCAACCAACCAATCTGCCCCAACAAGCCACGTGCTCTCGCCCGCCAGTGTCCGGCTCCCCACGGTACCGGTATGTGGCTCCCACTCCCCCCTGCAAGCCAGGTCACTCCAAGTTGTCATTCCTGACGACGCGCCGGCGCTTTGGTTGCAAGCATGGGCTCCCTTCATAACCGCTTACCCCAACAGCCACGTAGCCGATACATAGGAACGCAGGCCAGCGGGCCCCTTGTCGTGGCACCATGCCAACTCTCCCTGCCTCCCCGCGGCCCCTGCCCCACGTGCTCTCACCCTCCGGCCCAGGCTCCGGGTTGCATGTGGCTCACCCACTCCCCAAGTGCATGATATGCATGGTCACTTTCACTACCGGGTCGGTTTTACTTTACCGGTAACACCTTCACCCCAGGCAGCCAGCGTGGGCTTCCGGCTCTACACGCAAGCCCCTCTACCATGCTCCATCCATTCTTGATGCACATGCACATATGCCCCTCTCTGTGGGAACCTGCTGCCTGCCCTTCCGGCCCACGCGCTGCTCACCCGCAAGCCCAGGCTCCGGGTTGTAGGTGTTGCGGTCGCATTGCTTGCAGACCTGGACACTGGGGTACGTGGTGTCGATGTAGGAGCCGGCGGGGCAGGTGGTGCATGAGGAGGAGCCCTCAGGGCTGGTGGTGCCGGGCGGGCACACGGGGCAGCCGGTGCCCTGCGCAGGAAGTATGTGTGGTGGGGGCCCGGGGGATGCACGGCTCAGTGGACAATGGACTAAAGATGCGGGTGTAGTATAAGGGCAGCCGACATCCTGCGCTGGGTGCCTTTAATTGGCACGTAAATACTGGAAAGCCGTGGCATTCGTGACACGTCTACAAAGGTGCCGTATGTGTCGTGGAGGGCGGAAGATGAAAGGCCGAGTAGCATTACGTCGACAGGCATATGCGCAGTATAGCAAGGGTGGGATCCAAGGTTGGGAGTGGCAGCAATGCACCTTGCGGGTCAAAGCAGACAATGGCAAGCCGTAAGCAGCCAACGATGAGTCCAATGTCGTACGCACTAGTCATCAACCCAATGTGGGTCTACCGTCGTACACTCGTACCTTGTACCCGGGCACGTCGTTGTAGCTGTTCATGGGGCAGCGGAGGCTGCGGGGTGGAGAGAGGGTGCGTCTTAGCATTTGGGGCCAACATCAGCGGAAAGCCGTAACGATCAGTCTGAATCCAAGCCATGCCGTACCGTTCTTGTGCAGGTCCCAATGGAGGTTGGGACTCGTCGGTCCAGTAACAGAGCACACAAAGAGCTTCGTGGAATGATGGTGTTGGATAGCATAGGCATGTGGGCAAGCAGGATTCCGGTGGACCGAGGCCGGACCGGTTGTACTCTGTGTAGCGGCGGTAAGACGCCCGGTCCTCATGCCCAGAGTGTACCGTAACGCTGGATCACCCGCTACGATGCCGGGCGGCAGCGGTAGTGCGGATCGCTCGTGGGAGCATTTTGAGATGCACCAAAGTAGTGTTGTCTTCTGGGCGTCAGCACGCCCGTCGGCATGCACATGCCACAGCCCGACGGGGTCAGGGTTGGCCTGTAACAGCATCTGTGGGTGTGAACGAGGGCTGCATTCACATATCCCGGTGTGCTGCTGCACCGTGGCCCAGGGCTCCCCTGCTCTGAGGAGTGTTGGTACGGCAACACAGCCCGGTACGGCGAGCAGCGACGGATTGGAATGCGTAAGAGTGTAAGCCGCACTCCTGACCCACCATGTCTTGTAGAAGGAGGTGTCGATGTACCAACCGACCGGGCACAGCTCGCAGCTGGTGGCTCCCTGCGGGCACAGGCAAGCGTGTGTGTTGTGATGATGGATGGTACACAAGGCAGGGCGAGGCTTTCCTCTGTGTCGGCAGGGCAAGGCAGGAACGCGCAAACACGTGTTGTCGGTATCTGCACAGCGGGCGTGGCCGTGCGCTGCTGATCATATCAATCCCTGGCTGGCTTAGATGCGGGCACAAGAGCGGTTGCGGTTGCGCGTGGTCTTGTGAACGTTGGCCGCAGCCGCCCTCACCTCGCCGCTGACGGTGCCCTCGGGGCAGGGCGTGCAGCCGCTATCCGACGCCAGGCCGCTGCGGTTGTTGAACGTGTTGGCGGCGCACTCCGTGCAAGACTGATACCAGTCGCTCGTGTCAACGAACGCGCCTGGGGTGATGTGTACGGCAGGGCGTACGGCACGTGAACGGCCGTACGTTGCTGGCTCTATGATGTTATGCTGCTCGTTACGGGGCCAAGAGGAACACTACCCTGCCTGGCGCAGTGGACGTGGTAATCCACTGAATCTCATTATCACCATTCCTCGGTCCCCAGCATGCGACGCAGCTAGATGACAACCCACTGGTCATGTTAATGCTGTTGCTGTTGCTAACCCACCTGCCGGACAGATGGTGCACTCGGTGGCGCCCTCCAGCGCTGTGGACCCCGGCGGGCACTCAGGGCAGCCTGTGCCGCTGTAGCTGCTGACGTTGTTGGCGGTGTTGCGCTCGCAGGGCAGGCACATGCCGTAGTCGTCTGCAATTGGGTTTCCAAATACGATGATAATAAGAAGTCACTCTCGGTAAGTGTACTAACCACACTCCATTGGCTTCGGCGATGTTGCACTCGCAGGGCAGGCGTACCCGTACCCTGGCCGCGCACATCCGTCTCACAAATGCGCGCAGGCCTACAAGCTTGGCGGTGGGCCCAGTACGGCGCACCTCGGCTGCAACCCATGGTCCCGCCCCTGCCGCACCTTCCACCCCGCAAGCGCCTGCTTGCCCAGCTACTTGTCCTCTCCCGTACGTGCTCAGTACCCCGCTAGGCACACCGGAACAGCCCGTTCGAAACTCCTTACCGTTACCGTTACCGCTACAACGCGGCCTGCCCACCAGGTCCCTACCCACCGGCCCGCACCCAACCTCACTCTGGCAAGCTTGCGCAGCCCCGAGCTTCCAACAGTTCCAAGGCTACATCATTACCCCAGATCGCACCGACCTGCAAAGGCGTCGCTCTGCACGTAGTTCCCCGGGGGGCAGGGCGTGCACGCCGTGCCGCCCTCCGGGCTGGTCTGGCCGAAGGGGCACTTGAGGCACGTGGTAGCGGCGGGGGCGGTGGAGTAGGAGCCTGCCGGGGCATGGGGAGCGGGGCAGTAGGTTTTGGCGGCAACATAGGCTCGCCAAAGCATTGACGCAAAATGACACTGGCGGGGACGGTGGAGTAGGGGCCTGCGGGAGCATGGCACGTGGGTCGGGGCGGGGACTTGCGGGCAACAGGGACCGGTACACAACGGAGCAGCAACCGAAGCCCGGCCCTGGCCTCCAGCGCCTGCGCGCGCATGGCTCCGCATGGCACAGGGCAGGAGGCCCTCCTGGCAGCAGGGGCTGGCGTTGTAAGGGGTTGTGACGATGATTGTGTTACGTGCACGTGGCCGCCGTCGCAGGTGCGGTTTCATGACGAAGGTGCACACGGCCGAGAGGGTGCCGAACGCCGGCCGGAGTCCAGAGAGTCAGCGAAAACCAAGCAACCTTCGAGGGCGGGCCCGCCGTGTAGCCCAGCGAGTACTGGCGCATTGCCAATCAGCTACGCCGCAGCTCGCATAGCGGAGGGTCCAATGCTGCAGATGGGCGAGAAGAGACCATGATGCGCCATGTGGCACGTGCGTTTGCAGCCAACTTGGCTGGCAGCCCGCCATACTGAGCCCCCGCAGGCCCGCGCGTAGCCAGGCGATACCGGAGACACGCTGAAACCCTTGGTGTCCCCCTCTGGCTCCTCGCTTGCCACGCATAGCCCGCACCCAACTCACCCTCGGGGCAGGGCAGGCACTTGTACGGGTCAAACGACCACTCCTGGCCGTAGTAGCTGCCGGGAAGGCAAGCGGTGCAGCGGGTGGAGCCCGGCTGGGCCACGTAGCCGGTGGGGCAGGCGAGGCACTGCGCGGGCCACGGAGAAGGGGGAGACTCAGTGTGCGTGTAAGACAGCGTGGAGTGGGCAGAACAGGGGCCTGGGGTGCGGGACGCTCGGCGGGGGGCTGGCGTCATTTGCGTTGCGCTCAACTTCATTTGCGTTGCGTTGCAGGTGGGCGGTGCCGTGGAAGGCTACAGGAGCATAACAGCTGGTGCTAGTCAGGTGTATTGGGTGCTGTAAGGCAGCAAACGGTGCACTCCTCCTACTACACGCACTGCGTCTCTACGCACTGCGTCTCGTATGAAGCGCGCCCCTGTCCAGGCTCTCCGATGCGTGGGCAACATGGAGACATTTGCGCATAGTTCTAATGGCCCTACTGCATTGCATGTAGCGCGTCGGTGTGCAGCATACGGCTTGGCCTGGCACGTGCGACCTGGCCTGATCTGCGCCCCCACGCTTTACGCCCAATGCTCCTGCACCAGCACACGTGTACAAGCTGGCCCCCACCAACGTGCCACGTGCCATGCGTGCTGTCACACCGGGCCCACCTGGGAGCTCCCAGGCGTGTTGCTGTATTTGTTCAGGGGGCAGGGCTCGCAGTCACGCAGCCGGCCAGCGCCCGTAACGTAGCGGCCTGCGGCGGGGAGCATAGGGGATACGGCACCCATATCACCGTATGCATCGGGAAGAAGATGCTTGCCTCCCCATGACAGTCGGTACCGGTATGTCGAGGGGAAGCGGGAGATTCAAGAATGCGCCTGAAGCTGGGTGCATTGTAACTGGGTGTGCGACGGAGGAGCACGCCCAGGCCGCACGCGCCGGCCGGAAAACCAACCTGCCGGGCACACAGTGCAGTTGGCCGACCCAGCCGTGGATGTGCTTCCAGCAGGGCAGTCGGTACAGACGCCGTTGTTTGGATACGTGTTCCTTGGGCAGGGGCTGCAAACGCCGCTCTGCTGGACGGAGCCGGGAGCGCATGCTGCTTGGGCATCAGCGCCTCGCAGGGCGACGAGCAAGAGCGCTGCAGCAGCCAGCTTGATCATTGCAGCTGGGCTACAGAGGCATGATGTAGAACGCGGCATGGAAACCGCTGTGCTGTGTCAGGCGACAGCGATGAGCACCCGCGCGAGACCTACGCTAAGCCCGCACTTGGCGCAGCTGCTAATGGCAGGCATAGACATATGCTACCCAGCGCAATGTCTTCCCACGCAAGTTAAGGGGAGGGAATCTTGCAGTACGGGGCAGGAGTTGGAGGTTGTACATAGCAGTACAATCATTGGGCTGGCAAAGAAGACGTTGGTATGTTTACAATAAACAAAATCTATGTAGGTGTAACACTGGCTCTGGGGGCGTACCGCCAGCAGTTAGCTGTGGGCCCAGGTGTTGCGCAGGGCCCAAGCACGCAAGCAGGGCCCAAGGCTTGGGCCCCGTCCCCCAGTGGGTAGCAGGATGCGGTGAGAGGAGCTACAGTGCATGTTTCAGAGCAAATTTAAGAGGACTACGATGGCATGTGCGGTCAGTAGGGAGGCGGAAGGCTTGGGCGAGTGGGAATGTCGAAGCCAGCACCCAGCAGCCCCCTCACAGGAGGACGTCGAGGTGAGCATGAGCCTCAAGAGCTGTCAGCGCCCACCTAGCCCGTGTCGAGCCCCTTTGCGCCCCCTACCTGGTGCTAGCGTTCTGGTCCCCAGTCGCTGTGTCGAGCTCGGCTGGTTCTGGCTGGTCCCATACCCCACCCTTCCCTCTCCTCCACAAGGCGCATACCGTACTGCCCAGCGCTTGGGCAGGTAAGCCCCACTGGTTGCTGCCACGACGCCATCAAGTTTGGTTTGATTTCATACAGGGGACCCATTCCGGTCGGGGTGTCGTACCACACGCACAACCCCGTGCAAGCCTGCACGTTGGCACGTGGCTGGGCAAGGTTCCGTCGTGCATTCGAAGCCATGGGCGGCATAAGCGGGGGCATGGCGGAGCTTGTAAGCACGCAAGGCACAAGTTGCAGTTGCTCTGACACGCTCCCGCCTTTATTTCAGGCCCCCGGCACGGTCCGCGGCGCCTGCAGGATTGCCCATCCATGCGTTGACTGGTACTACATGGCTACCAACTTTCCCTACAGGGTAAGACACGCACCGTTGCACGCGCTGCTGTAGTGCTCGTTTCCGGATCTGCAGGTCGGACCAGGTGGGTCCGCTGCGAGGCGGGCTCTTGCCAAAATAACAGTCGCTGCACTTCCAGTACGGTCACACAGGGTGATAGGCTCGTAGCAGACTTAGGGAAACCCCACAGCTTCTTCCATACACTCACAGGCGCCATGGCACAGAACCAGCACCGTCGTACGAGCACGCAGTCATGTCACCGTACTGGCATGCCATAAGGCAGCAGCGGCAACTCCCTGAACTTGCCGTCACGGCACCGTATTGAGCGAGTAATATTGTCAATCATCCAGTTCACGCCATCCTGCCAACTCCCACATCCAACCTGCATTCTACGATCACACCAACCCCGTCACCCGCCCCTACACGGGTGCTCGGCTGTGCCACTGGCCGGACAGACCCTATGTCGTTGCACAAACACCATAATTCCCAAGTGGGCACACAAAAACGAACGAGGCCTTCTTGATATCAGGAACAGCAGCAGCGCTATCCCAACCATAATATATACAGTCACACCGCCAAAAAATGTTGTCATCACGCGCCGTCCACAGCAGCCCACTGCAGCCAATTGATGGCCAGGTCTTTGCTCGAGTACGGTACGTAGTACGGCAGCATGTCCTCGTCACATTGAAGTCAACGCATGCACCCAGCCACAGACCCTGCATTCCAGGCCGCCACAGCCACCTATAGCTCCCACCAGCCTGCACCAGCACTTAAACGCTCATGACCCTGGCACCGTGCGCAGCAGCCGCAGCCTTCTGCGCAGGCGGGCCACGCGCAGGGGCCCGTTCCCGCAGTTCTCTGCGCCATCCCCTGCATGCCAAGCGGCCAGCACTTCGCATCCTTCCGCACACGAGCCCCCATCCCCCATCCCCATGCCCCAGTCTCCAACTCCCTTTCCCCCGCACCCAGCCAGCAATGCAATACCACCCCCCGTCCTTCCTACTAGACTCCTATCATCCCCCTACCGTTCGCCCGCGCCCTGCCCACCTGCACAGTATGCGGTGGCAGTATGGCGGCTGGCACACGGCGTAGCGCACGTCCATGTCCGCCGACAGCCCGTGCCGCAGCAGCACCGCGGGACGCAGCGCACCAGAGAAGCCAGCCAGCGGCCGGGCAGGCACTTGGCGCATCATGCACATCAATGCCGTGCTCAAAACCTGCTCGCGCCACACGTATGTGCCCAACCCTGGAGTAATAATTTACGAACACCCTACCAAAAGGCTCATACGCCGATATTGATTTCATGAAGCAGCGTCCGACCCATCCCGTGGCGAGCAAAACATACAGTTGAATTAGTAACGGCGTGCACGTACGTCCCGCGTGTCCCGAGCTGCAGGCCACGTTGCATATTGTTGAATGCACTCGAGCGCGCACTACGTCGATTTTCGTGGAGCCCCCAAAACCATAAGCCCGAAGCCAGGACCACTTAGAAAGAAAGCAGAAGAAAGCATGCATGCACCACATGAACACGTGAAGCGCTGCCCCTGCTCGCCACACCCTTGCAGCAGTCTTATGGAGTCTTATGGAGTCTAGATCCATGCACATGCACATGCACGGCTGCTACAGGGGGCTGCTATGTGCGACGCCACTCCAACCACTTCACTTGCCCAGACGCCCAACGTAGCGTCAGCGTCACGCAATAAGCACCCGTCAAAACACATTACCGACACAGGTGCACTTGTTGAGCAGTTTCGAAGTCAATACGACTATGGCGTTGTCCGACTAGAAAGAGCCTGTCAGCTCACGCCTCCGTCAGCACCATAGTCTCGGTCACCGTCAGAGAGCTGCCGTTGCTGGCCTCCGCATTGAAGGAGCTGATCTTTGTCAACACCCGCTCGCACTTGACCACCAGCTTGCCGCCCGCCGGCCGCACCCCGCTGAAGCTCAGCCACGTGCCGTCCCGGTACTCGACCGACGCGGCGTAACGCCCGCTGTTGCCCGCCAACTTGAAAATGCGGTAGCCCTTCACGTTAGTGGGCACTGGCGCGGGCAGGGGCTTGGTCACAGGCTCATCCGCGCCCGACGCCACGCTCTCCGCAGACTTCACAACCTTAGTCTCAGTGGTGTACTGCTGAATGGACTCGAGCCGCTCGCCTGACCCAGCCGCCAAGCCACGTGCCTCTGTGACACGTCGGATCTCCTGCAGCGTCGTCGCACCGTTGCTGTAGAAAATCTGGGTGCTGAGGTACAGCACCTCCTCCTGCAACGCGAGCCGCTCGCCTCCCTCGACGTACGGATCGTACGACATCGCGCAGTCTTCCACCTTCGCACGCGCCATGACGAAGTGCGTCTTGCCCGTGGGACAGGTCTCGCAGGTGGTGACGGAGGCAAGGTAGGTGTCGTGCACACACGGCACGCACACGCCCGCGTCCGGCAAGCTGACGGAGCGGTACCCTGGCTTACAGGGGACGCATTTGTCGGCTCCGATGGCGTCCGTGGTCTGGCCCTCGGGGCAGGGCGTGCACGAGGTGGAGCCGGGGGTGGAGATGGCGCCGATGGGGCAGGGCACGCACGCGTCGCGACCCAGGTCGGGGGAGGGCGCGGCGTAGGTGCCTGTGGGCGCGGACAGTAGAAGCCGTGGGCCGCATGTAGAGTGAGACTGCACATTGACTGAACCGTGTGTAGGTGTTGCATGCGTGGCCAGGGCTAGCGCAGGCCAGGCCAGGGTTCGCAGCTACGCGCCACACAGGGAGCGCACAAGCGAGGACAATAGCACACCGCATGCTGACGCTCGCACCCCACCGGCCCTATTGCACCCGCCTTCCCGCCCCTTCCTTCCAATCGACCTCAACCTCAACTCATGTGTCGAGCGCTTTCCGTGTTCCTGATTCCCATAGCCAATTGCATGTGTTCCTGGTAAGGCCACGTGCGACGCGTACAGCCTGCACCGCACGACTTAACCCACCTGCCGGGCACCCGATGCACTCGTCGCTTGGGCAGCACCCGTCCAGGCGCCCCTGCCCCACAGGGCACGTGGCAGCGCCCGTCGCCGTCAGCGCCTCGCACGCCTCGCACACAGCCACCCCGTCAGGGTCCAGCGTGCCGCTGCTGCTCCCGCCACACTCCTCGCACTCTGTGGCGCCGCTCTTGCTGCTGCTGCCCACGGGGCACTTAAGACACTCCGTTTGGGCCTCCTTGGGGTTGTAGGTGCCTGGCTTGCAGGCTGTGCAACGCGCGTTCAGGGAGGTGCAGGGCGGGTCGACGCACTTGTCTATGCCGTCCACGTAGCTGCCGGCGGGGCAGGCGGTGCAGCGGGAGGAGCCGGGCTCGGACACGTAACCCACGGGGCAGGGGTAGCAGTCGCCGATGAGGGAGGTGACGTTGCCGAAGGTGTTGGCGGGGCAGGCCGTGCAGGTGGCTGGGGTTTGCGGAACAGGGCGAGGTGAGGGGAGGGGAGTGGTTATGTGGCGAATGACCGTGAGGGGCGAGCGGCGAGGGGCGCTTGAGCGCAGGTCTGCACCTGGCTCTGGCGGTGGCAGGGGGCGGACCATGGCACCCACCACCCCAAAGCACGACCACCAGGCGGCCACGCTGTGCGACTTCCGTACAATACAGGACCTCCTGCACCCCCCTGTCATTGATTGGTACTACACGCAATGCACCTACACGCTGCAACCCACCTGACACCTTCCCCCGCTAACCCACCACGTGCGCACGCCGCAGCTGACCCACCTGACACCTCCCCCAGCTCCGACACCTCGAAGTGGCTGCCCACGGGGCACAGCACGCACTGCGCGGAGCAGCGGGCGCCCTCCGGAGACACGTGCAGCTTGGGACAGGGCGTGCACTGCAGGAGTGGTAGGAAGGGGAGACTAACGTTGGTGTGCCATGAAAAGGCACAACGCTATGTAGGGAGACACGTGCAGCTCACGGCGGGGCGTGCACTGCAGCGGTCAAGAGGGATGCCGCCTCAGGACACATGGCATATTGACAGCGACAGGTGCCCCTTAGAAGCCACATGCAGTTCCGGGCAGGGCATGCACGACAAGTGGGGTGTAGCCCCATCCCCACTGATTTTCCCTGCCACCATAGCCCTTTCTACTTCTATTCCCACATTTACCTCGTCCACCGCCCCGGGTGCGTCCGAATAAGTGTTTGCCTCGCACGGCACGCACACGGAGCCCGTCTCTCGGCGCTGTAGGAACTTGCCCGCGGGGCAGGGCACGCACTGCCCGGCTGCGGATGCCCCGGGGCGGGAGGTGGAGCCATCGGGGCAGGGGCTGCAGGTGGTGGAGCCGGGCGCGTCCGAATAAAACCCGGGGTCGCACGCCTCGCACATTCCCTGGGGGAGGAAGGGAGGCGTTTGCGCTGAGATAAGGGGGACGTGGGGTAATGGGCGGGGGGAGGAGAGGAACAGGTGCCAGTGTGGAGGTGGCGGGAGGTGCGGGACCCAGGAGCGTCCGAGAAGAACCCGGGGGCTCACAGTTTGCAATAGCCATGGAAGGGGGAGGAGAGGGGTGCGGGTGTGGGCAAGGTTTGGCGGGAGGTGCGGACAGAATAGGTAAGGTGCCAAGGTACTCGCCAACGTGCATTGGCTGGCGGCGCGTGGGTAAGGTCGCGCGGGCAAGGCGCTTGCATGGGGCGTGGCCGCTGTGCACGCAATGTAGTAATAGCAGCAGATGTACCAGCTGCAACTTGCGGCCAGAGCCCTTGCGCGGACGCGTGTGCCTATACGTGCGTCCCGCACCTGCGCCGTGACGTAGGTACCGGCGGGGCAGGGAGTGCACTCGGTACTGCCAGGCTCCGATACATAGCCGGCGGGGCAGGCCTCGCACTCGGTGGCTGTGTGGCGGAAACGGGGCCGGAGAGGACAGGCAAGTAAGCACGGAGCAAGGAAAGGGAGGAACAGGTTCGGTAAGGTCACGTTCGGAGCAGGCAAGAACGTTAGACTCAGGGGGCACATCACACAAACCCGACTGTCTAGGAACTCCTATGCGCCCTCGGCTGCCAGCCCCGGAGCTGGGTTGTGGGTCGAAAACCGCCTCCCTCCTAAGCCAGACCCCTTCGCAGTGGTCGTTCCTGGCAAGCCGTCAGCTCCATCCAAGCCAGGGGAGCTCCCCTGGCCTGAGCTCTCCACATCTACGGCTCATGCATCGCTGTCGCTCTGTAGGAGTGCAGGCTGGCAATCACGCTAGCGCCTATCACCATGCCATTAGGCCAGCCTTTTTGCACCCCTGCGGGCCCTGCCCCACACGCTACTCACCCGCCAGCCCCGGCTCCGGGTTGTAGGTGTTCCGTTCGCACCGCTTGCAGACCTGGTAATTGGAGTAGGTAGTGTCGATAAACCAGCCGGCGGGGCAGGTGGTGCAGGAGGAGGAGCCCTCAGGGCTGGTGGTGCCGGAGGGACACGCCGTGCAGCCTGTGCCCTGCACAGGAAGTGTATGTGATGGGGGTCCGGGAGGTGAAAGGCCGAGCGACAATCGGACATGAGGCACAGGTGTTGTGTGTAGGTGTGGTGGGGACAGCTGTAGCAGCGGTACGCGTTGCCGGTCAAGAAGGTTGGTAACAACGCAACCGGTGTCGCACGTGGCACCCCTAGTGCGGGGGCATGTGTCTTACCTTGTACCCAGGCACGTTGTTGTAGGTGTTCATGGGGCAGCGACGACTGCAGAGCGGAGAGCGGGCAGGTACGATGTGTGTTACAGGGCTGTCACGACGTCTGCTGGGGTGTAGTGGCTGTCAAGCTGTACAGGCACACCCCAGGAGTTCACGAACAAGCCATGATGCCTTCTTGGTGTCACCCTGCCACAACCATGCCCTTTGCCGTGCACGTGCCATATCCCCGCGGGGCGACGTAGTGCCCTGGAGCGTGTAGCTACCGTACACGTGAAGCACAGGGTACCCCACACACGTGTCGGTGTTTGAGCCTGCATGGATGTCCCGGCCAGCAACAAACAATCTGACCCACCATGTCTTAGAGAAGGAGGTGTCAATGTACCAGCCCACAGGGCAGGGTTCGCAGCTGGTGGCTCCCTGCGGGCACAGGCAAGAGTGCGCTTTCAAGGCATGGGAGGCATGACAAGAAGCGTTTCCTGCTTTCCTCCCTCTCCTGCTAGTGCCAGGCCTGGATGCGCAAATGCATGCGTGGCGCCTGAATGGCGGAGTGACGGTGGGCAGTGTACACGCAGGCTGGCCAGCGGGCCACCAATCACAGGTGCGTGCCTGCAGAACGGCACTGCGGCCGTGGGCACGCCCGGAGGTCTTTCTAGTGCAGTCGCAGTCGCAGGCGCAGGCTGAGGCGCAGGTGCAGACTGATCTCACCCTCTAGCTGGTGCAAATGCAGGCACAAGCGCGGATGTGGGGTGCGGGTGTGGGTGCAGGTCCAGGCACATGCACTTCCGCTCACCCGTTGGCTGGTGGTGCCCTCGGGGCAGGGCTCACAGCCGGAGCTGGAGGCCAGGCCGCTGCGGTTGTTGAACGTGTTGGCCGCGCACTCTGTGCACTCCGGCCACCAGCTGCTCGTGTCCACGTACGCGCCTGGGGCGGTGTGTACGGAGGGGTGTATGCCAGGGTGCACGGAAGATGTACAGCAAATGTTGCAGGTCACATTGCAGCATAAGACGCACGCTGCGTCACGCTGTTTGCATGGTTGCATAGCATGCACTGCGTACACTCCGGGCGCGCTACCGGACCCACGGAGGGTGAAGGGCAAGCGAAACCCCTCTTGTGTACCCATCTTCGGCCCCCAAAGATGATGCAGCAGCATATGGAGCAACCACCGGTCGTGTTGTTGCTGTTGCCACTGCTGTTGCTAACCCACCTGCCGGGCAGGTGGTACAGCTGGTGGCGCCCTTGGGCGCCGTGGACCCCGGCGGGCAGGCGGGGCAGCCTGTGCCGCTGTAGCTTGAGACGTTGTTGGCGGTGTTGCGTTCGCACTGCAGGCACATGCCGTAGTCCGACCCTGCAATTCCAGGGTTCCACAAGAATTATTCGTACGAGTTCGCCTTCGGTAGTGATGGTGCCTGAATGCGTTTCGCTGTCTTGCTTTGGCCGTGTTGCCCTCGCAGGCAGGGCAGGCACGTGCAGAAGTCGAAATCTTGCACGCGGCCCCAGCCACGACTGCTTCCTCGCGTTTCTTGTACTTGGTTCCCCGAGACTTAGGCCCGCACCTCCCCGCCCAGGCCAGCCCGGCACTGTGTCCAAATGCATCGTTGGATGTCGTACCTGCATTGGTGTCGCTCTGCACGTAGTTCCCCGGGGGGCAGGGCGTGCACGCCGTGCCGCCCTGCTGGCTGGTTTGGCCGAAGGGGCACTTTTGGCACGAGGTGGCGGCGGGGGCGTTGGAGTAGGAGCCTGCCGGAGCATTGGGAGCGGGGCAGCAGGTGTTGGCGGCAACATAGGCTCGCCAAAGCATTGATGCAACATGACACGGGCGGGGACCCGGGGAGGGAGCCTGCCGGATCATGGGAAGCAGGCGCGTTGAGTACACGGGGGATTGGGCAATACGGGCCGGCAGCCAGGAGCCTGGACGAATTCGGTTGAGCGAGGCCCCAGTGTTCCAATTTTGCTACCACGTGCGTGGGAAGAAGAGAGTACAAGCGCCTTTGCGCATCCCCACTTTGGCTAGTGGTCGCCATGCAGGAAGATGGGACACATAAAACGCACCGGCGGGGCAGGGCAGGCACTTGTACGGGTCAAACGACCACTCCTTGCCGTAGTAGCTCCCAGCAAGGCAGGCGGTGCAGCGGGTGGACCCAGGCTGGGCCACGTAGCCGGTGGGGCAGGCGAGGCACTGCGCGGGGGGCAAGGGCGAGAGGAAGGAGGCGGTGTGGTCTGGTGAGGGGTGCGTTACCGTTATGCATGGGAGGCGGCGGAGACGGGGGACGCGGGGCGCAGGGCCGTTCTGGGGAGGTGTGCTACGTGAGGAAACGAGTGCGCGAGGCGACGCCAGAAGGGAGCCAGGGAAAGTGGACAGCGTGGGAGCAAGGCTTTGGCTTGCATGTCTGCTCGCGCTACACGTAGGGGATCCCCCCTGGTTTCACCCTCCTGTTGATCTGTTCATTTGTGCCGTGATTGCAGCGCGATGAGGTGGGCAGCCGCCTGGGCCTGGCCGTATGCCATGGCATGTGTCACCTTCGGAAGTTGAGTGCCCTGCGCACTTACGGTGCGAACCGGCACCTGCGCATGCACACGTGCGGACACCCGTGCCAAACGTGTTGGAATCGCCGGACCCACCTGTGAGCTCCCAGGCGCGTTGCTGTAGGTGTTCACGGGGCAGGGCTCACAGTCGCGCAGCCGGCCTGAGCCAGTCACGTAGCGGCCTGCGGCAACAGGGCAACCGATTTAACCAATGCCATAATGCTCTTCACGCAGCAGGTGGGAGCTGGGAGGTACAGCTCCGTGGGGCACGTTACCGGAGGCCCAGGGAACGCAAACGAGCAGCTTTAGCGGGGACCGATGTTCAGTATTTATAGCAGTCGCAGACGCTGGGGGAAAAGCGGAGGTCCAAGCGGAACGCGACGTGGGCAGGTCCGCACTCGTGCTCCCCAGTGGCACGCCCTGTCGCTACTAACCTGCCGGGCACACAGTGCAGTTGGCCGACCCAGCCGTGGATGTGCTACCAGCAGGGCAGTCCGCGCAGACGCCGTTGTTAGGATACGTGTTGAAGGGGCAGGGGCTGCAAACGCCGTCTTGCCGGACGGAGCCGGGCGAGCATGCCTGGGCATCAGCGCCTTGCAAAGCGGCCAGCATGAATGCTGCAACCATCAGTTTCATCATTATAGGTGGGATACAGAGATGTGATGACGAGTGCGGCATGGTGCTGCGTCTCAGCAATGGGCAGCCGCACGACAGCTATCCAGGTCACTCGCAACTAACGGAGGTGCTACCAGTAGGTAGGATATAGGTGCACAGCGTAATGTTTTGCAACGCGAATAAGACTGGAATGAGCAAGGCTTTGACACAACGGAACACGCTATCCGAAAGGGTGGAGTGGGCTTCTCGGTCAAAGTAGTAGCAACTGTCAAGGCAAATCAATATGACAAATGTTGATGGGGTCCTTATAGGGTGCACGCTGCTTGACCTTGTAGTACGCCTGCTCAACCTCGATAGTACATCGCGGCAGCTTCAAGGGGCGTTGGGAATGGTGACGTCGTGATATGTGATATACTACGCATGTCGCTGTATGAAATTCCACAAGAAGACAGAACAAGAATCCTTGTTGCTTATTGCAGCATGTTCCTCGGAAGCTTACCGCTGGCAGTTGGTGCTGGGCCTGGATTTGCGTGTGCAGGCCCAAGGCGTAGCTTCCCAGGGCTCCCGGAACACATCGCAGCTCTCCGAGCTTAGTGGGGGACCGAAGCTCTCCCGCTGTGAGAATGCGCTGCGGTGTGTGTGAGGCCCGGCGGGGGAAGCTGAGACCAGCGAAGCCCAGGGGAGCTATATGGTGCAGGCCCAAGGCGAAGCTTCCCAGGGTGCGTGGGTGCCCAGAACACGACCAAGGGGGCTCCCCTGAACACGACGGTACCGGTACCTGTGCTGGGTCCTTGCCACAGCGCCAACCCAGGGGGATCCCCTGCCAACCCCCGGGCTGTCTGCCCCCGACCCCCAGGGGTACTCAAGCGCCACGAGAGGGGCTTTACAACGTTGGTTACGGCGGCCTGCGAGGCAGCACACGGCGCTGGCTCGCCACCTTTCTTGGTCACCTGGTCTCTCAAGCCTCAATACCCATCGCTTCAACATAGCACTCAGCCATTCACTGGCTCCGTGGCACAGGGGCAAGCACCATCATACGAACACTACCCATTGCCCGTCATCATTTCCTCGCTCTTGCTTGCAGAATGCATGTCACCCAGCAGCGGCAACCCCCCGCGTCTGCCGTGGTCCAGCATACCGGTATCAGCAAGTTTGTTCGCCCCCTTATCGTCATCAAGTTCACACACCATCCTGCCGTACACCATACCGGTATCGTGCTGTTGTTATCACACACTGTGTGCTAAAAGCAGCTGCAGCCATAGGTGGTCAAGACTGGGCTCAACTATTCCCCGTTGCATGGCATACTGTTCTGGTCACATTGAAGCCAACACAAGCGCCCCCCGGCGCCCAGCGACAGATCCTGTCTCGTATGCCGCGATAGCTACCCCTAATCCCCGACCAGCATTGACACGCCTACACCCTTCACACGTCGTGCGTTTTCTACTCTAGTATCCATATATCCGCCTCCTACAATAAACCACCCGGCCAACCCCATCCTCGCCTCACCCTCGCACCACACCCTCACGCCGCCGCCCCCTGCCCCTGCCCCTGCTGTCCCCCTTTCCCCTCCCCCCCCCGCCCCCCTTTCCCCCCCGCCCCCCCCCCCCGCCCCTGCCCCTCCCCCCCCCCGCCCCCCCTCCCCC
>VFQN01004767.1_pt1 | contig 17467 bp, 9 predicted proteins | sample 3512371 | NCBI WGS metagenome assembly VFQN01 (sample SAMN10412370, study PRJNA504923) | tailings metagenome | isolation source: Replicate 2 from Balatoc abandoned mine | place: Philippines: Itogon, Benguet | collected 2017-08-28 | reverse complement strand
GTCACTAATAGCTGATTCCGAGAGCTCATGGTTTTCCTCTTTCAGCAGTGTGCAAAGCAACTCTTTTCGAGATTCAGCATCGGGTAAAGGGATATACAATCGCTTCACAAAGCGCCGACGGACAGCCTCATCGAGTTCTTCAGGTCTATTTGTCGCACCGAGAATAACCACACGAGAGTTTGAATTGGTGCTCGCACCATCAAGCTGAACCATAAACTCAGTTTTCATCCTCCTCGTTGCTTCGTTTTCATCCGATGATCTCTGTGTCAGGAGAGAATCTACTTCGTCTATGAATACTACAGATGGTTGTCGGTAGTTCGCGACGGCGAAAAGCGTCCTCACTGTCTTTTCACCCTCACCAATCCACTTAGACATCAGTGATGAAGCACTTATTGAGAAAAACGTGGCTCCGCTTTGATGAGCGATGGCCTTCCCGATGAGGGTTTTCCCTGTATGGTGGTCATTGCTGGGAGGTTGGAATCAATCACTTAAGATTACCTGTCCCTGGTGGGCCGAAAAGAAGGATTCCACGAGGCAAAGATCGGAGCCCAGTGAACAATTCAGGAGCTTTCATAGGCCAACAAATCAGCTCTTGCACAGCCTTTTTCGCGAAGCTTAATCCTGATATGTCGTCGAAGCGAACTGGTTGACCATGATGGATAATCTCTGCCTCTATCTTCTCCACCAAAGATTTATCATAGCCGGACAGCTGAGCAGGAAGGGAATCATCTCGCTTTAGTCGTGAGCCATCATTACTGCTCTTTTCGTCAGAGCTTTCAAGTTTCCCTCCCTACGATCAACAAATTAACAAATTACATACATATTAAAGGAAATTATTTATAATTCATCATCACCTCTTGCTTAAATCGATCCTTCGCTGATTGAAATGGTTGCTTTTTAGCTCTCTTATTTGGTAAAGAAACATCATCTTCGGTGGTTACATCGACCATCTCCGTTTTATCTCGTTTATGATTGGTGGGTTGGGCAACAACAGTAGTTGTGGAAGAAGAGGGTCGAGAGACCTTTTGAGATTTTTCATATTGTTGGACCGCAAAATCTGTTGCTACAAAAAGATCATCAACACGCTCTAAGGAACGAATGAATTGACTGGTCTTTCGAACATCTCCCACATTTCTTGTCTGCATTTGATTAATGCGATACTGAAGCTTCTCTTCGTAATTCTCACTGAAATAAAATTTTATTGAATTTTCTTCATTTTTAATTGCGTTATAAAGTTCATGGAACTTCTTTTCATATGCATCAGCCTCTTGTCTATTCATTTTCGCTCAAAAGAATAAAAATTGAATTTCATAATATTTTCTTTATTTTACATGACTCTTTCCATTTCGCAAAATTTTACTTCAGTTACATTCAGCCTTCAAATTATGAATAGAAAAAGCGAATTTGCTGATGATACTCCTCCTATTGTGAAGAAGCCGAAACGTAGAAGCGACAATAACGAGGAGAAAGGTGATGGAGAAAATGGAGGGAGTGATCAAAAGAAAAAAGGGTTTAACCCTCTTCGCCCTTGGCTTGAAGAGAGAAAACGCAAACAAATTGAGAGGGAGCGGGTGTTATTATTGCGAGAAGAGCTCATGATGGAAGATCTTGAGAGATATTTAATGGAAATTGAGGAGAAGCGATCTTGGGCAGTTTTGCAGCTAAACGAATTAAACTATAGGAGAATTGTCAAAAGAGAATCCCTAGCGAAAGTAGAGCGAAAGGTGAGAGAGAAAGAGGAAAAAGAGAATGAAGAGAATATGAAAGAAGATGGTTTGTTCTATTCTCAAGGAACAGTTAAATCTTATAAGAGATGGCAGCAGTCCCCAGCCCAGCATTATGATTTCGAAGGTCATCGTGGTGCTGTTATCTCATGTAAACTCTCCTCCTCCTTGAACTTTATGCTCTCATGTTCAGAGGACTATACTATGAAAATATGGTCTATGATTTCAGGAGAATGTCTTCGAACTTTCACGGGTCATACCAGGGTAGTAAATGATGGTGACTTTCATCCCAATTTTAAAATGTTTGACTCAACTGCAATCTCTCTTGTTTCTTGTTCTGGTGATTGTACGTTAAAACTATGGAATAGCTCGCATACGAAAGCAGTGAGTACAATCTATGGTCATGACCAAGCAGTCTATCGCTGTTGTTTTTCGCCCGATGGAAATTCGATATTGTCTTGTTCAGAGGACAAAACTGTTCGAACTTGGTCTTATCCTGAAGGATACAATCTATTTATCTATCGCGCTCATACTTCTCCAGTCGTAAGTATCTCTTACTCAGGGAGTGGTCGATACTTCATCTCAGGTTCTGATTATGGCGAAAGAAAGTTACTTCTTTGGGACGCAAAATTACCACATTTTCATGATCCTGCAAAATTCCCGCATGTTTTATTTTGGTCGCCGGAAGGATTGATTACAAAAATCTTAATCCAAAAAGGGAATCCAAAAACAAGTTTCTGGTTGGCTCAGAGTCAATTAGGGCTACTGAGAAACGACAATGCCATCGATATATGGACCGGGGAATTATCTGATGATGAGCCTGAAATTAGTGAAGATGAAAGGAAAAGTGACAATGAGGATGAAGACGAAGACGATGAAGAGGAAAAATTAAAGAAAAAGAAGAAACAACAACAGCGTAAAAATCAAGCGGAATTCCCTGATGATTGCAAAACTTATAAGGGAGTTATGATTCAAATCACGTCAATTTCTCCTTCTGGAGAGAAATTAGTTGCAACGGAGTACAATCCTGGTGGAAATCTAATAATTTCATTGAAAAATATAGAGAGACCAGTACAGGAAGCCTTTGTTAGTGCCACTATCAAAGAAACCCGAACAGATACTTTTTCAGAAAAAGCTGGAACGAAGATTGGAGATTTCTCTTTGGATGCCCCAATTCCCTGGCTTCCTACTTATACAGCATTAGATGAGAAGGGAAGGCCCACGCAGCGAAGAGAGCCGCCGAAGGCATTATGTCCTTCTAAAGATAACCATTCGTTGATTTTTCGCAAGCCGTTATATTCCATTGGAGCCTCTTTAGTTCCTAAAGAAGCGGATTCGGACACTCCTACAACAGAGGCTAACCAAACTGTCTTTGATGCGGTTTGGAATTGTCCTGAGCCTGATTTAGGCACTATTGTGATTGTTGTAAATTTTTGCTTCATCGATTCAAAAGAATGGCATCAACTTCGGTATTCCTTACGAGAAAGTCCTGTTAGAATAGTTCAAGGAAGTGGGAATGTTGCGTCTGCTGACGTTAGCGCAGGAAATGAGAAATTTAGCTTCGATCAAGTCGAAAGACATCGACTTTTCTGGCAGTTTATTCGCAATAAAGAATGGAAGTCTGCTGCTTCCTTCATTGATAAAAAGGCCATCGCTTTCCTATTTGAGAATAGTGTGACCAAGCGTTTTAGAGTTGTTAATCTTTTAGCGGGCATATTTGATGCGGCAACATGGGCAGTTCTTTACACTCCTTTCATTTTCAAACCTGGTGTGACGAAATCGATGCTGATGTGCGACACTGATTTTATGCAGGAGGAGGAATATGAGTCTGAGGACGATCTACCTGAGCCGGTAAAAGAGGTACCTAAGCCTACGGAAAATGAAGAAACAAATACAGGAGAGGGCAATACTGAGACCAATTCCAACAAACTAGAAGAAAATGAAGTCAAGGATGATGATGACATTCTTTCAAAAGGAAGTGATGACCCCCTCAATCCTCGCGCTGCAGTAAAGAGCTCTCCTCGAGCTCAGCTTGATGATCAAACAGCAGAAACCCTAATTCACGAAAAAATTACATCAGTCGAAGATATTCCTCAATCTATGGTTGCTGATATTGTGATTCCAAAGAATCGACCGATGACTCAAGATTTACTTTTGCCAAAGCTAATCGTTTTAAGCTCCTTTCTCGGAAACGATGCAACTATTGTTGCCCAAATCAAAAAAATGACGAATGATATTGTTAGTCGATTGATCAATTTAGAAGATGCGAACTTAGATATTTCTTTGGAGAAAGGTTGTTCTTTCGTACATCCAATGTTTTTAGTCTTATTGAAGGAAGCAATAAAGCCATCCCAAGCTCGAAATCTTGATTCATCAGTTTCCTCCCCAAGGAACCTTTCTTTCTCGAATTCCCTTTTACCGCAAGATGAATTTCTATGGAAGAATCCTAAGAAAAATGAATGGATTTTTCAATTAGTTTTGCGAGATTATCAAGGCTACCTGAACCAGATCGAAAAGCTCCATGCTCACCAGCAGGAAAAACTGCAAAAAAAGATTGCCGCAAGAACCCGAAAATATCTTTCTGATGGTGGGGGAACAGTTCGTAAAGGTAGTCAAGGAACATCTTTAAATGATTTAATTAAAACTGGGAAGTTCGGTCCTGAAATCGATGAATTTTCTATGCCGTTACCCTCAAACTTTCCGATTCGGGCCGGTTTGTCAAAGCATGCGTTAGATAATGGGATCAGCCTTCATGAAAAGGTTTTGGAGAAAATGAAGACGCAAAGTCTGCCTAAGACTTTGGAGGAGGTTTACGTTCCAACTTATCAAGAAAGAATGAATGCGTTCTATGCAAAGGTCACGAAAGTAGAAGAGCAGCAATATCGTTCGAAAATGAAGAAAATCATGAAGGACATTGTTCAAATACAAATCTTTCATCAACATTCTTATCTGTCTCGCCGTCGTGTATCGTACACAGCATTACCAGGATTAGTTTCTCATTATCCTAATCCTCATTACCCTTCTCCCGCCATCATTCCTCGGGAGGACGATTTTCATCATCCTGACAGTATTCATCAAGATTATCAAAAGATTTTGTATAACACCAAATCTTACGGCAAAGATGTCTTGAAGGCAGTTCTTGTCTCCGCTGTGGGTCGAAAACCTTTGCCTTCACAGATGATTGATATTCAGAATGCATACTTCCAAAAGAAATTTCATGAAGCAATGATTAACAATTACAGCTATTTTGGAACAAATCAAAAGGTTGAGTACGCAGTGAACGTTTTAGATAATTTAGTTCCCAAAGATATTACTGTTCAACAGAACCGGAATAGATTTGGTTGTTTCCCATTTTTTAATCGGAAATCAAGTTCTCGAGTTAATCCCCCGCCAAGTTCCGTGACTTCTCAATCAACTTTACCAGCTACAGCCGTTGCTGCAGCTTCTCCTAATAAGCCTTCCAAATTGGCACTGGTTCGTTCTGCTTCCCTTGACAGCTTGGATAGTGCTACATCAGCAAGATCAATTGGAAATATGAGCGAAAAAGGCGATAAACCTCTTTCAATTAAAAAAGGAATGAGTAAAAAGAGTAGTAAAAAGAGCGGTAAGAAAAAGAAGCGCAAGACCCAATCGGATAAGTCTGCGGTAAAGATTCCTGATGGAGTATTTCTTGGGAGGCGATCATTCTTTCCTGTCTTACCAGGATTGGAACATTTCCTTGACACAGAGTTTAACAGCGTTCCTGAAGAAACGCACCAACATGACGCTCACGAACCCTCAGTCTCGTTGACGAAGGTATCCCACAACCAGAAAAAACCAAAAGATATGGATTTCGCAGGATTGATTCGAAGATTTTACATAAATGTATGAATTGATTTTGATGAATTATATTTTTGTTGATTTTATCTATTACAGAACTTTGAGCTCGCTCATCATGGCAGCGTGAATGATGTTGTGTTTTCTCCCTCTGAAGCAAGAGTGGCATCGGCCGGAGGAGACAGCTTTATCAAAGTAATTGGAACTATTGCTATAAGATATTATATAATCAAATTTTCATAGGTATGGGATCCTCGCGATGGTACTTACGTATATCGTCTCGCTGGGCACACTGCAGCTGTATTATCACTACAATATACAAGCACAGAGCAGTTCTTGGTATCTGCTGGAGCAGATGCTCAGATAATGATCTGGTCGCTGCTTACCAAATCTGTTCAAAGAACTCTTCGAGGTCATGTTGATGTTATATACAGGTGAGACACTTGATTAATATCTTTTTCTTTGATGTAAAGAAAATTGCCTTTCAGAATTAGTATAAGTCCAGATTGCTCCATCTTAGTTTCAGCGGCTAATGATGGCTTGATCAAATCCTGGTGTACGACTCCTCGTCATCCTGATCCTCCTAAACCTCCAAAGATCCTCACAGTCACTGATACAACTGTTTTAATATCATGGAAAGCGCCTCCCTGTTTTAATTGTGATGTGACTGCGTTTCATTATCAATTTCGTGTTGGGTATCGAGGTGCTTGGACTCCAGAAAATGGACAATCTATTGCTCCTCATCTTAGAAATCGAGTAATTGAGAATCTGATCCCAGCGACACACTATCAATTTCGGATTCGAGCAGAGAATAGAATGGGTAAAGGAGACTGGAGTCAACCTTCCGTCTTAGTTCGAACAAACTTTGGACTTCCCGAAACAATTCAAAAACCAATAGTATGTCAAGTAACAACTCATTCTATGGTGATTGGATGGTTTACAGCCAATCCTCAAACGTTTGGTTCTGCAAGCACTTCTTTTCAGATTCAAAGCTGTGGTGATGGAAAGGTATGATCAAATACTTCATTCTATTTTTTTCTTAATCTTGTTTTTAGAGCTTTGAGGATAGTCAACTTGTCACCGTTTCTTTAGAAGAGGCTAGATCCTTGGGTGAGAAAGTTTTACTATATTTTAGTAAGATGCGCCAAAGATATTACGACACTAAAGATGCTTTGATCAAGAGTCATGGATTTCTCCTCCTCAATCGTCAAAGTGAAGAAGAAAAGAAAGAGTTTCCAATATCTCTCGAGTTATCTATTGAAGCTATTCTAAAAATGTTAGAGAGAAGTGAACAAGACGAGACTATGTTGTTTATTGCGGTTGATTACCATCCTCTTCATCCTGGGTACCAATATCTTTTTCGAGTAAAAGGATTAAACGTGGCAGGAGAAGGTGAATGGTCTGAGCCCACGCTTACTATTAATGCTCTCCCAACAGTCCCTTTTCCTCCCTCTCAACCGCGGTTAATCCAAGCAACTCTTAGAGCATTGACCTTTCAGTGGGACCCTCCTCATGATGAAGGTGGATCTGCCATTACTGGATATCGATTATATTTGAAAAATCTCAGCAAAACGATCGAGTTACCGCGTTCGACTGTTACTTATACTTGGGATGGACTATTTCCAGGAAAATCTTACTTTCTTCGTGTTTTAGCAAAGAATATTGTCGGCGAATCAGAGTATTCAGCTTATAATGAGGAAAATGAATCAAAGACAATGATAGCTCCACCAGAAAAACCGATGAATCCATTAGCTGTTTCAGCAACTTGGAATACTCTGTCGTATGAAATTTACTTACCTTACCATAATGGTGCAACAATTACTAAGATGGAGATAGAAAAGCGATTAGTCCGTCCATTCTTTATCGGTGAATGGGAAAATTATGACAGTGTCATGTCAAATAAATTAAATGCAGTATTACAATCAGAAAATAAATTTTTCTATGAATTAAAGCGACTACAGCCGCCTCCTTCAAATTTATTCGGAAATAATAATAATAGCAGTACATTTGATATTATTGAAAAAATTAATAACAATAATAAGGAATTTGAATGTTTGGAATATGTGGATTTAGCAGCTCAACAGCAACAGTTAGAGAGAAAAGTCGTGGAATTAGAGTTATTGAAGTCCAAATCCGCTGCAAATCTATTATCAGCGGGAGCGAAACAAGCCAGGCTTAATCAAAAGATTGAAACATTACTGCAACAGCAGGTAACAGTACATATATATTTGATTGTTCTCTTGTTGACATTTTGATTAGAAACCCTATGGATCGAGGATAAAATTTATAGTGAACAACCTCGCACCAGACACGATGTATGAGATTAGAGCTTCTTTTTGGAATTCTGCAGGAAAGGGAGAATTCAGCCATCCTTCTCACAGGTTCGTTTCATTAAGTTTATTTATGGATTGTTTATTTTATATGTTAACTTCTTCTTTGCAGAGCCAAAACAACGAAGGCAGCTCTTCCAGAGATCTGTGAAGCTCCACATATTCTTTCTTATGGTATGAACTATGTCGTTCTCGAAATCTATATTCCTGAGGAAGGAGGATCTCCTGTGCGTCAATTCACGATCGAATGTATGGATCTTGATACAAATGCCACGTCATCCTCCACACTTGTAAGAAATGAGTATGATATTCAACATCGTCAACAGAAGTTGAAGAAAAAGAAAGAAGAAGATCCTGCCAACAACAACAATAATAATAAAAACTCCGTCTCAAAAGAAAAGATGAAGATGATGAGTAGAAGTTCATCACATTTGATGCCTAATACAGATTATGATGAAGATGATAAGCTCTCCCATCAGATTGATGGGTTGAAGTTAGGAGGAAGTTATGTCTTTCGATGTAAAGCAGAGAGTGATGTCGGGGAAGGTCCTTACTCTCTTTGGAGCAGTGAGGTGAATCTCTTATCAGAGGAAACTGATCTCGCTGGTGGTAGTGCAGGAAGTGCCTCAGGAGGAGCAGGAAAGATTGCCAGTAGTAGTAGTGGCAGTGCGAAGTGGAAGTAAGGGTGGAATGAAGAAAGAAGATATTTTGTTTTGTTTATTGAAGTTTTTCGAAGCAATTTCAATTGAAAAGCTATTATTATCATAACAATTTAATGGTGATTTATGAAGAGAAAGTGTCAGAAAATAACAAAAATTGGTAGAAGTTGACGAGTTACAACTATTATGAAGAAACACGACAAGATGATAGACATACAAGACTATATAAAAGTTCGAGAGTCCTTTGATAAGTAATCAAGATAGAATTTCTTGAGAGAAAACTAAAGGTATAAGTGATGAATCACAGTTTCCTTGAGAAGAATTAAAATATCGACGAAATGGAATGAAATCATATACAAATTGATAATTGCACATGATCTATAAAAAAGGAACTAAAGCTGCAGGAGATTCGAAGTATGAATAATAAATGTACATAGCAATGAGGGAAATAAGAGTTAACTCTATTTTGATGCCATAAATTTAGATCTTTTCGAAGAATTCATTTCATGTAATGATCGTTCATCATGTCGCTTCAGGGCGTTCTTTGTCAGTAATCGTTCTTCTTCTGGTTCCACTATTTCCATTCTAACTATTGATTGACTCTTATTGGTTCTCTGCGCTTGATCGGAATCATATCGGGTGGTACGAGTGTACACTCTCTTCCTCGATTGTTCATCGCAATGACTTGTAGTGTCAGAATTACCCATGGTGCGATGACTCTTCGATGAAGAGCATTCATCATCATTATCGGACGGTGATGAGATTGATAAAGATTGTGAGGATGTTTTGGCGCTGTCGCTCTCACTAGGGGCTTTCTTTCCAGATTCACTTCCATCAGAACTGTCTTCGACTGACATTGCTACTGGAAGAGGAATAATCTTAATAGGTTCGCTGGTGACTTCGTCGCTAATTCGTTTCATTTCGATGAGATAATAGGCCATAACTAATTCTTCGTAGTCGTTTTGGATAATAATTGGTTGGAGTTTGAGCCGAGCATGGAATGGTTTATTCTTTCTGTCATATAATATCATTCTCCCCTCAGCCTTTCCTTTCTTTCGGAGTTCTGATTCAAGCTAAAGAGGAAGATATTAGTTAGTTGAAGGAGTGAGAACTCTCTGGTATGGATTCTCACCTGAATGAATTGACTGCGAACAGTGAGATTACCATAGAACACATCGAAACCTCTCTCGTAGATATCATGTTGTTCATAATGGGTGATGTTGCTCATTTCTTTGTTCATATGTAGGATTAGCTCAGTTCTCTTTCCCTTGAGGACGACACAGTAGAGTAGTTTTGCTATGAGATAAGAGGAGTCAGAGAAGAAAGAGAAAATAATAAGTGAAGGGTTTACCTTCTTGGCTTGGTATAATCGCAAGAGATAATGGAACAGATGAGGTTTGTAACATTTCAGTTAATGGCATGTCTTGCTCTGAAGCAAGGGGTAGTGCTAGATTATCAAAAGGTAAATTCAGCATAATATTATAATATAATTAGATCGATTGTAGTAATAAGAAGAAGTAATTTTCTTTTATTAAAAAGTTGTTGCAATTAGATTATGAAAAGAAAGACAAATGAATAATAAACAATCAAAAACAAATTGAAGTCAATAATAATATTTTATCTGATAAGAAATCATTCAAGTAAATCCTGACACGAATCAAATACGCTTTCAATTAAAGTATACGTAGTAATGTTTTCCTCTAATAAGAGTAGTAGTCGTAGGAGTATCACATCAAAGAATCATTCGAGAAGGTATTTCAATGGTATTTCAATGGTATTTCATTGACAGATCTCATTATGTCAGTGTTTATTAGTACGTGCATTATCATCATTATGATCCTTCTCTATTGTTCCTCACTTAGAACACGTTTACACGAAAAAGACTGTCAGTTCTTTTACGCATACGTACCCCAAACTGAAAAAACAAGAGTCAGAAAGACCGAAACTCGAACAAACAAATCTTCGAAGAAACGAAATGAAAGGTTTTCGTATTTTCGAGTTTTCGTGGACTGTTAATTGGTCTTTGTGGTGAGCACCATCAATCAACCATAATTGGCACTGAATTAAGTGAACCATCTATAACAAAGTTTAATTTGAGTAAACATGGGTATTGATATTAAGTCTGGTGGTCGTCGTATTGGACACAATGTCCGTACTGCTCCTGTCTCCAACAATCCTTATGTCAAGTTATTGGAGAAGCTCTTCAGGTAAATTTTCTTATCTCGATATTCGTGTGATTGGTGTAATAACTTTCTGCTCTCTCTTCATTTCCTGTCCTTTTCCTTCTTCTCCATGATGCCTTTTTTTATTATTTCAGCTTCATTGGACGTCGTGCTGATTCCAAGTTCGCTGACACCATCGTCAAGAGAGTCAGAATGTCCAGAATTAACAACGCTCCTATCTCCCTCTCTAGATTAGTTAGATACGTCAAGGGCAAGGAAGACAAGATCGCCGTCATTGTTGGAACTGTCACTGATGATCCAAGATTACTTGAGGTCCCAGCCGTCAAGGTTGCTGCCTTAAGATTCACTGAAACTGCCCGCGCCAGAATCCTCAAGGCTGGTGGTGAAGTCTTGACCCTTGATCAATTAGCCTTAAGAGCTCCTAAGGGTTCTAACACTATCTTACTCCGTGGCCGCAAGAGCGTTCGTGAATCCATCAAGTACTTTGGTCACAGAACTTCTGTCAACAACCCACACACTCACGATGGTGTCAAGCCAAGAACCATCTCCAAGGGACGCAAGTTCGAGCGTGCTCGTGGTCGCAGAAGATCCAATGGTTTCAAGGTGTAAATTTGATGGTTTACTATCATCAAGTCTATATCGTTGAAGCACCAATAATAAAAGATGTAAAAACAACATACGATACCCTCATCTACCCACAATTAAAATTAGATGATGTCAACAGAGTGCCATACTTTGCTTCTTCACTTAAATTAAACCAAAAAATATTTACAATTACTACAATAATATTTCTTTGATCTAATTTATATAAACTTCACTGCTTTAGCAGAGAGAATACCTTGAAGTCCTGCTATCACTTTACTTCTCTCCGACACCGTCTCAACGACAAGGTCAAGGGTTCGATCAGCAGTAATAATTGAGAGACAGCATCCAGGATCGAGTAATCCTCCTTTGCTTAAAACATCTGTCTGAACTCCTTTTCTCACCTCAGTAATATCATCAATGCTAATACTAGAGGCTGAATCAGACTTTGAACCAAAGAAGGTACTGAATCTCCTCTCCACACCAATCCATTCAATTGTATTGTCATCTTCATTAAACTTAATCAATTTTCTTTTTGGTTGTCCAGACCGGCCATGCTAAAAGAAGAAGGTGGTCAAGTCAGTCCATGCAGAATAGTCTTATCTTTCCTTACCTTAATTGCATAGAAACCACGTAGAAACATTTCTCTGCTTTGTTGCTCATCTGATATTAAGGATTTCTTTCGAACAATTGGAATTCTCGTTGGACTCGCATCACGGGATTCCGTTCCTTCCTCAGATGGTTGGAATCTGAGAGATTTTTGCTTCTTTTGCGTCGCGAGAGATTTACTTGCCTCATTCATCAACTGTTTAACAGTTTCTTCTTCTTGCTCATTCTCCCGAGTTGCTTCTTTATCTTCTTCTTCTTTTCTTAATTTTTCCGTTTCTTCCTTTAATCTTTGCTCTTCCTGCCGCCTTTTGTTCTCGTTTTCTTTTTGAATTTCTCTTTCTCTGTCTCGTTCACGTTCTTTTTCACGTTCTCTTCCTCTTTCTGCAAGTCTTTCACGATGTCGCTTTTTCTCAATTTCTTTAATTCTCAACGCCTCTTCTCTCCTCGCCTCCGAATCTCGTTCGCTTTGTTCTTGACTCTCTACTTGTATCGGATTTTCGACATGTTGTGTGTTTTCTTTGATATTCGTTTGAAGCTTCGACTCTCGTAGATTGACTCTATTTCTAGAGGAAGAGTTAACTTCATCTGGGAGGTAATTGAATGCATAACTCGATTCTACTTGAATCTTGGCATTTTGCTCTGCAGCTTCCTTGGAAGCTTGCGCCAGGGCTTCAGCAAATGAAGTTTTATGAGGTTGTTGCGCGGTAGAAGGATCTGCTGTCACATTGCGGGGTTCTTGGAGAGTTGGTTGAGGGTACAATCTTGACAATTGTTCACTCTTTTCTCTTTCCTCGGCTTCATCAGCGGTCACCGAGGCTAACGCCTTAGCAAATGCAGTTTTCGAGATATTCAAATGCTTTCGTGGTGAAATGGAGGGATGCGGTATCTTCTCGCTTCGCTCCACTGCATGTTCCTCATACACAGGCTGAAATGATTCACTGATTGGCGCATAGGCAGCAGAGGGAGCAGACGAAGGAGGATCATAAAATTGGTTTTGGAATTGAGGGTCTTCTTCTCTTTGAAGATTTCTGAGCTCTGACTCTGAGCTTGGTTCAGGCAAAACGTCTTCCTCCGGAACGATAAGTCTTTGCGGTCTTTGGCTGGTGAATGGTCTCGCATGGCTGCTGCTTCGACTTCTCATTCCAGGTGAAGAGCTGCGACTGCGATTCCGAGAAATTGGACTGTTGGAGCGACTCGTATAAATCACATCCTCGCCTTCAATAGGCGAAAGAAAGTCAGGAACTCTTGGAATTCTCGGGCCAGATGGTGCATAAAACTTTGATTTAGTAGGTCGAAAAGGCTCACTATGAGGTATGGATTCAGGTGGATCATATTTTCGAAGCTCAGGAGGAGCACCAAAGCCTAAATCACGATAATATTCATTACTCGGCCCTTCATCGATCATTCTAAATCGATTCTTCACGGATTCAGTAGGGGCTAGCAATGACTTTGCTTGAGGTTCCCCATAGATTGGGGAGGGCATACGAGGAGAACGCGCTCGAGAAGGTCTGCTGGAGTGAGAACTAGGACTTCTTGGCATCCGTTGGTGTTGATACGAATTGTAATATTGCTCATGTTCTTCCTCTCCTCTACCGATATCTTCTTGATTCTTACGACTTGCTAATAATTCTTTTAAACCCTTCACACTCTCCTTCAAAGGTTGTACATTAGATCGATAATCATGAATCAATTTCTTTAACTCGTTTGGATCAAAATTATTATTATCTATTGGGCGCTCACCATTAGGATAGTCATCCTCATAAGGAATTTCATCTTCGTATTCTCTGTCATCCTGGTATCCTGCGGCGCCTTGATCACTGGTGTAGTAATCTTCTTCTGCTTGGCTGGAGTAATAAGCTTGCTCATGAGCAGCAGCGCCCGTTGTCGGCGCATCACTCCTGATTCGATTTCTTAAATGCTCTGGAAATGGTTTAGGAGCAGCAGCAGGAAGTAACGCCTGTTGAGTATTTTTAGATCGTTGGAGATTCTTTTTATTATACGGTGAAAGCGAATTCGATACCGAATGATGATTATCGAGGTTGACATTGGGATTTTCATTATCATCATCATCATAATATGAAAGTTCATTTCCTTCATTGGCTCTTCTTTTCTGTTTCTGTTGTTGCTGATGATAAACTCTTCGCCTAAAATATCTCATTTGAAATTCACGTGTTGGGATAATATCATAATCTCTCATTCCACTCATAAATTTTTCATCCTTTTGTTTAATATTTGGTTTTTCATATTTTTTTGGGATTTTAGAATGAATAAATGATTTGGTTGGAGCTAAAATCGAAGCATTCTGTTTGATCGTAGGTTCGGTAAAGAGGCTGCGATTACGATTCGATGGATTGCTCTCTGGAGGCTGATTGTTACTTCTATTACTCCCATCTGATCGTGCATAATCCGTTGGCAAAGTAGTTACTTTAAGTTGGCCTCTTTGTAATTTTGGTGGGAAAACTTTTTGTCGCGCTAATGACGTCCCAACATCAGCACTCCTTTGAGCAGACCCGAAGCGATAAGAGGCAATGACATCTTTCTGTAAAGAGGCTAAGCTCCGATGATTCGGATGAACTTCATCCTGATTATGCTGCGAAAAAAGTGGGAAAACCTTAATCATTTGTTGTTTTCTCAGCCCGTACTGTGGGTTACGGAGTTTATGCTTGGAATTTTGAGTATGTTTTTCAGCAATCTGAATATGATGGATTTTAAATTCTGTATCAAACTCAGGTTCTAAATACCATTGATTATCTGCTAATAGCTCAAAGATATTGGACAAAATATTTTTTTCAGATTTTTGAATTAAATGAATCAATGTATCTTCATAACGATTAGTAAGCTTTAAACCACGTAACACTTGTTTGTATTCATATGCTATATACTCTTCATCGTCAATAGGTGGAAGTGGAACTTTATCATAAAGGAAGGATAATTGTAAAAACTGCTCTTCCCCGTGACCGCTTGCCGATGAAGTCGAGGAAGTGGTTGGAAGAGGTGAAATGGAATCAAAAACGTCCAAAAATTCATTGATTAGTTGGTAAATTGGGTGAAGTTCGGCTAATTTGTCTGGAGTAATTCCTTTTGTCACTTCTTCGATTAATTCATCATTCTTTCCCTTCGGAGAATTATTGTTGGAGGTTGGCTGCACACAATTTTCAATCGCAATCAAAATATCATTTAGTAGTCTTGTAAGCTCTGTTTTTGAGATAACAGAAAGGTTTAAGATTTCATTGGGTTTAAAGGCTAAGAAAGCCATTCGACGATCTAACAACTCGTATGTCTCTTGTGATGTCTTGGGATTAGTTGGGTTTGGATGATTATGATGGTACAAATCTTTATAATACGCTGAATTTTCATGCTCTTTTAATCCTAAATATTCACTCCCTTGGGCATCTAATGGCATTTTAACTAACCACGAACATCCAATATGTAACTTTCCTCTCAATCGGGTTACGAGATTGCGAAGTTTACTATCTGTATAAGATGAAGAGTTTAGGTATTGTAAATGATCATGTAAAAATTCAGACATCGTTATAGCTGTAATCATCGAATCGTTTAAATAAACAGAACAGGAAAATAACTTCCAAATCATGTAAATAAAAGAGCGAATCACCTTTAAAGACTTTTCACTATTACCGCCACTTCTGATTCCTTCCTCAACGAGGAAAGAAGAAGAACGATTGCTCTTCTTTCCTTCAGTCTTCTCAATATCTTCATTTTGAAACCACCACCTCTGATCATAATACTTATTGATTACTTTGGAAATATTCAATAACGAATGATACTGCTCATTCTCTAAAGAGTCATGATCACCGCAAACAATCTTAATTAAATTGGGCAAAACTAAAAAGTTGAAAGTAAACGTTAAAAGTGTTTCTTGTCCAGCGATTTCGTAAATTGCTCTACTAACAGCTGTAGCAGTCACAGGAAACACGGTCATTGACTTCTCACTGTAAGTAGTAGCAAGAAAGCGATGAGCTAAAGTAATAATATTCGCAAATAAAACAGGATTTGATAAATCATCGGAAGAGGTAAATAAAGCAGCGATGGAAGGTAAAATAGGACGCCAAATAGCTCGGAAATAACCAGTTACATCTCTCCTTAAGGAATAAACTCTCATCAGACACGCAAAAACTGTCTCTCGGTTAACGTTCGGTACCATAGGGAGCGGTGACCATAATCCATTCCATTCAATCGCTTGCTTTGCATTATGTACAAATAAAGCACGAGATATAATCAGTTTGGAATCAACTTCAGAGAAAATCTTTTCCACTTCAGACAGCTCTTCCAACTGATAATTAATACTTTGTAGAAGCAATGCTGTTGTCATTGAATTATCAGTAGAAAAAGGATGTAATACACGATGAACCATAATATAAGCAATTTCTAACATCTCCAAACTTTGAATTAGATTGCGATGCGATAAAGTCATAATAATATAATCAGGTTGTTGTCGTAAGAGAGTAACGATATCACTAGCTAAAGTGACAATATGATTGTTAATATTCGTTGATGAATCATTATTTTCATCATAATACAAGAAGGAACATTGATGACCCAGCTTCTCAGTCATCATAGCGCGGAGTTTCAGCAAGAGTTGATGAACTCGTTCATTTGCATTGATTATATCAGTTTTCAACACATTAATCCCTGCTGAGGTCATAGGTGGTAAAACTTCAGTGACTCTATGTGATATCTTAGCTCCATATTCATCTGTAGGTTCTCGGAAAGTATTCAATAAGGAGTTCCAGTCTCGCTCTTTCCTGTATTCGGTAATGGGATTGTCTTTCGAGGAAATCTGAACGCTTTGACGAACCTCCTCATCTTCATAGAACTGCTCATCATTTTCTTGTAATTCCTCAAAATCTTCTCCATCTTCGGGGAGTGGATAAGACTGATCTGGAGGTTGTTGGTTGGTTATCGCTTCGTGAGAAGAATACGGGACTACTGGGAGCTGGAAGATGGGACTTTCTGTGAAAGAGGGGAGGTGATCGATTATATTCTCTGGAGGGAATTCCTCTTCATCGTCAAAAGGGGTGAAATGAGGAGTTTCAAACAAAGAATTTCTGGTTTGCGGAAGGTTGATAGGCGAGGTGGGCAAACTAAACTTCTCCTCCGCCTCCCCGTCGGCAGAGTTGACTACTCTTGGATTTTCAATCATCCGTGCAACATTTTCAAATCCATGCTCTTTCAATACTTGTGAAAGACATTTTCTTAAATGTGGAGGATCCCACAGAGAGAGCTGCAAGCGAGCATTCACATAAAATGATTCGACCTTTCCGTCCACATTCTCTTTCACAAAAGACCACCCTGGAGGTAATGGAAGCTTATTTGCTTTATTTGTCGCCTTAACGATGAAAGGATGTTCATAAATCTCCTGTTGATTGACGACGTTCTTATATATTCGAACAGACAAATTATTGATACTTCCATCTTTATTTCGATCTCCAAGATACTTGGTAACCCTCATCCATCCCTCCGGTAAAGGTAGTTGATTTTCCTCCTCCACCGTAATGTCTTCAAAGACATTCTCTGCCATCCTTGTCTAACCTTTGCTCTCACTT
>VFQN01004766.1_pt1 | contig 17468 bp, 24 predicted proteins | sample 3512371 | NCBI WGS metagenome assembly VFQN01 (sample SAMN10412370, study PRJNA504923) | tailings metagenome | isolation source: Replicate 2 from Balatoc abandoned mine | place: Philippines: Itogon, Benguet | collected 2017-08-28 | reverse complement strand
GGCCCCCCCCCCCTTCTGCTGCGTCCTGAGAAACCAGGTTGGCCAGTGAACCCTTTTGCCGTGGACACGCAATCTCGCAAACCTATGTATGGTATGTCCCTACGACATGTCAGCGTCGCTCGCGTCAGTGCCAGCGTGTCTCGTGGTCGTCTGGTGAGCAGGTGAACCCCAGCCTTTGCCATTGTGCACTTGTGGCGTTGTGGGACCCCCTTCCTAACATGTCACAACTGGTATTGCTCTCAGAAAGATGCTTAGTCGTTAGCCTCGAGCATTATGGACTGCGCCAGACCAGGGCACGTGTGACTTCGTGTGACCAAGCACACGGAAGGCGGAAGGAATTGCGGGTTTGCGGCGGCACTGGCAAGCGTCCTCCCGTACGGTTCACGCACGTTTACTGTACGCCAGGTCGCAAAGCCCAGCCATGACCGTTCCCATAGTGTCCAGCAACGTGCACGCACGTGCTCCACGCACGATGCCGCGAACGCTGCAAGCATAGCAGGGTAAGGCTCGTCCCAACAGCGTGGTGCTGCCACCAAGGGCCCTGTCTGAAGCCACCACAGGCCTCAACGAAAGACTACCACCACTGCGAGCTATGCCACCGCGTTGATCAGGCACATCACTGCCGCTACAGGAAACGTTGAGCGACGTTTGCGTGTTGCCATCCACTGCGGTGCGCGACGGCGCGCCCTGGTGTCAACAGCTTAGCCGCTGCGCCAAGGTCCTACCCTGACCGACACACAGAATCCGCTGCGCTACTGCAGGTAACGCCGCTGTGCGGCCACCCGTCCCCGCATTTTGACCGCCGAGCCCAGTCCTAGGGCACCGATCTCCACCCTGGGCAGTCCCCCCACGCCATCACGAGAGAGCGAGTCCACTAACTAGAATGCCAGCACCACTATCGTCAACCCTAACGGCACTCCTCCTCAGCTTAATTAATAATTGGTAACCGTTCCACAACCAGCCACCGCCGTGTCTCCGCGCAGTGCGCTGCTGCCACCGTCGCAGCCTTCACGAGGTCCACCCCAGCACCCATGCTCATGCTCCGCTCCCCATGCACGCCCCCACACGTACCATGCCGCACCACCCAGCACCCCTGCCACCCGCACACTCCCGACCACACACACGCACAGCAGTGCACATCCCATCACCTAGCCCCTCCTGGTTCGCACTCATGCACACACACACTCACAGCACACCCCGCCCCTGCCACGCCCACCACCTAGCCCCTTCCCCACCCCGCTGCTGCTGCTGCTGCTGCTGCTGCGTCGTACCGTCCCGCCGCGTTCCCGTCACGCGCTGCCCGGCCCCTGCACGAACGCCGCCTCGGCCAGGTCGATGGCCCGCCCCAGGGCTGCCGACTTGTTCACCGTCTCCTCGTACTCAGCCTCCGGCCGGGAGTCGGCCACGATGCCCGCGCCGGCCTGCAGGCGGCAAGGAAAGGGAAGTGCGAGGAGGGCCGCCGAGGACGTCACAAGAGCGCTGACTTGTACAGGGTGCAGGAGGGGGAGAGTAATAAGCAACGCAGCCAAAGCGGGTTACGGGACAGCCGCGCCAGCCAGGCGCCCAGCAGCTGTCCAGCCGCGGGTCATGCACCGCTGCATGCCGCCTCCGCGGGTCCAACCAGGTTGCCATGCCCACCCACCTGCAGGTGCACGCTCCACTCGCGGCGGGGCACCCCTGAGGAGGTGCTGTTGTACCTGCGGGAGGGGCGGGGCGGCACACGGAGCGGGGCAGGCCAGGGCTCGGGCAGGGTCCACGAGGGACAGCTGGAGGGGCATGGCCTTGTCGGAGTAACGAGCGCGGATATACACAAACACAAACAAGGCGCGCGGCCCACGAGCACGGTGTGCGGCTCAGACCCAACCCGGACGCTCTTTTTGGAGCTTGCTATTCCTGTGTACGACTACTGAAACAGCAATGCCCGGCCGCACCTGTACAGCGTGTCCTCCGCCGCGTCCGGGATGACCATGGTGCGCAGGCCCAGGGCCATGTCCATTGCGCCTGGGGGCAGGGGGCAGGTGGACAACGGTGTAGCATTGTGTCCTAAGTAGCAGTAAGGTGGGGAGGAAGCGGAAGGGTGCGCCGCGAGCATATGGGGGAGTAGAGTGACAGTCAGGAGGAGCAGACAGGGCCGATCAAGCACGACACACCCCTAGCCGCGATGCAAGAGTTACTGCAAGCATGGGTGGTGAATTAGGGCTGCGGGCGAAGGAGTACTTGCGCGGGACGTTGGGTCGCTGCATGGCTTGCACCCAGGCCCCGCCTCCCGCCTCCCGGCCCACCTGTGAAGGACACGTGCCCGATGCCGCCGCCGTAGGGCCCCCGCTTGTTGACCTCCAGCTCGTCAATGATCTGCATGGCGCGAACCTGGGAGGGCGTGCATGAGGGCGTGCAAGGGAAAGAGTCAGGTGAACAAGGCTGTGACATTGCGTGTATGAGCGCAGCACAGATAAGACCAACACGCCCCACTTCCAGCGCCAGACTACCACGTCTCAGCCCTTCACATCAGCCTTGACGAGCCCTTCTCAACGTTTCCCCATCCCGTGCCCTGCAATCCTACACTCCGTGAGCAAAGCTGCCATCCCCCTCATACACTGCTCCGTGTCACACCTCAACTCACCTCCAACGCCCGCTACCTGCCCCGGCTGCAAAGCCACGTGTCATGAATCCCGCTCTGCCACCAAAAGCCCCCCATCTCCCGAGCCCCCTCCCCACTCACAACCCCCGCCACCCCTCCCCAGCTCCCTGTGCCGCCCACGGCCCCACCTTGGGCGCCCCGCTGCTTTCTCCCCACCCCCCGCGGTGCCGCGTTCTGACAGCTTAGACAGCCTCTCAGCGGCAGCCGCGCAGTGCCTCCCGTCAGTACGGTAAGTACTACACGGTAAGCTTCGCGTTTTTGCTTTGCGCTTTGCCGACTACTAACTCGCTCCCCACAAGCTGACAGTTTCCGGTCCCGTTACTTTGCGGCTTTGCCGTTACCCCCAATCCCCGCCACCCCTCCCCCGCTCCCCGTGGTGCTGCCCCCGGCCCACCTTGGGGGCCCCGCTGACGGTGCCCGCCGGCAGCGCCGCCCGCAGCGCGTCCCACGCGTCCAGCTGCGGCAGCAGCTCCCCCGTGACGGTGCTGCTGATGTGCATGACGTGGCTGTAGCGCTCCACCTCCATCAGCTTGCGCACCACCACGCTGCCGGACACGGCGACCTGGGGGCAGGGGGCGGGAGAAGAAGGGCGACGTGAGTGGGGTGGGGAGGCGGTTAGCGGCGGGCGGTGGGCTGGTAAGCAAACCGGTATCCAGCGTTGCCAGGCTCCACCCATACCGCTCATCGCAGTCGTCCACGAGTGTGTTGTACGTAACGCGCCCAGCACCCAGCGAAGCGCTTGCGCTCAAGCCCCTGCTAGCGTGTATGGGTGTGCTGCAGCCGCCCTCTGCGCACGCACCTTGCCCACGTCGTTGCGGCCAAGGTCCACCAGCATGACGTGCTCCGCGATCTCCTTCTGGTCGGCCAGCAGGTCGGCCTGGGGCAGGGAGGGAGGGCGGGGGGTGGTCAAGGTGCCCTCCTCAGCTAGCAACTCATCGGAGTCCCTGCTGGCAGCGTTCATACAATGTGCACTACGCAAGGGACCCACTGCATGACCGGCCGGGACGCTTTCTCTTGTAAATGTAAAGCAATGTGTGCGCGGCGGCTGCAGTCACGGACGCGTCGCGGATACGCCAGCCTGCACCGGCACCCCACGCGCACCTCCAGCGCCTTGTCCGCCTCCGTGTCCTTGCCACGTGGCCGCGTGCCCGCCAGCGGGCGGTTGGTCACCACGCGCGAGTTGTCCACGCGGCACAGGATCTCGGGCGAGGAGGACACGATGTGGCACCCGCGAGCCTGGACACAGCAAGCGGCGACGGGGGTTCTCGTGTCGTTCTGTTTCATTATTGATAGGGGACCCCTTCTGGTCGGGTCAGGTGGTACGTTGACGCTGGTGTGCTGGGCCAGCACGTCCGATGGGGACGCGGGGCAGGATTCGCCGTATGTCCTGCTGAATGCAACAGTTGTACGCGCCTATGACAGCGTAAACGGCCAGGTTCCAGTCCGCCGGCCCGGGGCCCGCCACATCTCCCACCCGTGTTTCCGCCCCACCTGCATGTACACCATGTAGGGCGAGGGGTTGACCACCCGCAGCGCGCGGTAGATCTCGAAGGGGGTGGCGAAGGTGCGGCGCTCGAAGCGCTGCGACAGCACCAGCTGGAAGATGTCGCCCGCCTGGATGTGCTCCTTGGTGGCGGCAACCGCGGACAGGAACTCCTGCGGGGTGAACCAACGCCCGTGGTGCGTACTTGCATGGGCATATGGATACGGACCGCGTGGTCGCATGGCCGCGTGGTTCTTAGGAGGACACGAGGGCTGGCAACCTGTCGGCCAAGATGCTGTCGATGGCCAGCACTGATTGAGCTCACGCCCGTGGTGTATGGTTGCTTGGGAACGGATATTGGTATGGATGGCGTGGCATGGTGCCTTTATAGGGCTGGCAGCCTCCGCGAGAGGGGGACGAGGGCTGGGCCGGTCTGAGCAGGTGCAAGGCTTGGCTGTACCGCAGAATATGGCCAAACGGCGGACAGGCAGGTCCTTTGTCCTGGAAAAAGCCCCATGCCATTGCTGCTGTCGGCTGCCAGGGCTGGTACGTACACCTCCCCTGCAGGGCCGCATGAACACTCGTGCACGCTGCAACACGTGAGCCCCGTCCCGGCACCTCTCCCCCCCACACACCTCCTTGGTCATATTGCTGCTGCCGGGCAGCGCAGGCCGCTGGTTGAGGTCCATGTCGATGGCGGCGGGCGCCAGGGCGGGCGGCGGGCCAGACAGGCGGGCGGCCAAGCGGGCGAGGCGGGCCTGGCCGGCGTCGTAGGCGGCGCGCAGCGCGGCCGGGTCGGAGGCGTCCTGTGAGGGGCAGGAAGCGGGGGCGTGAACAGGAGGGACAGGAGCGCACGTGAAGGCGGGTTTGGATACCGGTAAGCTACGTTGGACGGTGGTGTGCCAAGTGGTACCGACCAGGCCGTGGCCTCGTCCGCGTCTGTGTCCGCAGCAAGCCGCCCCCCCCACCCACCAACCTGCCCCCGTGTCCTGGCCCACCTGCTCCGCCACCGGCACCCATCGTGGCCGCTTCCGCGTCTGTGTCCGTCAAGCCACACACACAGTCCCGCATCCCCACCTGCTCCGCGGTTGCCCCCACCTGCTCCGCGGTTGCCCCCACCTGCTCCGCCACCGGCACCCAGGCGATGGGGTACAGGATCTTGGTGGCCTGGTCGAACACCACCACGTCGTAGTACAGCGCCAGGTGCATGTCGGGCAGCTGCCGGTCGTCTGGGGGGGGGGGGAGAGGGAGGAGCAGGGGAGGGGTGCAGGGGAGGGCTGCAGGTCACAGCTGCGGCGTGGGCGCACGGGGTGTAGCTAGAGGGCGAGCGGCACATGCATGCCGGCCAGCCGGCGGGAGATGTGGGCGCGTCAAGGGGAGGCATGGTTAGGGCAGGTGTCAGTGCTTGGGCGGGGGGTAAGCGTGTCGCCAAGTCAGGGTGTACGCCAGGTGCGTGCCGAGCAGCTGCCCATCGGCTGGTGGGCAACAGGATCGCAGCCAGGGGCAGAGCGCCACGCACAGACTGGGGGAGAGCAGCCACGCTTTACCGCCACCACTCGGGACGTGCGTGCCGGCTTCTGGAGTGGCCACCCCACTCCCAGCCACACCAAGCCCACGGGGACCTCCACACCTGCCTGCGCTGCTCACCTCCGGGCAGCCCGCCAGACGCCCTAGCCACGCGTGTCTCCGCTCCTAACCCTTTCTTATCTGCCCTCTCAGGCCCCTACCCCAGCTACCGTAAGTACCAGGCTTCCCTGCACCACCCAACCACCAGGCCCGCACGAAACCCCTCAAGAGGGGGGCCCTCCCTTGTCCCCCGTCCGCCGCCCACCTTCCGGCGCCGAGTCGAAGGGCAGCTTGTTGCCGTACACGTACCGCACCGTGTCGTACCCCGCGTAGCCCACCCAGCCGCCCGTGAACACGTCGGGGATGCCGTCCACCTTGGCCGGCCGCCAGTTGCGGCTCAGGCTCTCGGGCAGCTGCGGACAGAATAGGGCCAAGCCAGGGTAGGGCAGTAAGGTAAGCCGGTCGCCCATGCTCGTTATTCGCATTACGCCGGCCTGACGACCAAGTAGCAGGACGATACCCCTGGCCACACGGTTCACGTACCGACCAGCTCCTAGATAAATATTCCTGCGCCTCCTGCCCCGCGCTCTGGGCACCTGCTGGCGCCTGCTGCTCCTGCTGCTGCTGCCAGCCCACAAATGCCCTGTCCTGATCCAACCAGCTGAGCCGCTGCCAACCCCCTAACGTCTGCGGGTGCCAGCCCTATGGCAGCGCCCTACAGCCCAGGCCCTCATCAGCAGCCCCCGGCACTGCACCCGCCCTGCCCAAACCTGCGCGCGCCCTGACCCCACACCCTCCCCGCCCCTGGAGTATGCCTGTGAACCACATTTGGCCAGAGGACTTTGCCCTCCAGGTTTCCCGGTCCGCCCGCCCCCACGCCCATACGCGTTTGCTGTCCCCACAACCATACCCTTTGACACTGTGCATCCGTCCAACGTCCAAGAAAGCATGCTGCCCCGCCTGCATGGGGTCCATCACACGCGCCGCCCCACCTGCATGGGGTCCGCCATGGTGGTGGTGGTCCTGCTGCCCGCCGCGTGGTCCAGCAGCGTCACGCGGTCGCGCGCCGCCACCACCTCGAGCGCGGGGCAGCAGCCCAGGAACGAGTAGCGGCCCTGGGGGCGGGCCGACGCCATAGAGGGGTCGCGAGCAAGGGTCAACCGACGTTAGACACGAGGTGGTCCTACAAAGCTTCCTGCCCAGGACGAGCGGATTGCAAGCTAAGCCTCCGACCTGCTGGTCCCCGTCGGGCGTTGGCCGCACCCACTCCCCGCAAGCCCCAAGCCGTCATTCATCCACACCACGGTTGCACTAGTTGCACTGATTGCCCGCCCCCGCCTAATGCACCCGCTCCCGCTCCCGTACCCACGTCCATCCTCTTCTGCTGGTTCCCATGGACCACGCGGTCCATGATGACGAACGCACACAGCGCTGGTGCACCCACCTGCTGGTCGCCGTTGACCACGCTCTCCAGCAGGAAGGAGGGCAGCTGGTCGTCGGACTCGGGCACCAGGCAGCTGGCGAGGGCGTGGGAGGGTGACGCGGCGGGTTATGGTTGCTCAACGCCATGTCAAGAGAAGGGAACGCTGCGAGTTGGCAGCAGGCCAAGCGGTGGGAGCTCAAGGGTGCCTGCGCGACCGGCAAGTCAAGAGCCGGGAGCGCGCCCCAGCTGGCCCCTGCTTAGACCTGCGCGCGAGGTCCACGCCTGACACAGGCTAACATTTGTCGCGCAGTCGCCAGTGCCTCCTGGCCATGGCAGCCCCATCACTGCCCACCAAGCCCAGCGCCCGCGTCAAGTGCATCCCTGGACGGCCAGTCCAACTGGTGGGTCCGCCCACTGGTCCACTCCTTGAGCAACATGTGTGAACCAGGGCTGCTGGTCGCGGCTGCAGCTGCGCCGCCCTCCGCTAGGACGCTCACGGCACAACACCCCCAGCGTGCGAAATGGGCGTTGACGTGTCCCTGCTTGCTGCCGTCATGCAGTTGTGTACTGGCCACCCTAACTGAAGCGCAGTTGCATGATGTTTCACACGCTCCGTGGACAGGGACCCGGAGCGCGGCGGTCAAACCGCAAGGCGCACGGGAAGTAATTCAAGGCATCCGAGCCTGCTGTTGAGACGGACACCATGGAGCGCTCCCGCCCTCCCCCCTCCGCGGCCCCCTGGTCGGACCAGGGTAGAACGCACCACCCCAGCGCCACCCACCGGTAGGCGGACACTGGCGTGAGGTGGTCTGAGAAGATGCGCTTGCTGAGCGGCACCAGGTTGGCCCCGCCCTTGACGGCAGCCAGGAAGCGCTCAAAGCCCGCGTCGTGACCGACGCCGTTGCTGCTGCTACTGTTGCTGCTGCTGCTGCCGGGGGTGACCGCCGCATGGTGCGCCGCTGCTTGACCTATAACAAACAGTAGTAGGAGCAGGTGAGTTGTGCTCGTGCTAAGCAGCATAGTTAGGGTAGCGAGGTGTGCTCCTAGCACGTGATTGTTGCCGTCTGGACTTCCAGTCGAAGTGGGTTGCCGTTTCGATGTGTTGAAATCTTCCCATGACACATTGGACGTGAGTTGTTGCACAGTCTGGCCTCACCGTGGCTGTGCGCGCTTGCATCGACTGCAGAAGCAGTCGCCCTCACAGAGGCTTGCTCACGGCCGATTGTCGCGCGAGCAACCTGATCAATCAGAGTCATATTAATCCTTAAATTTGCGCTTGGAAGATCATGTTGGAACCCACTACGCTGCATGCGGGGCCGCCGCAACACCAGCAGTCCTAATGCGCTTACCCGTCCATTCACAAGGCAATTCTTTCTAGACGCGTTGCTTCTGGATGCGTCGCGAACGAGGTTGGGGCGCTGCCCCAGGAGAGCCATGACTTGCGGTTGCAGACTACTTGCGGTTGAACAGAGCAGCGAAATTGATAACACACGTGCAATACAAAATGTTAGTAACTAGTAACGAATGTCAGGAATTTTGGCAAGTCATGTGACCCTGGTCAACGGCAGGACAGGATTTGTCCTGCAGGTAGCTGGGCCCTACCCCGTGCGGCCGGCCCCCAATCCACCCAGGCGAGCCGTAAGGACGAAGGAGCAGTGCCCTAGGATCCATGGGCCCTCTCCCTGTCTAGAGGCTAACTCGGTGGGTGACAGTGCAGTGTGGACCAGATGGTCCAGGGACTGAGCCTGCCGCACGTGCCTTCTGCCCTGCGTCCGTCGAGGGGCTACCTGCGTGGGCTATACTGAGCGGTGACTGCCCACCCCATAGCACGGCAGCAGAACGGCTTGCTGGGCCATAGATCCGAGAAGTTTGCGTCATGGGCCTGTGCAGGCCTGTGCACTCCACTGCACTCACACAGCGCTCTTATGGGTGGCGGTAACCTGCACGCGCGAGGGAGGCACCAGAAAGGCACCGGCAAACGGAAGCAGGCGCACGTGAGGTTTATACGGGACCCATCAACGAACATATCGCGGCGTGTTTGACACACTGACAGAGACTGTGCACTCAGGTGCACCGCTGTTAAGGCATGACAGCCCATGGGGCTGTGTTAGGCACGGATGTAATCACCTCGACTACGGACGGGCTAATACCACAGCTACCTGCCTACCTTGGTCGGCAACCCGCGTGTGGCTGCAACTGACATAGCAGCTTAGGGGAATGTGTCTCAGACCCCTTGTGCCACCCACCCCGTGTGGCCCCACTTTGAGGTGTTACGCATCTTGCTCGGGTTCCAGAGTGGATACCGGTAGGCAGGATAGCTATTGGGCCTAGGGCTCGTGCACGGTCCATGTTCTTGCTGAGGGTTGAGCTTGCCGTGCGGCAATCGATGGTTGACCTGTGCTGATATACTGACTGGCGCTGCCATTGCCTTTGTGCTGTGCCTTCCTGTCAGCCTGTACGGCACCACATGACATACCAAAAGCAGAGCGATTACAGGCAGTATTGTTCAAGGCGTTAGTGGCGCCCGTAGCAGCCTGCATTTATTCATTGTGCGCCTCCACCAGACATCTCGCTCTGCCGCCACAGCGAGTGTAGCTGCAGGCAAGCAGGGTCCTGCGTACGTCCAAGTATCCAGCCCTCGGCCCCCAACAATGCCATTACGATCTACATGTCGTGCTACCGTCCGCTGACTTTGAGCATGAACTGAAGCAGAGCAAAGCACAAAATATTTACTGTGGCTACGGACACGTGTAGCTGCGGAGGCATCACACGGTCATAATCCCGCACAACAGCCTACGACTACAAGTCTACAACCCACTGCAACTCAACGTCTGCCCAAGCATGACAGGAGACCTTGCTGGTAGCAAAGAAATAAGCCTACCCATGTTGATCGAATGCGGAATAGCCCATAACGCAAGGGGTTGCGCCATCGTAGCCTTTCCGCGTGAGCCACGTGCCACACGGGTGCCATACACACGACACACCGCAGTCGGTGGCACCAGCGGCGCGCAAAGCCCCCCCTTGGAACGCAAGCCGGAAATGCATCCATCCTGTAGCCGAATCCATGGACCACGGTGCAGCACAGCCCGCACCGGTAAACGCATGCAAAGTACACAATGATGCTCAATGACCGCAGAAACAACTCAACCTGCAAACAGGACGGCAAAGCACTGCCGTCAGCACACCACGCCGCTTATATGCCTACACAGACAAAAAGGAAACACAAGGAGACCGGTGCATGATTGCGGCGCAAGGGTTTCAAGATTCCAGGACTCGGCCTAGCCCTGTCCTTGCCCTATCATGCCACCCTCCCAGACGCAAGCCATCAGTGCTCCTTTCGGCCCGCCTGATGGCCCCGGGGTTGCAGCCCCACCTGCCGCCACTCCGTCCCTTATGCAGGGGCATGCCGTGCCTTTCGCTTACCAAATGCTAGGCAAAGACGTAGCCATGCGTGTCACTTGCCGAGCGTGGTAACGCTGTTTTTCCGACCTTGCATACGAGGCGGCCGCCATGCAGCCGTAACAACCCCATGCCACTCACACCACCACTCAGGGTCCTCCTGACATCAATTCCCCGCTCCTCCCCTCCCACACGTAGTGCTACTAATGTTGCAGCTACCAAGCCACCGACCCCAGCTACGCCGACGGCGGCTAATCCTCGATACACCAGTCCTCGAAACCAACGCTTAGTGCACGGACACAACCGCCTCCTTCGCGCCGCGCTCCTCGCCCTCCTGCTGCTGCTCCCCCCGCTCGCCCGCCAGCAGCGGCTCCTCCATGCCCTCGCCCCCCGCCCCGCCCCGCCCCCGCCCCCACGCCGCCACCGCCAGCACCACCGCCGCGCACAGCACCGCCGCCCCGCCCGCCACCTGGCACGCCACCAGCAGCAGCGGCGCCACACTGAACGGCTGCTGCTGCACCGCCAGCACAGCCGCGTCACCCACATCCAGGCCCGCGCCCTGCTCGCTCTGCTGCTGCCCCTGCTGCACCACCAGCACGTCCCACCGCACCTCGTCATCGCCGTCTGACACGCTGGCGTGCCTCACAGGCAGCGGGTGCTCGTGCCGCGCCCCCGAGGCCGAAGCAGCAGCAGCGCCACCACCACCGTGGCCAGGCACCGCCCGCTGCTGCACCTGCGCACGGCCCGCTTCCGCCTGGGCCTCAGCCTCGTCACGCATAACGTCCCCCTGCTCGCGGATCCTGCTCTGCCACATGAACTGCCGGCTGCTGATGTCGCCCACCCGGCTGCCCGCCATCGCGCCCTTGCCCTTGCCCTTGTGCGCGCAGCCCCTGCCCGGCATCCCGCCGCTGCCGTGCGCCGCCACGACCGTCACCATGCGCATCACGTACGCAAAGATGCCCTCCCCCTCCTGCTGCTGGCCCTCCTTGCCCTCCGCCTGCTCCGGCTGCTGCGCCTGCCCAGCCTCCTGCACCCCGCCTGAGGCGGCAGACATGCCGGCGGTGGTTCCGGAGCTGCTTCTGCCGCCCGCGGCGTCGGCACGCACGGCACGTGTCAGCGCGCCGCCGCTGGCCAGGTCCAGGGAGCGGGCCAGGGCTGCCACGCCCAGCGCCTCCGCCTCGGCGTCCGCCTGCCCCAGCAGCCCCAGCAGCTCGGGGTCGGCGTTCATGTCGGCGGCAGTGGCATCGGCGGTGCCAGCGGCGGCTTCGACGTCGGCCGCACCCCGCTGCACGGCGCCGTCACGGGTCATGGCGGTCGCCAGCAGCAGCGAGTACACCGAGTCCATGGGGTCGCTGGCGCCATCGCTGCGGCGGCTCTCCCCAGCCTCGCGCTGCTGCGCAGCCCCCGCCCTGCCAAAGGCGGCGGCGGCGGCTGCAGCGTGCTGCTGGAAGGCGGCGGCGGCGGCGGCCTGTGCGCGCGCCTCCTCGGCCGTCAGCGGCAGGTCGTGCCCCGCGGCGCGCATCAGCCCCAGCAGCCGCGCCTCCAGGGCGGCGCGTGTGGCGGCCCACGTGGCGGACAGCGCCTCGAAGATGGAGTCCTGGGGGCGGACCGCGCCCGCGCTGGCTGAGGATGGGTCAAAGGACGCCGAGTCGGAGGTGTGGTAGGCGGCGGCAGGGACGGCGGAGTCCGCCTGCTGGTTGACGCCGTCCCACACCGAGTCCTGCACGTCGTCCTCGTCCTCCTCCTCCTCCTCCTCCTCCTTATCATCATCATCATCACCGTCATCGCTGTCGTTGTCGTGCTCGTCCTCGTGCTCCTCCTCACCATCCTCCTCGCGATCATCCTCCAAGTTCGCTAGGTCGGCAACTGCCTCAACACCACCCGTAGCCGAAGCAGTGGAAGCCCAGGCCACCGCCTGCTCCTCCTCCTGCTGCTCCTGCTGCACCCGCGGCTCTGCCCACTCCATCTCCGACGCGTGCACGGCGCCCCTCTGGGCGGTGGCGCTGCTGCTGCTGCCACTGCCGCCGCCACTGTGCGGCAGCGGCGGGATGGTGAGCTGGCTGCAGGCGGCCCTGTCGGCCTTGGGCGGCTCGCAGTCAAAGGGCTTCAGGTCCTTGCCAATGCACATCCAGATCTGCGGGGCGGGCAATCGCAAGGCCGCGGTGACGCACGTTGTCAGCATGCATATCGTCTGCGGACAACGGCGGTCTAGCAAGTGATACACCTGCCTTGCCCGTAAGCTGCTGCAGGCACCCACAGGTACCCACAGCTGCGTGGGCGATGGGTAATGTGCTGTCAAAAGGCTGCGCACAGCGGCGGAACCCATTCGAGATGCCGTCTATGGTCCACCCTGCCGTCGTGCGTTGCTCAACGTTTCGCACCCCGGACGTGGCCTAGCGTGGTGCTCGTGTTACAACATACCTACACCCCGCGTGTCCAAGTTGACAGGAGGGTGTGTCAACGTCCCGCGCAGTGACTCCGTAGCCGCCCTCCTGTTTCCGTTTGCCACTTTGCCGGTCCGCGATCAACCCCCCTCCTGCCATCCCTGCACCGCTTCACCCCTAAACACCTCCACCTCCCCCACCTCGGACAGCGCCTCCCCGTAGCAGTGCACCAGCGGCCGTGCGCCGTAGCGCTCCTCGATGGCGGCCGCCACGTCCGCCGCGCGGTACACCGTGTCCTTGCGGGGCACGATGTCCTTGGCGCGCAGCGCGGCCTGGGACGGGGCGGGGGGCGGGGCGGCGTTGGTGGTGGCGGGGGGGCAGGGGTTGAGCAGCATGGTAGAGACGGAACTCAAAGCAGCATGGTAGGGAGGAAGCTCGAAGCAAAAGAAGGGTGGAGGGTGGACAGCCGCCACCGCCGGGCAACGGCGTGAAATGCCAACCAGGGCAGCCCGCTGTGTGCCGACACGCATGCGGTGCGTCCCAATTCGCGCGCACCAGCCCGCACAGCTGCGGCCCCCCGCACCAACTCGTTCCCTCACTCCCTCCCGCCCCCCGTGTCGCCTCTCCTCACCGCCAGGTCGTACTTCCAGTGCAGCTTGAGCACCGTCTTGAAGAACTTGTGCTCCGAGCGCAGCACGTTGAGCGCGCACGTGCCGTGCTTGCTCCACTCGTGCTCCCAGAACGTCTCGTCGTCGTTGTAGAAGGACGGCCACTCCGCCTCCAAGTCGTCCTCGAGGTCCTCCAGCTGCGGGGGGGGGGGGGGCGAGCGCGAGGGGGAGTGGGGGGTTAGGCGGTAGGACGTGGGAGTGGGGGGGAGGGGCGAGGAGGGGGACCGCAGAGCGGCAAAGTGGCAGACTGAGTTGGGGAGTTGGGTGTTGGAAGTGTAGGCAGCAGGGAGAGCGGAACTGAGGGGAGGGGGGCTACAGACGTTGCAGACAAGGGTGGGCTCTCACGCAGGCACCTGACACGAACAGCAACACCCTTGCTGGCCACACCATGGCCCTTCCAGACTCTCCAGGCGCAACCTATGACCAAGGCGACCCCGCCGGGTGTCGTGAGCTAAGCGCTACGCGCCCGGTCCACCCGTGCACGGACAGCAGCACATAGGCAGCAACCGCTGGGCAGCTGCTGGCCCCCCACCTCGTCGACGTCGAACTTGTCCCCCCCACCCACACACACACGCACCTCGTCGACTTGCCACGCCATCTACTAGAACCTGCTTGCTAATATGCTAAGTTGTCCACGCAACCTGCATCGGTACGGTACACACCTCGTCGACATCGAATTTGTAGCTGGGGTCGCAGAACTGGGGCCACGTGCCGTCAGCGTAGTTGGGCCAAAGGCCGTGAATGGTGAAGTGGTAGCTGCGGGCGGGGGAAGAGGCCAGATGGGTGGGTTGAGAGCAGGAGAGGAGGAGGGGCGTGTTTGCGTTGGCGGCTCAAAAGGGACGCACCGTCGGGGGGGGGGGGGGCTGCAGTGCCGCAGCGGTATGAGTGTTGCTCGAAACGGACAGCCAGAAGGAGCACGCTGCCCTAGCCACTAGCCACAACCGTCGAGGCAACGCGTGTTTAAGGCAACAGCCCACCCGAAAAGCACGAGGCACAAGCCAAGAGCCGCATAGTCCTTCCGCAGCACGCATCTACACCCAAATCTAGTAATGGCCCTGCCTCGGCCATGTGGCTGGTTGTTGAGGTTCCGGCCGTTGAGCTCAATGGCTCTAGGTCTGTCGCACCGGTCAACGGGTGACTGGTGCGAAAACGCGACGTGATGTCGCCACAAACATGGCTCCAATGACACGATCTTGCCGAGAGCTATCGCAGGCGAAGCTATCCATGGCTACGTGTGCTTCCAACAGGTCAATTCCTTGTCGGCGTGGTATGCGTGCATGCCGCAACGTTTCTTGACGTTCACTGTGGACGCGCATTGTCGTTTTAAGACCTCAAGCATGACGTTGGGCAGTCATGTCGAGACTTGGTGCGGAGTGATACGAGGAGCCTTTCGTAAGACACAACATCGGCGCTGTGAAAGCATCTTACGCCATACTCACCCCAGGTCACGAAGAAGAGGACATGCATGTTTGGAGCAGTAGTTCCCTGGCCATTGCCTGCAGCGCGTGAGACCGCACACAGTCGCATTCCCCCGGTGTGCCACGCTGAACGCAAATCCACATAACCGCACGGCGTTCCTTACCGCACTAGCATGAAGTAGTCAAACTCCTTTGATTCATCCTTGACATAGCGCACTTCAGCTAAGTGTCGACCAGCCTGGGCGACCGCAACGAGGCCAAGTAGAGCTAGGCTTACCGCCCGGAAGCGGGCCATATGTCGTTGTGTCATCCTTGAATGCTTTTGTATCCAGCTGCGTTAGCGCGTGACCAGCGTCTGGTGGCAGTGGCGCTACTACAGGCTCGTCGGTTTGAGCCACGGGCGCTCCCAGATGACGTGGAGGCCTTCTTCGTAAAGATGGTTCTTTTGATAAGAGCAGGCCGCAATTAGCAATGGTCGCCGTGTGTAGAGAAAAGCAGTTGTCGCCCGCCCCACAACTGACCCATATCGTACGCTCATGCAGGTTCCCTGACTGTCTAAAACGCTATTCCGCAGTGATAATAGCAATTTATTAATTGTCATTTATGCCATCGACATGGTAGCTTGCAGGGTGAAGACTCGCTAACAGGGGAGGCCCTTCGTCCCCCTGCAGGCCTTATGGGCTCTTACCGGCGTTGCACCTGGAAGCGCTGCCACGCCAGGCCACTTAATCTCAAGATAATACTATTGCAGCCGTCAGTGTCCCACGGCCCAGCCAAGCACCGCTAATGGCTGTGTGGCCCTTCGCAAGCTGTGTCCAATGCTCCAATCCTCTCACCAGCTCTGTCACCCTACGGTACTGCAGAACCCCATGCTACACAGTCCCCCTGATGTAGAGACCGTTTACAATGGTTGCGTTGCCGCAGCAGTCCAACGCAGTTTTGGTCCTTGTGCTGGGCTGCTGGCAATGGCGTGACCTGCAGTACCTAACCTGGATGACTTCTGTGAGACCCCCATTGCCGCACGGTGTCCGGACGCTCACCCAAAACGTCCAAGGTCCAACACTTCGAGCCGCATCAGCAGCAGGCATTCTGTGGCCTCAAATATCAGTACCGTATATCGCGCCAAACTCTGAGCCTCTGCCCCGAACCGTAGCCAGTTCGGGCCAGGGGCCCCTGGTTCGGGCCGTCCACGCCCACGACCAAGCTGCCGTCCCACAGGGTACTCCCTGCTGCCCGCACAAACAGCGCATGGCGTCACGACTTCTGAGACTGCGACCAACACACGGCAGAACGTCAGGACAAACCGGACAAAGCGTGTCGTCGCCTCCCGGTAACGGACTGGCCGCCTCTGCCCGTGGCCACGTACCCTCCACCCACGCGCACGCGCTGTTGCGCATAAAATGGAGTGCCACGTGCCAGTGCCAAGCCCACTCCTACGTGGTCCCCCTTCACAGTGCCCCCGCCACAGCACCCCTCCGCACTGCAATCGTATAGATGCCAGCTGATAGGCAACATGGCCGCACGCACGTCACTACTGTAGTACGACAGGTTCCGCGGTCACGCACACACACACGCACACGCACACGCCCGCCAGGCGCAACCCGGGTTGGTCACCCCCTAGCAGCCTCCATTAGGCTCAAATGAGCATGTTGCAGCCCCTGTGTGCAAGTACGTCACCTAATGCTACGCTAAATTATGGCGTACTACTTACGGCCTTGTCTCCGGCCACTGCCCTACATGCCGCAGGCTTGGCCACCCCACTGAAGGATGTGTACGTACACAGGTGCCCTTGGACCACCCCCTCCTCCCTGCACGCCACGTAGCTACCTATTGCGGTTGCCTCCAGGAGCGGCTGCGAAATACCCACAACTGACCCACAACTGACCCACATCGTACGTTCATGCGGGTTCCCTGGCAGTCTAGAAGACGCTAGACGCTAGACGCTACTCCGCAGAGATAGAGACTATTTTCTAGTTGATATTTATGCCATCGTCGTGGTAACCTACAGGGTGCAGAGTCGCTAACAGGGGAGGCTGGCGGGGTGGCGGGCGGGAAGAGGAAACGCCTAGCCTTATGAAAAAACGTCAGGCAGTCATCGTAGGCTGTCACGCCAAGCTATGAACTTGATGCCATGCAGCCAGCGGTGTTCCCCGGCACAGTCAAGCACCTGTTAAGGCTGTGTGGCCCAATGCAAGGCTGTGTCTTATTCTCTCACCATGTCACGAAGCCTGTTACCCTACCAACGGTACTGCACAGCCCCTGCTGCACACTCCTGCTGATGTGGAGCCCGTTTACATTGGCTGCGATTCCGCAGCAGTTCTACGCCCTTTGGGGCCTTGCGTTGGGCTGCTGGCCACGCCGTGACCTGCCGTGACCTGTTGACTAACGTGCAAGACGTCTTTGGGCCCCCATCGCCGCGTCGTGTCCGGGTTTTTTTTTTTTTTTTTTTTTTTCAGGAGAAGGGTTATGGGATTATCGGAGACCTATTT
>VFQN01004765.1_pt1 | contig 17472 bp, 13 predicted proteins | sample 3512371 | NCBI WGS metagenome assembly VFQN01 (sample SAMN10412370, study PRJNA504923) | tailings metagenome | isolation source: Replicate 2 from Balatoc abandoned mine | place: Philippines: Itogon, Benguet | collected 2017-08-28 | reverse complement strand
GAACGCAGCAGGAATTCCGGAAACGGCTCCGGCTGTTGCGACTGATGGGGATGAGTCGCGGGGGTATAGAGCTTGAGCTTGTCCAGCTGGTGTCGGGCCAAAGCATTCTTCGGCAGCATGCGGCGGACGGCCAGTTCCAGGATCGACGTCGGATGTTTCACCCACATCTGTTCCGCGGAGAGCCGCTTCAGGCCGCCGACGTATTCGGAATGGCGGTAGTATTCCTTGCGGGCGGTCTTGGTGGTGTAGTTCGGCATGGATGGGTGCACCATATCACTGCCGACGAACCGGACCTTGTCGGCATTGACCACCACGACATAGTCGCCGGTGTCGATGTGCGGGGTGTAGCTCGGCTTGTGTTTCCCCATCAGCACGGTCGCGATCTGCGTGGCGATCCGGCCGACGGTCATGCCGCTGGCATCCAGCACATACCATTTCGGGGCATGCGGTGCGGCGGCAGTTGCAACATCTGCCGTCTTCAGAAATGTGGTCCGCTGTCCAACTGTCACGACACACCTCACGGGGAACATCTGGCGGCGCGTCGTCAGCAGCGGTTGCGCTGTCAGGAACGCGGAGCCTCAACATCAGCGACCGTGACGATATGAGACCGCCCGGTTCTGGTTTTTCAAGAATCGGGAAGAATAACGGCCGAACCGCCAGCAATCAACCGATCCCGCTCTGAATTCACGAACAATGAGCAAACGAACACATAAAACCGGGTTACCCTCGCCTACTGACTGATGAACGCCGTATAGTAGAACCACAGTCCGGTCACGGAAGTCAGGGTGATGTCCGCCGCCGACAGCCACCCCAGCTTCGCGTGCAGTCGGGAGTGAGGGGACGGTTTAAGCGGTCGGGGGAAGTACCGCAGGGCCATGCCGATCGTCAGCGCCCACAGGACCGGCGTGGTGGTAGCAAACAGCAAATGAATGCGCAACACCGTGCGCACGTGGGCCATTTGTTCGGCACTGAGGGCGGGCGTTTGCTTGGCAACCACCCGTTCCCAACCGCCCTGCACCAGATGCAGGTCAATCTCGAAAGCGGCGACTGCCAGCAGGAGCACAACTCCGAGTAACACCTGCAAAGTCTTGTGCAGCTGATACTTATGCTGCCATTTGACGGCGAGCAGGCTGAAGAGCAGAATGGGAACGACCAGCAACAGCGCGACGACCACGACATCCAGCATCAGGGATGCCCGATAGCCGAGAAATCCGTCGCGCAGCATCTGAAGCCCATCCCGCAAAACCGTGTTTCCGTCCAGGTGAGCGAACGGTAGCACATTTACGAGACGCATCCAAGCTGCGGGATTCGGGTGACTCCCGAGTGAGACCAGCCGGCAGAGACCGGAAACCAGAGGGATTTTGATGTCCAGCCAACTTGCTTGCCGGCGATCCACGGAACCAGCTGGCACGATCATGCAGTCGATGGTGATGCTGCCCCTCCTGGCAGGAATTCTGACCAGTTGCTGTCCGGCGGACCAACTGGCTTCGGACAAGCTGGCCCGGGTCTCCGCAGCCATTGAGACGCAGGCAGAGTCGACGGTGAAACGCACCACCACGGCTCTGGAACAGCAGCCGGATTCGGTTTCACTTCTATCGCAGCGGGGAGATGCCCTGTTTTTTCTGGGACGATTCGACGCAGCGGTCCGCGATTACGACCGGATGGCGGTTCTTGATCCGGAACTCGACAGCAGCCACTGGCGACGCGGCATTGCCTGGTTTTACGCCGGAGACTACCGGAAAGCTGCCGGCCAGTTCGAGCGTTATCACACCTTCGACCAGGTTGATCGCGAAAACGGCATCTGGCGGTATCTCTCGCAGGTCAAGGCGTATGGCCGCGACAAGGCCCGTCAGGAACTGCTGAAATACGAAAAGGATGACCGGGAGCCGTTTCCGGCCGTGTATCAGTTGTTTGCGGGCCAGACGACGCCGGAGGCCATTCTGAAATCGATCGCGGCGGCGGATCTTTCGGCAGACGAACGGGAAAAACGGCTGTTTTACGCGCAGCTCTACATCGGACTCAATGAGGCGGTCGAGGATCGGCCGGAGTCGGCACTGGAGCATCTGGAGCAGGCGGTCAACAACCGCTGGGGTCCGAAGGCGGGCTACGGGCCGCATTTCATGTGGCAGGTGGGACGATTAAACGCCATCCAGCTGGCAAAATCGAAGCCGGCGCCTGCTCCGAAATGAATCGGAAGTCTTGCGACAACTCCGGGAAAAGCCGACGATCTGGCGTAGGATCGTTCGGGGAGAACTGACAGAATAGGTGCAAGACCGACCGACATCTGCCCGGGTCTTACCGTAGTATGCAAATCCGAAGGCCAGCCACATGAGCATGCGTGGTGCCGGAAGCGGCTTCAATTCGTAACAGGGAGGTGGCATGCATCTTCGATGGCGAGTGTTCGGATTTTCCATCGTGGCGGTGTTGCTGCTAATCGCCGGAGCGGCGGCCCTGCCGTGGCGTTCGGGAGTTCCGACCGAAACCGTACGGATTGTCCGCCAGTTCCCGCACGACCCCGCCGCGTTCAGCCAGGGTCTGGTCATCGTCAATGGCCAGCTGTATGAAAGCACCGGCCAGTATAAACAGTCGTCGTTGCGGAAGGTCGATCTCACCACCGGCCAGGTCCAGCAGATCGTTCCCCTCAGCGACGAATACTTCGCGGAAGGGATCACCGTTCTGGGCAACCGGCTGTATCAGGTCACGTGGAAGGAACGTCTGGCGATTGTGTACGAACTGCCGGACCTGCGTCCGATCGCGTCCTTTCGCTACGACGGACAGGGTTGGGGACTGACGAACGATGGCCGGGAACTGATCCTCAGCGATGGCTCGTCGAAATTGCGGTTCCTCAATCCCGAAACTTTTGCGGAAACGCGTTCGGTCACCGTCACCGAAGGGATTCGCAGGATCGACAAACTGAATGAACTGGAATACGTGAACGGCGAGGTGTGGGCCAACATCTGGTATTCCGACCGCATTGCCCGCATCTCGCCGAAGACCGGGGAGATTCTCGGCTGGATCAACGCCGGCAGTCTCTGGCCGGCATCCCGACGCCCGTCGCGCGAACATGTGCTGAATGGCATCGCTTACGACGCCAGTACGAAGCGACTGTTTCTGACCGGCAAAAACTGGCCGAATCTGTTTGAGGTGGAAGTGGTCCCGTCGAACTGACGGCGCCGCGATCCGGCCTGCCTTCTGTGATCTGACAGCGGAGAATGTTCAATGGCTTCCCAGCATGGACAACGTTTCGTGGACCTGGTCGATTCCGTGCGCTCTCACATTCGTGAATGCACAGTGCAGGATATCTATCACCGGCAGCAACAGGGTGAGCAGGTTCTGCTGTTCGATGTTCGTGAGGATCACGAATGGGCGAAAGGCCATCTGCCGCAGGCGCGCCATCTGGGCAAGGGAATCATCGAACGCGATATTGAGGCCACGATTCCCGATCTCGATGCAGAAATCGTGCTGTATTGTGGCGGTGGTTACCGCTCGGCCCTGGCAGCGGACAACCTGCAGAAGATGGGATATCGCAACGTGATTTCAATGGACGGCGGCTTCCGTGCCTGGAAAGAAGCCGGCCATCCGATCGAGACGCCCGCCTCGTAAATCACCGGATTCGCAGCCGGATCAGGGCGTTTTCGCCCTGGTCTTTTTAGCCTGCGTATTCGTGTCGGAATGCGGATGCGACTGTTCGTAAGTGTCTTTCATCCGCTGCGTGCTGACGTGCGTGTAGATTTGCGTGGTCGTCAGGCTTTTGTGACCCAGCATTTCCTGGACGCTGCGGAGGTCTGCCCCGCCGTCCAGCAGATGGGTTGCGAACGTATGCCGCAGCGTATGCGGGCTCGTGTGCCGATCCAGTCCCGTGATCTTCAGATATTTCTCGAGCATCCGTCCCACGCTGCGGGTCGTGAGGCGGGTGCCAAACCGGTTGAGGAAGATCGCCTCGCGATCTTCCGGACCGGCATTGTCCGCCGGTTGCCGGACATCCAGCCAGCGGTGCAGGGCGATTGCCGCGTGCCGTCCAACAGGAGCGATTCGCTCTTTCTTCCCCTTGCCGAACACACGCAGGATATTGGCATCCCGGTCCCAGGAATCCAGGTTCAGTCCAACCAGTTCCGCCACGCGCAGACCTGATGAATACATGACTTCCATCAGTGCCCGGTCGCGGAGTCCTTCCGGATCGCTGGCCGGCGGCGATTCCAGCAACTGGACGATCTGTTCGGTCGTCAGGAAATGCGGGAGCTTGCGTCCGGTGCGCGGCGTCCGGAGCGCCCTGGCGGGATTGCTGGTGATCAGGCCTTCCCGCTGACAGTACTTCAGAAAGCTGCGCAGACAGGCCAGCCGCCGGGCGATGGTCGTCCGGGCATAACCGCACTCATGCAGATAAGCGACGTAGCCGCGCAAATTGGCGATGTCGAGTTGAGCCGGTTCTGTAATGTCGCCGACCCGGTCGCGGAGATAATCGAACAGGCTGTTGAAGTCTTCACTGTACGATTTCAGCGTCAGGGTCGACGAATTGCGCTCGATCTTCAGATAGCGCAGGAACCCGTCAATCGCAGCGTGCATCGACAAGCGGACTCACTTTGCCTGGGACTGGCTCGCGATGCGAAGGACCGGATCGCTTTGCATGGGGCCGGGGCCGGGAATTCCAGGGTGTCGCGACCTGTTTGTGCCGACCGGTCCACCAGCCCGTAGCGCCAGCGAGGAAGTCCGTTCCACTGCCTCGCTGGCGCTTCGGGCTGGTATTGGCTGGAACCCGTTGACGACACGGGGGGGCCAGCAAGGCACCCAGGTGATGCGACTCAGATGGTCGGTTCCTTGAACCGCGGACGCGTCGAAGTGGCACGGGTTTCTGCGTGTTGTCCACGCAACCGGGCAATCCGCTGGCTCATGACAGCGGCGTCATACCAGGTGAAACTCAGATCCGGATCGGCCGCATACTCGCCGAGGGTCCGCAGCAGCTGGTCGGCACTCTCATCGTCATACAGGAACACATAGCGTTCCTCACCGCGGACGAGAGCCAACACGTTGATGCCGCGTTGCATGGCAGAATCCCGCTCCGATATGGAAGTTTCAGGCAAGGAGCATGAACCCGCGAGGTCGCACTCCGCACCTTCGATCCGGGGGCGTCATCCTGACTTCGTCCGGATCGCAATCAGACGGACTACGGAGAAAAGCCGTCCGGAAGGATTTATCGGCGCTCACTCCCGCTGGATTCGGACTTTTCCGGCGAAGTTGTGTTTTCCGCGCCGGAAAGTTGGAGATCCAGTGATCACAAGGACATGGCTTATGCAAACCGGCGTTGTTGCGCCCCGTGATTTCAAGTCTGCATCGGTCGGAGAACGACTCCGCACGCCAGCGGGGGAAAATCGCCAGCCGGGCAGGCTTACGGGACAACCTGCAAGGCGCACTCCAGCACCCCCAGATCACCGGGCCGCAGTTCCAGGCGAGGATTCTCGATTTCCGCCCAGAATCGTACCTGACCATTGACCGGATCAATTTCCGGGCTGACAAACACCAGCTCTCCGTTAAATTCTGCCTGTGGACGTGACGGCAGATTGATGAGGAAACGAATCGGGCTCCCCACGGCAGCAGGACGCAGCCGGCTCGCCGGGGCGAATCCTTCCGCACGCAACCGGTCCAGACGGATGATGCGAACCACGGGAGCGCCAGGCTGAACCCATTCGCCGACATTCAACCGCCACTGGATGACCATGCCGGTCAGTGGCGCCTTGATCTGGCGATGCGCCACACTCAGGGCCGCCAGATCGCGATCATGCGTTTTCAGATCCCGCAGCTGAGCTGCCAGGGACAGATCGATCTTCGCCTGGTCGATCTCCAGCCGGGATTTGTCTGCCAGTAGTTGCAGGCGATCCAGTTCGGTCTGGGAGACGCTCTTGTTGAACTTCGTCGCCGAATCGACCGCTCGCTGCCATTCTGCCTGCGCAACTTCCGCGGCTTTCTCGGCAAACCGCACCTGGATGTCATTTTTCGCCACCTGTTCAGCATGTTGCAGTTCCGATTCCGCTTTCGCCAGCCGGAGCCGGGCATCGGTATCATCAATCCGGGCGAGAATCTGGCCCGCTTCCACCGTCTGGCCGGCATGCACAGCACGGCTCAGCAGCACCCCGGCCTCGCGCGAGGGCACTTCCGCCTGATCAATCAGCGTCAGCACGATGCCGGGAATGCGCACACTCTGGCTGTCCGCGGACGTGCCTGGATCGGCACCGGTGAGCAAGATCAACAACGACCACGTGAACATGCCGCATTCCCGCCTGACATTCGCGTCTGAACCGAAAAATCGAGCAGTCTCTTGCATACCAGTCTGCAGGTCGCTGTGTCCAGACCGGAAGAATCCCGGTTGGGAAATCGGGGCTGGACGTCTCTTCCAGCGACCGGAAACGAGCGCAGTCAGGTGACACGCGCCGGGTCAACTGGCCTGACGAGGATTGATGCCGAGGGCATCTCCGGGTCAAATCACGCGAAGGACGCCACTTGAGGGCAGTCGCCGGTCCCGGATCGAAACAGAGTTTCCCGATGACGATCGCTGCAGTCGCTACCAGTCGCCAGCCTGTACTGATTCTGGGAGCCGGCATTCACGGGACGGCCCTGGCCCGCGAGTTGTTGCTGAACGGACTGGATGTGGTCCTCGCAGACTCTCGTGATCTGGCAGCCGGGGCCACGTCCAAATCGTCGCGGCTGATTCACGGCGGGCTGCGCTATCTCGAATATGGCGACGTCCACCTGGTGCGGGAATCCCTGGAAGAACGGCGGCGCAACCTGGATCTGGCAGCCAACTTTGTGCAGCCGTTGCGGCTGTATATTCCCCTGCGGGAATCGTGGTCGGGGCTGGTGTCATCGGCTGCCGGGTTCCTTGGCGGCAAACGCAGTTTCCTCGGCGGCTGGCTGTCGTACGCGGGAAAGTCTGCGAATCGTGGCTTCTGGCCCGTCCGCTTCGGACTCTCGATGTATGACTGGCTGGCCCGGGACAGCACGTTGCCGGCGAGTGCCGCGGTGCGACTGGACGACCCTGCTGCTCCGCAGGTCTCCCGGTCTCGCTATCGCTCGATGCTGGCGTATACCGATGCCCGCATGCAATATCCCGAGCGTGCCGTGCTGGCGCTGCTGGCGGATGCTGAAGCCATTGCAAAGTCGGCGGGCTGCGGTTTTGAGTTGCTGACGTATGTCCGGCTGGAGAAATCCGCAGATCAGCTGGAACTGACCGCCAGCGGACGGACGCTACGCATCTCGCCGTCGCTGATCGTGAATGTCAGCGGGGCCGCCGGGGACGAGACGCTGCAAACGCTGGGGATCGCGCACCCCGGCTTGTTTGCAGGGACGAAAGGCAGCCATTTGCTGACCTGGAATCCCGAACTGCGGCAGGCATTGAAAGGCCAGGCCGTCTATGCCGAAGCGGCGGACGGTCGACCGGTGTTTACGTTGCCCTTCGGTGACGGCGTGTTGATCGGCACGACAGATGAGCCGTACTCGGGCGACCCGGCGGAAGCCACTGCGTCGGAAGCGGAGGTCAGTTATCTGCTGCAAATGGTCCAGGACGTCTTCGGGATCGAGCTCACGACCAGCGATATCGTGGCGACTTACTCGGGGGTTCGTCCGTTGCCACGGGCAGAGACCGATTCCGCCGCAGCGATTTCCCGAGATCACTCGCTGGTCTGGAAAGATGCGGGCTCGACTCCGGTGCTGACACTCGTCGGTGGCAAACTGACGACCTGGCGGGCCGTCGCCGAAGAACTGGCAGATCATGTCCTGGGGAAACTCGGTTGTTTGCGACAGGCTCACACCCGGGAGCGCCCGCTGCCGGGGGGAGCCTCGCCGGTCGAACAGGCCGGTCAGCACACAGTCGCACTCCAGGACTGGTGGCAGAATTGTGCGCTGCAGACGGAATCGAGTCTTGAGGAGGTCCGCTCGCTGTGGCCATTATTCGGCACACGCGTGGTCGATGTTCTGGAAGCGGTTCGGGAGGAGCCGCGGGAAACGATTGCTGACACAGCGATCACGGCGCGAGTGGTCCGCTGGATCATCCGTCACGAACAGGTCACGCACCTGGAAGATCTGATCGAACGCCGCTTGCTGACCGTATTTCAGCCGCAGCTGTCCCGCCGGCAGGTGAGCGATCTGGCCCGGTGCATGATCGATTGCGAGCGTTTGAGGCCCGGAAAACTGGACGCAGCCATCGGGCGTGCCGTTCAGCGGTTGCAGCACTACTACGGCCGCCGGTTTGATTAGCAGCGGCGTCAAGCGGCCCGGCGACGGGCCGGACGAGCATACAGCCAGGCGTGACGCCGTTTGCCGATCGTGGTGACGGCGTTCGTCTTCCGCAGGCAGTAGGCCACCTTCTGGGCCCACCACCGCGGCAAACCGGTGGCTGCAGCGAGTTCCGCAGTTGTGAATTCTTCCTGCAGGCTTTCCGGCAGCAGTCTCAGCAGATCGGCGGCAGTGCGAAAGCGGAATTTCTCGCCGATTTCTGTCAGGCAGCGGTCGGCGACAACATATTGCTTGTGCCGTCTTCGGCGGTGCGGTTTGTCGATGCGGTGCTCCTCGACCTCGGTCAGCACCACTTCCAGGGTGAGCCGGGGATGAGGAAACACGTCGACAAAATGCACCAGATCGAGGAACAGATCCCATACCGATTCATGCTGCGGGCTCAGCCGCCGGGAAATGATCTGCTGCGTCTGCGGATCGCGCCGGAGGATCACCTTGTTCGTGAACAACGGTTTGACAACCAGCACCGAATGCGATTGCACCAGATCCCGGACCTTGCCGCGGAGGGCCGAGAGGGAGGCTTGCTGGACCTCGATCAACCGGCCGCGAAAGATGGCATCGATGCGATAGCCGTCGACCCACTGCTCGCAGCGGGCCACACGGCCGGCGTACAACGCCTTCAATTGCCGGTGCAGTGTCGTCTCCATCGCCGCTCCCCGTTGACTGATCCTTCAATCGCGGGAATGTAGTGGGCAAAGGCCAGCGGGTCGAGAGGAGCTCATGGGCAAGCAAATCTCAAATCCCAGGTAAACGGCGGCAGGAATTTGATTGAGATTTGATGTTTGGAACTTGTTTGTTATTTGAGATTTGGGATTTGTCTTTTTGCTTCCGCCATTTCCGCTCCGGATTGCCCTATTCTCCGGTTTGCTCCGGTGCCGGTTCTTCAGCGTCAACGACACTCTCCAGTTCCTCTGTCCGGAAACCGCTGCTGGCTTCAATGGAGCACGTCCATTGCCGCAGCTTGCAGAGTGTTTGCCAGGTGCGGAATCCGATGAACAGCGCTCCGGTCAAGCAACCGAGCAACGGAAACCACTGAATCGCGCGGCCCCACAGCGGAGCGCTGCCGTAACCCATCACTCCCAGCGTACAAAGTCCCGCCAGTGCGGTCTGGATGCCCAGTTCCGTGCGGGTCGTTCGCCAGGAATGTCGGGCCAGGGCAGCCCGGGCCGACAGATTGGCCACCTCGCGCATGGACTGCAGTTCGGCCCGGGTGGTCGACTTGTCGACTCGTTTGCGGGGTTCTGCCGGTTCAACGAAATCAGGCCGGGGAGCGGACGGCGCCGGGGCTGCAGGTTCCGGACGTGACAAATGGGTCTGTACCGGAATCGGCTTTTCTACCTCAGACTCAGAGTTTCCCCCGGAAGGCTTTCGCTGCCGGGCCAGGAGTCGCTCCATGTACCTGGCAATCGAATCGTCGTCGTCGCTCTCGTCCGGTACAGATGCAGATTCCCCGCGGGATGAAGTTTCCGCAGCGAGGTCCGATCCTGAGGGAACATCCGCCTTGTCATGATCCGGGACGAACTCTGCGGTCAGTTCCGGTGTTCGCCCCGGCTCTTCAGGAGCAGTGTTCCCGGAAAGGAGTTCGTTCAGGCGAGTTTTCCAGGAGTCTTCATCGGGTGACTCTGCCGATTCATCCCCGGACAGAAACTCTTCATTGTTGAAACCATGAATGCGGCCAGCATCGCGACGGTCTGACGGTGAATCATGCTCCTCAACCGGTCCGGGGGAGCTTGCAAAACTCTCCGGCAGATTGAACATCCGGGCCAGTTCTGCCCGCAGGCTGGATTCTGCCGACTCCGCCGCAGGAGCGATCGGCAAGTCGATCAGGTGTCCGTCAGCGTTGAACGAATGATCCGCCGCCGCCTCGTCACCATCCCGCTCCGATAGTTCTTGCCATGTCGGCATCGCGGACTGCAAATTCTCCCAATCCGGATCGACTGCCGCGTGTTCCGGTTCACCATGAGACAGCTCGGGCCGCAGTGGCACGACCGGATGGCCCACCGTCGATTCGTCTGTCAGCGCCGCGGTCGAAAAGTCGCCGAATTCGTGCAACTCCAGCCACGGCTCAGTTGCCGGGGGAGCTGGCAGCGTGGCCATCGGCGGCTCTGCGTCAGCGGAAAAGTCCGGCGCTGGCGTGACCGGTTCATCTCTGCTGACCGGCACCAGCGCCGATTCCAGCAGCAGTTCCAGTTGCCGGACCTGATCGAGCCAGCGTTGCTGATCATTGGTCGCCGCGCGAAGCTGCTCTTCCCGTTCGACGGTCACTACTTGTTGCTGTCGCACCAGTTCCGACTGTGATTCCCGTAGCGACTCCTGGTCAACGGTCAATGCCTGTTCCAGTTCGCTCGCACGCCGGTGCGCGTCCTGAGCTTGCAGCGTTTCCCGTTCCAGCCGCTGCCGGCGCTCTGCCAGATCCTGCCACAGGGCGTCGCGTTCCTGTCGCCAGGCAGTTTGCTGTTCCGCAAACAGGCGGCGATCCTGACGCAACGACTCCTGAGTCGCCTGGAGCTCCGCCTGCCAGCGGGCGCGTTCGCGGGATTCCTGTTCCTGTTGCGTCTGCTGATTCTGTTCCTGGGCGGCAACCGCGTCGTGCCGCGTATCCAGCAGGGCGGTCGCCTGCTGCCACCCGGCCTGATCCGCCTCCAGTTGTTCGCGCAATGCCTGGAACTGCTCCTGCGCCAGGACGAACTCCTGCTGCTGGCTCGCGAGTTCCTGACGCTGGTCGTCCAGTTGTTCCCGTGAGGCAGCAATCTCTGCGGCGTGTTGTTGCTGTTCGAGTTCCAGCCGCGAGCGATCCTCTGCCAGCTGACGCTGTGTCTCTTCCAGCGCGGCGCGGGCTGCCTGCAAGGCAGTATTTTCCTGCTCCAGATCCTGCCGTGAGTCCGCCAGCTCCTGCCGTTGTCGTTGCAGGTCTTCCTGCTGCATCAACTGAGCTGCGGAGGCGGATGCCAAGCCCTGCTCCAGCAGTTGCTGCCGCTCGGTCCATTGCTCCTGAGCAAACGTCAGCGTGTGCTGATCCGCTGCCAGCTGGTGTTGCGCTTCCGCCAGTTGTTTCTGTTCTCGTTCCAGGTCCTCGCGTTCGAGGGTGATTGCCTGGCGTTCTGCGGCGAGGGCCTCACGCTCAGCCATCGCTGGCTCTGCCAGAGCCTCAAGTTCACGCTGTTCTTCCGCAAGTTCTGCCCGCGCGGTCTGCAACGCCGCCTGTTGTTCTGCCAGTTGCTCCCGGAGAAGGTGCAGCTCTTGCTGCTGCGTATCGAGCTGCCTCTGCCGGGTCGATTGCTCGACGACGGTCGAGGCAGTCCGCTCTTCCCAGTTCGCCTTGCGGTCTTGCCACTCCAGGCGTTCCGCCTCGAACGCCTGGGCAGCTTGCTCGAACGCGGTGCGTGCAAGCTGCAGTTCATCCCGATCGGCCGCCAGCGTCTGATGGTCCCCGAGCAGTAACCGGCGCTGATCTTCCAGTTCCTGCTGGCGCATTACCAGATCTTCGAGCAGGCGCTGCCGCGTCGTTTCCCACTGGCGTGCGGCCTCTGTCTGCTGATCGGCTTCGGCGACCAGTTGACTGCGAGTCTGCTCGACCAACGTCTCCAGGCGTTGCCGTTCCTGAATCAGTTCCTGTTCATAGTCGCGCAGCCGTGATTCCAGCCGTCGCAACTCCGTAGTACGTTCGATCTGCTGCGTCCGGGTGGCTTCAATTTCGGTTTGCGAGCGCAGCAACTCCTGGCGGGAACGCTCCAGCTCGTGACCGGCCTGTTCCAGGGCGGTCCCTCGTCGGGCCAGCGCGGTGGCTTCCGTCGCCAGTTCAATCTCACGAACAGCGGTCTCTTCCCGCCAGCTGGTCCGTGCATCGTCCAGTTCGCGACGCAGCGCCTGCAACTCGTCATGTAGCCGCTGCAGGGCCTGAGGCGACAGCGGACGGGAGGCTGGGTTCGACGCGCTCGCCGAAACCGTCCCGGAACCGGAGGTGACCCGCAGCGCGTCACTCAGCAACTGATCCGCAGATTCGATCAGCGGAATCGGATCAGGCGATGAAACGGAATTCGGCAGCGAGCGCGGCTCGGAGACCAGAGCAGATTTCGGGGAATCGGCAATGGCGGGCCAGACCGGTGCGGCGACTTCAGGCGGTGCGGCGGATCTGTCGCTCTCTTCCCGGGAGACTGCAGAATCGGCAACATCGGTCAGCAAGTCGTCTGCTGTCGCCGGCCGCAGCGTCCAGAGGCAGGGGCCGATGGCCAGACGGTCGTCCGCACGCAGCACACACTCCCGCACCGGACCATCATTGACCCAGGTGCGCCGGTCCAGAGCCTGCAAGGTGACTCGGGAACCTTCGACACGAATGAGCGCGTGCCCGGCAGCGAGTCCCACCGCAGGAATTGACAGATCATTGTCCGCTCCCGTGCCGATGCGGTGCGTACCGGGTGTGAGCAGATGACGGGGCCAGTGCGAATGACGCACCGGCTCCAGGACCAGCAAACCTGCCGGCGAGCGAATGGGTGCAGCAATCGTGTTCAAGGTTGTCATTCACCGACCTGAACGAGAGAGCACGGACCTCTCTCCCATACGGAAATTTTGCAGCCAGTCCCGGGTCATGCCGTCTGCAAACTTCTGTGCATCATCCGGAGTCCGCGCGGCCACACTTCCCTGTCCATCGTCCGCGCCGATCAACTCCGCCACAGTGAATGGCGGGATGTTGACAAAAGGCATCTACCTCCCGGAACGCGGTGGGTCAAACGGGATACACCGCCCCGGCGGCATGTTCAGCAAATTGACAACATGACCTCCGCCACCGTGCCGGAATTGACGATTATGCCGCGGTGGGGAAATCCACTTCCTGTGAGCATCAGACGCGACGAACCCATCAGAGATGGCGGAGGAGCAGGCGATCGGCGCAGAACCGGGGGACAGCATCGATTAAACTGTCCGTGCGCTGGTTGGGTTTTCCGGATGATCGCAGGTTATGACGATTCAGTTTCACTGCTCTTTTTGCACTGCCCCCATTGAAGTTGACGACAGTGCCGCCGGAAAATCCGGACGATGTCCCGTCTGCGCCGCTCGCCTGACAGTCCCGGGAGCTCCCCCAGGCGTCCCGCCAGCAGCTTCCGTCGCCCCTCAGCCGCAAGTGCCTGCTTCAGAACCGGTTGTGCCCGAATTTGCGGGAATTGGCCTGCCGCCCGATCTGACAGCCCCGCCGGTTTTGCCGGGAGCATTGCCGGACCCTGCTCGCCCCTCGTTCGCGCGGCACTCCGTGGCACGCAAGGTCCAGCGCAAAGCCCGCCGGGGCGGCAGCTGGCTGATTCCCGGCCTCTTCGTCCTGGCGTTTGCCGGAGTGATGGCGTGGCTCTTGCTCGGACAGGTCGACTGGACCCCGCTGAGCGGCGAGGTAGCAGGCACCCGGTTCGATGATCACGATCTGGAAGCCCTGAGCCTGAATTGCGAAGGTTCGCCGTTCGCCACCGGCCAGCTGGAAGAGTTGCTGTCCGGTCTGGGACATGAACCGGTGCTTTTGTCGGGCGATCTGGTGCAGGCCCAGATTCGCGGCGAAGGCCGGAATCTGCTGCTCTCGGCGCGGAGCGGCGCTAAAACCACCTGGTACCAGGTCGATCTCCTCTCGCATCCGGGAGTCATGAAGTATCTGGCCGGTCATGTCGGCGAACTCGAAGCCCTGCGAACCGCCGCCGTCCAGAAGGCCCGCAATGAATTTCTGGAAACACTCAATCGCGTGCATCTGGACCAGGAATCGACCTCAGCCTTGTCGCCGTTTCGGGATCAACTGGTCATCCCCGCTCTGGTGCAGGGGCTGGGTTGGCAGGTGACGGCCCAGGTGGGCAACCAGCTGTATCCCTGCATCCGGGAACCCCGGGAAGGACAACTCTGCTTCCTGCTGCCGGAAGGGGTCACCCAATTTGAAATTGCAGGCCGCAAGCAGGCTGATGGTTCGGTGTTATTTCCCGGACACTTCACGGTGAAGGTGGCTCCATAAATACGGAAAGTAAGGAGTAGAAGTCCGCAGTCAGGGAGCAAGAATCGCGAACCCGCCAGCGATCTTCGACCATCGCTGGCGGGTTCGCGATTCCGGTCTTTCACCGGCTGAGATCCGCAGGAAATACTTCTCCGATAGCCGGGGATTCTGCGTCGTGATAGGATAAAAATGGCCTGAAATCCTCATGGCCAGCCACCTGTCACCCCGCTTTCCCTTATCACACCGGTCTCGGGGAGAAACTGCATCCATGCTTCCGACTCACGCTGTCGGCATCGACCTGGGCACGACCTATTCCTGCATCGCCTACCTGAACGAACATGGAGAACCGGTCACGGTTCCCAACCGGGACGGGGAGCTGAGCACACCGTCCGTCGTGATGTTCGACGGCGATCATGTGGTGGTCGGGACAGAAGCGCTGCGGAATTCGATCCGGGCAGCGGACAAGGTTGTCGCTCATGCCAAACGCTACATGGGCGATCCCCGCCATCACTGGCAGATCAACGGTCGCCGATACACCCCCGTAGACATCTCGACGGAGATTCTCCGCCAGTTGCTGAACGATGCCCGCGAGCGCATCGGGGCGATTGAGCGGGCAGTGATCACGGTCCCGGCCCAGTTCAGCGACCTGCAACGGCAGGCGACCGCAGAAGCCGGACGTCGGGCCGGACTGAAGCATGTCGACATTATCAATGAACCTGTCGCAGCGGCACTCTGTTTCGTGCTGGGAACGGAAGGAATCTGGTTCACGGAACTGGCAACGTCACAGACGATTATGGTCGTCGACCTTGGGGGCGGAACTTTCGATTTGTCGCTGGTGCAGTACGAGAAGAACGCCGTCACGGTCAAGGCGAGCGGCGGGGATCTGCATCTGGGCGGCATCGACTGGAACGCCGCTCTGGAGAAAGCGATCTCCCGCCAGTTCCACAAGGAATTCGGCATCAATCCGCTGAAAGACCGCGAAAGCCAGCAGGCCCTCGCAATTGAAGTCGAGCAAGCTAAGCGCAGCCTGTCGGTGCGGCCGCGGGCTGCCCTTACCTGCCAGCACGCGGGGCAACGCAAAACCTATCAGGTGGAAGTCGCCCAGTTCGAGCGAATTTCGCAGCACCTGATCGAACGCATGCAGGAGCTGACCAAAGGCCTGCTCAAGGACAACAAGCTGGGCTGGGCCCATGTGGACGTCGTGCTGACGACCGGCGGGGCGTCGCGGATGCCGATGGTTCGCAACATGCTCAAGACCCTGAGCGGCCGGACCCTGAATACGTCACTGTCTCCCGACCAGTCGATTGCTCACGGCGCGACCTATTACGCCGGCATGCTGCTCACCAACAGCGGCTTCGCGAAGTCGATCCTGAATGAATCTGCTGCCTCGCGACTGAAGCAGTTCAAGCAACAAAGCGCCACGGCTCGTGCGCTGGGAATTCTGGTGCGCGACCCCGCCACGAATACCCGCGTTCCCCACTATCTGCTGGCTGCCAACACGCCGCTGCCGGCGCAGGCGACACAGACGGTCGGCACCGTCATCCCGAATCAGCGACGCGCGCATCTGGCGATTGTCGAAAGCGGCACCGCTGCCGACACGCAGTACGTGCAGTTGGGAAATTGTCTGGTGGAACCGCTGCCGGAGAATCTGCCGGAAGGGTCCGAGATCGAGGTCACAATCCGGTACGACGACCAGGCCCGCGTACATGTGTCGGCCAAGGTGTTGAAGACCGGCCAGGAAGCCCGCACGGAAATCGTGCGCCCTGAAAATCTGCTGGTGAGTGCCATCAGTGAAAGTCAGGCCGCTGATGACGTTTCCATGACCGGGCAGGCCAAACCTTCAGCGAAGCCGGTTTTCTCGCCAGTGACGGTCAGCCGGGCTCCCGACTCCGACGCCGAATTCTCGTCCACGACGGGCACCGCCCCGGCTGCCCAACCAGCCGCGGTCCCGGATGCGAAAAACGCCAAGGCGTCGCCGGTTCTGCCACCAAAACCCGCTGCCGCGCCACCGGCTCCCGCCAGAACAGCGCCGAAACCGCCACCACTCCGTCCGTCACTGGCCGAGAAACTGGATGAAGCCGACGGTCCCATCCTGTTATGCAACGATTGCGGCGAGGTGCTGAACGCTCGCGGGCAGTGTCCGCAATGCACGTCTCCGATGAGCAAACGCCGGGAACCGGCCCCGAAACCATCGGGAACTCCGGCTGGCGCGAAGCGGGAGCCCGCTTCCCCTCCCCCCGAAAAACGTCGACCTGCCAGAACCCGCAATCCGGAAGATGAGTTGCTCAACCTGGACGAAGATCCGCCACCTCCCGGCGAGACGGCCCAGGCACACCGTCGCGCGCCTGAACCCCGTCAGAGGCCGCCGGCGGACTCTTCCAAAAAAACAGTAAAAACGGAAGATCCTTTCGGAGAGGAAGACTTCTTCAACACCGTTTTTGAGAAGTGACCGATCGCTGATACTGGCGAGTGGCCGGCGTCCGGCAATCCTGGTTAAGGGTTGTAGATTGAAGGCTCAGGGACAGAAAAGGAATTCCGCCCGATCCTGCCTGGAGCTCGGTCCCTCTGCCTTCAGGCCTTAACCCCCGACTTTCCGCCAGCCCCTTCCTGCCATCAGACCGCCGCCATGCGCATTGACCGGATTGATCTGTTCCACGTCGCCATGCCGCTCATTTATCCCTGGCGGACTGCCTACGGGGAGGATGCGGCCGTGGAATCGGTGTTGTGCCGACTGGTCAGCGGTTCCCTGGAGGCCTGGGGCGAAGCCGCGCCGTTTGCGGCTCCCTGCTACAGTCCGGAGTGGGCCGGGGGTATCTTCGCGGTCTGTCGCGACTGGCTCGCCCCGGCGATCCTGCATCAGGACATTGCCTCCGGGGAGGATTTGCAGCAACGCCTGGCCATCTTCAAGGGGAATCCCTTTGCGAAGGCGGTGCTGGACACCGGCTGGTGGAGTCTGGAATCCAAACGGACCAACACGCCGCTGTACCGCCTGCTGGGCGGCGAACGCGACGTCATTCCCGTCGGCGCTGATTTCGGCGTTATGGACTCCATCGACGACTTGCTTCGTGCCATCGGTCCGGCCGTGGAACAGGGATTCCCGCGGCTCAAGCTGAAATTCCGCCCCGGCTGGGACCGCGAGATGCTGACTGCAGTCCGCCGCACCTTTCCGGAGATCCCCACGCACATCGACTGCAACAGCGGGTACACCTTGCAGGATCGCCGTCTGCTGGAATGGG
>VFQN01004764.1_pt1 | contig 17474 bp, 14 predicted proteins | sample 3512371 | NCBI WGS metagenome assembly VFQN01 (sample SAMN10412370, study PRJNA504923) | tailings metagenome | isolation source: Replicate 2 from Balatoc abandoned mine | place: Philippines: Itogon, Benguet | collected 2017-08-28 | reverse complement strand
CAGCAGGCGCTGCAGGTTCAGGCGCACCTTCACCTCGTGCGGCGCCACGCCGCCGGTCACCGCCTGTGCGGGCAGGTGGGTCTGCCGCGGGGCGGGCGCGCCCAGCACGGCGCCGGCCGGGTTGACGATGCAGGCCACGGTCGGCGCATTGGCGCGCCGGCCGCGGCGCAGCACCACGCCCGTCTCGCCGTTGGCCAGCTTGACCAGCGAGCCCGGCGGGTACAGGCCCACGGCCTTGATGATGGCGGAACCGGCCTCGTCGGGCTGACCCTGCTCGTCGAGGTAGGCCGCCTTGGCCGCGGCGGTGGCGGACAGCGCCTGGCGGCCGCGGCGCGGGCTCATGCGCGCAGCGAACACGTCGGCGCGGCGGATCAACCGGGCCAGGCGCATCGCCGGCTCGAGGCCCGCCAGCGGCCCGGGTGGCGCGTCGTGGTGGTGCCGTACGGCGTCGAGCCACAGGGTGTCGGTGACCCCGGCCGCGCGCAGCGCCTCGACGCCGCGCGCGGGGTGGGCATCGACCTCGGCACGCTGCGAGGGCGACAGCGGCGCGCTCTGCTGCGCCAGCTGGTTCTGCAGTGCGGTCATCGCCACGTTCATGCTGAGCGCCGCCAGCCGCAGCGACTGGCGCTGCGCCGGTGTGATCCCGGCGACGTGGCGCGAGGCCAGCTCCGCGACCACCGCCACCAGCAGCGCGTGGCTGGCGCTGTAGTCGCGGTACTCCTGCGTGGCGGCGTGCACCAGCAGCAGCAGCGCGTCGTCGGCATCGCTGTTGAGCTGGTCGAACATCGTCTTCTGCAGCGCCGTCAGCCGGGTGGCGAACTCGGGCTGGGCCGGGTCGCGCAGCACGGCGGCCAGCCGCACCTGCAGGTTCGACCAGTCGGTGGGCGCGTCGTCGAGCCGGCGCCGGCCGGCCGCTGGCGGCGGCAGCAGGTCGGAGGCGTCGGGCCGGGCCTGGGCGATGCGGCCGAGCAGTTCGTTGCCACGCACCAGTTCGTGGACCTTGCCGGCCATGGCGCGGCGCAGCGCCTCGCCGTCCTGCTCGTCGATGTACAGGTCGCGCGAGACGAGCTGCTGCAGCTGCTCGCGGTCGGCCAGCACCGTGCCCTTGGGCACGAGGAGGCAGCCGGTCTTGTCGCGCAGCGCGAACAGGGTGGGGTAGCCGACGCGCAGCACGTCGGGCGGGAGCAGCTGATAGGCCATGGTGCAACGGTTCTCGGCAGGTTTTCGGCTGCCGACCCCGCCGACTTGAGCCTAGCGGGCGCTGCGTTCGCCCACGAAGATGTGAAGACGGGCTTCGCCGGCCGGCGAGCGGCCTCGCGGGTCCTGGCCGGTGACCACCATGCGATGGGCGGGCACGCCGCGCATCACCATCCAGTCGCGCGCGCTGGCGGCGCGGTCGACCGCCAGCGCCGTGCCGCCGCGCGCATCGGCCGGGCCGACGATCTGCACCTGCGCACGCGGCAGGCTGCGCACGGAGGCGGCCACGCGGTCCAGCCACGGCGTGGCGGCCGGGCTGATGGCTGCGCGCCCGGGCGGAAAGGCCGTGGCGGCCGGCAGGCTGATCCACAGCCGCTGGTCGGGGGTCTGGGAGACTTCGGCACCCGATCCCGCCAGCGCGGCGCGCAGCCGCGTGCCGGCCGATTCGAGTTCCGGCGACCAGACCCACGCCGCGGCAGGCGCCGCAGGCAGCGGCGCCGCGCTGACCGGCGGCGGCACCGGCGGCGGCTCCGCCTGCGGCAGCGCGCAGCCGCAGAGCACCGCGGCCGATGCCAGTGCCAGGGTGGTGGCGAATCTTGAGCGACGGCGCATGCGGCCATTGCAGCCCATCGCCACGCCGGGGGCAAGGCCGGGGCGACCCGGAGCGCTCCCCTACAATCGTGGCCTGCCCGAGGAGCGTTGCGACGACCGCCATGGTCGCCAGGCTCGGGCGGGGCGGCACGCCTTCGGGACACCCGGTGCGCCGCAGTCAACGGCGCTCACCCGACAGACGGTCGCGGTGAGCCGCGGCCCCGATGGAAGCGCCGCGATGAACGCCACCCCGACCCCTGTGCCTCCGATGAAACTCTCCGGCCTGGAGCCGGTGGAGATCGGCGAGGGCTCGCTGTTCGTCAACATCGGCGAGCGCACCAACGTGACCGGCTCCAAGGCCTTCGCACGCTTGATCCTCGCCGGCCAGTTCGAGGAGGCGCTGTCGGTGGCGCGCCAGCAGGTCGAGAACGGCGCGCAGGTCATCGACGTCAACATGGACGAGGCCATGCTCGACAGCAAGGCCGCGATGGTGCGCTTCCTCAATCTGATTGCCGGCGAGCCCGAGATCGCGCGCGTGCCGATCATGGTCGACAGCTCCAAGTGGGAGGTGATCGAGGCCGGCCTGCAGTGCATCCAGGGCAAGGGCATCGTCAACTCGATCTCGCTGAAGGAAGGCGTCGAGATCTTCAAGCGCCAGGCGACGCTCGTTCGCCGGTACGGCGCCGCGGCGGTGGTGATGGCCTTCGACGAGAAGGGTCAGGCCGACACCTACGCGCGCAAGATCGAGATCTGCGAGCGCGCCTACCGCATCCTCGTCGACGAGGTCGGCTTCGCGCCCGAGGACATCATCTTCGACCCCAACATCTTCGCGATCGCCACCGGCATCGAGGAGCACGACAACTACGCGGTCGACTTCATCGAGGCGACGCGCTGGATCAAGCAGAACCTGCCGGGCGCCAAGGTCAGCGGCGGGGTCAGCAACGTGAGCTTCAGCTTCCGCGGCAACGACCCGGTGCGCGAGGCCATCCACACCGTGTTCCTCTACCACGCGATCCGTGCCGGCATGGACATGGGCATCGTCAACGCCGGGATGATCGGCGTCTACGACGACCTCGATGCCGAGCTGCGCGAGCGTGTCGAGGACGTCGTGCTGAACCGGCGCAGGGACGCCGGCGAGCGGCTGGTCGAGATCGCGGAGCGCGCCAAGGGCGCCGCCAAGGACGATTCGGCGCGCCTGGCCTGGCGCGCCGGCACGGTGGACGAGCGGCTGTCGCACGCCCTGGTGCACGGCATCACCGAATTCATCGTCGCCGACACCGAGGAAGCCTGGCGCGCCATCGAGGCCACCGGCGGCCGGCCGCTGCACGTGATCGAGGGGCCGCTGATGGCCGGCATGAACGTGGTCGGCGACCTTTTCGGCCAGGGCAAGATGTTCCTGCCGCAGGTGGTCAAGAGCGCGCGCGTGATGAAGCAGGCGGTGGCCCACCTGCTGCCCTACATCGAGGCCGAGAAGGCGGCGATGGTCGAGGCCGGAGGCGAGGCGAAGGCCAAGGGCAAGATCGTCATCGCCACCGTGAAGGGCGACGTGCACGACATCGGCAAGAACATCGTCACCGTCGTGCTCCAGTGCAACAACTTCGAGGTGGTGAACATGGGCGTGATGGTGCCGTGCCAGGAGATCCTGGCGCGCGCCAAGGTGGAAGGCGCCGACATCATCGGGCTGTCGGGCCTGATCACGCCCAGCCTCGAGGAGATGCAGCACGTCGCCGCCGAGATGCAGCGCGACGAGTGGTTCCGCATGAAGAAGATCCCGCTGCTGATCGGCGGCGCGACCACCAGCCGCGTGCACACCGCGGTGAAGATCTCGCCGCACTACGAGGGCCCGGTGGTCTACGTGCCCGACGCCAGCCGCTCGGTCAGCGTGTGCTCCGACCTGCTCTCCGACGGCCGCGCCACCGCCTTCATCGAGGAACTCAAGGCCGACTACGAGCGCGTGCGTGCGCAGCATGCGAACAAGAAGGCCACGCCGCTGGTCACGCTCGCCCAGGCGCGCGCCAACAAGACGCCGATCGACTGGGCCGCATACACGCCGCCGGCGCCGAAGTTCACCGGCCGGCGCATCTTCCGCAACCAGGACCTGGCCGAGATCGCGCAGTACATCGACTGGGGCCCGTTCTTCCAGACCTGGGACCTGGCCGGCCCCTACCCGGCCATCCTTACCGACGAGATCGTCGGCGAATCGGCGCGGCGTGTGCTCTCCGACGGCCAGCGCATGCTGCGCCGCCTGATCGAGGGCCGCTGGCTCACGGCCAACGGCGTGATCGGGCTCTTCCCCGCGAACACGGTGAATGACGACGACATCGAGATCTACGCCGACGAATCGCGCCAGCAGGTGCTGATGACCTGGCGCGGCCTGCGCATGCAGACCGAACGGCCGGTGGTCGACGGCGTGATGCGCCCGAACCGCTGCCTGGCCGACTTCGTCGCGCCGAAGGACAGCGGCCGTGCCGACTACGTGGGCCTGTTCGCGGTGACGGCCGGCATCGGCGTCGAGAAGAAGGAGAAGCAATTCCTCGACGACCACGACGACTACAGCGCGATCATGCTCAAGGCGCTGGCCGACCGCCTCGCCGAGGCCTTCGCCGAGCGCATGCACCAGCGCGTGCGCACCGAGTTCTGGGGCTACGCCGCCGACGAGCGCCTCGACAACGCCGAGCTGATCGCCGAACGCTACCGCGGCATCCGCCCGGCGCCCGGCTACCCGGCCTGCCCCGACCACACCGTCAAGCGCGACATGTTCCGCGTGCTGCGCTGCGACGAGATCGGCATGGCGCTGACCGAGAGCCTGGCGATGACGCCGGCGGCCAGCGTCAGCGGCTTCTACCTGGCCCATCCGCAGGCGGCGTACTTCAACGTCGGAAAAGTGGGCGAAGACCAGTTGGCCGACTGGGCGGCGCGCAGCGCGCTCGACGTGGCGCAGGTGAAGCGCTCGCTCGCTTCGCTGCTCTGATCGTGCGTTAGCGGCGATCTCAGCCGCACACCTTCGAAGCACTTCGAAGCAACAGTGCCGCGCCGGGTCGCGGCGATCTTGCATCCGCGTGTAAGAGCTTCTTCAGTTGCCAAGTTTTGGCGACATGCCTCGTCACCGGGCGCGAAGAATCGCGCGGTCCGGCGGTGGCATGCGTGGTGCATGCGCGACGCCGCGAGACGGATGCTCAGGGAGAAGAAGGTGACACAGCAGCCATCGACGTTCAGCGTCGAGCGCGCGCCGCGCGCGCGCCGCGCCGCAGGTGCTCTCGTGGCCGCACTGGCCATCGTGCTGGCCGGTTGCGGCGGCGCCAAGGAGGAAGAGGCGGTGGTCGACGTGCCGCCCTCGCGCAGCGAGGCGGCGCGCTTCCTGAGCCAGGCGAGCTTCGGGCCGACGTCGGCCGAGATCGACCGCGTGATGGCGCTGGGCTACCGCGGCTGGATCGACGACCAGTTTGCGCGCCCTGCCAGCGCGCACCGCGCGTTCTGGGAGACGCAGGACGCGGCCGTCAAGGCCGCCAACCCGACCGACCCCGATGCCACGATCGGCACGGACGGTGTCTACAACTCGTTCTGGCGCCACGCGCTCACCGGGCAGGACCAGCTTCGCCAGCGCACCGCCTTCGCGCTGTCGCAGATCTTCGTCATCTCGCTGCAGGACGGCACCGTCGGCGACCAGCCGCGCGCGGTGGCGCACTACCTCGACATGCTCGGCGACAAGGGCTTCGGCAACTACCGCGAACTGCTCGAGTCGGTGTCGCTGCACCCGCTGATGGGCGCCTACCTCACGAGCATCCGCAACCGCAAGGCCGACCCGCGCACCGGTCGCGTGCCCGACGAGAACTATGCGCGCGAGGTGATGCAGCTGTTCTCCATCGGGCTCGTGCAGCTCAATGCCGACGGCTCGGTGAAGCAGTCCGGCGGCGTGCCGCTGGAGACCTACGGCCCGGCCGACATCGCCGGGCTGGCCCGGGTGTTCACCGGCTGGAGCTGGGCTTGCGCCGACCTGTCCAACGGCTGCTTCAGCAACGGCTCGCTCGGCGGTGTCAGCGATCCCGAGCGCTGGACCAAGCCGATGGTCGGCTACCCCCAGTACCACGCCACCGAGGAGAAGAGTTTCCTCGGCACGACCATCGCCGCGCAGGGCACGGCCGACCCCAACGCCAGCCTGAAGGCCGCGCTGGATGCGCTGCACGCCCATCCCAATGTCGGCCCGTTCATCGGCAAGCAGCTGATCCAGCGGCTGGTGACCAGCAACCCGAGCCCGGGCTACGTGGCGGCGGTGGCGGCGGCCTTCGACAACAACGGCAGCGGCGTTCGCGGCGACATGAAGGCGGTGATCCGCGCCGTGCTGCTGCACCCCGAGGCGCGCGCGACGTCGGATCGCGCCGGCAAGGTCCGCGAGCCGGTCCTGCGGCTGTCGGCCCTGCTGCGTGCGTTCGGCTACGCCTCGGACTCGGGCCGCTTCCGCGTCGGCAATACCGACAACGCCGGCAGCTCGCTCGGCCAGACGGCGATGCGCTCGCCCTCGGTCTTCAACTTCTACCGACCCGGCTACGTGGCGCCGGGCTCGCAGGCGGCGGCAGCCGGGCTGGTGGCGCCCGAGATGGCGCTGGTGCACGAGACCTCGGCGGCGGGCTACGTCAACTACATCCGCGACGGCGTGGCGCAGGGCTTCGGCGCGAGCGCGAGCGTGACGGTCAACGGCAGCCAGGTCACGCGGCGCGACCTGCAGCCGTCCTTTGCCGCCGAGCTGGCCCTGGCCGACCGGCCGGCCGAGCTGGTGCAGCAGGTGGCCGACAAGCTGATGCCCGACGGCAGCATGCCCGAGGCGCTGAAGACCGAGATCGTGACCGCCGTCGGCGCCATCACGATCCCGGCGCTGAACAGCACGGGCAGCAACCAGTCGCAGATCGACACCGCCAAGCGCAACCGGGTCAACGCCGCCGTGTTCCTCACGATGGTGTCGCCCGAGTTCCAGGTGCAGAAGTGACGAGGGAGTCCGAGAACATGACCACGATGAACGCATCCCGTCGCCTGTTCCTGCGCCACGCCGGCGTGATGTCGGCGCTGGGCGCGGCCGGCGGCCCGCTGGCGCTGAACCTCACGGCGCTGGGCACCGCCTCGGCGCAGACGGCGTCCGACTACAAGGCCATCGTCTGCATCTTCCTGTTCGGCGGCAACGACAGCATCAACATGGTGCTGCCCACCGATTCGGCCTCGTTCGCCAACTACACGGCGCTGCGCAACCAGGCCCCCACGTCGATCGCGCTGCTGGCGCCGGGCACGGCGGCCGATGCCGGCGCGGCCAACGGGTCGCCGGCACGGCTCGGCGGGTTGCTGCCGATCACGCCGGCCAATGCGCAGGGCCGCAGCTTCGCGCTGCACCCGGCCATGGGCACGCTGCAGACGATGTTCAACACCGACCGACGCCTGGCCATCCTGCCCAACGTCGGCCCGCTGATCCTGCCGACCAGCAAGACGCAGTACAGCCAGTCCAGCCACCCCAAGCCGGTCAGCCTGTTCTCGCACAACGACCAGCAGAACACCTGGCAGTCGTTCCGCCCCGAGGGCGCCACGGTCGGCTGGGGCGGCCGCATGGCGGACCTGCTCGCCTCGATGAACAGCCGCACGGTGTTCACCTCGATCACCGCGGGCGGCAACGCCGTCTGGCTGTCGGGCAACGAGGTGCGCCAGTACCAGGTGACGAACAGCGGCGCGATCCGGCTGGGCACCAACGCCAATGGCCAGGTCTACGGCTCGGCGGCGGTGGGCCAGGCGATGGAGCGCATCGTGATGACCACGCGCGGCGGGCACCTGCTGGAGACCGATCTCTCCGCCGTGGCGGCGCGCTCGATGCAGGCCGAATCGCTGCTGCGCAACGCCCTGAAGCCGGCCTACGACCCGCTGTTCGGCACCGCGCCGGCCAGCGGCAACTACAGCGCGACCAACGACCCCAAGCTGCGCTACCCCGACCCGAACAACCCGGCCACCACGGTGGCCAACCCGCTGGCGCAGCAGCTGCAGATCGTGGCGCGCATGATCGAGGCCAGCGGCAGCGCCGACATCGGCGCGAAGCGGCAGGTGTTCTTCGTCAGCATGGGCGGCTTCGACACCCATGACGCGCAGAACAACAACCACGCGCAGCTGATGGCGCGGCTGGCGCACGGGATGCGCTACTTCGACGACACCCTCGGCGCCATGGGCATGCGCAACCAGGTGACCACCTTCACCGCCAGCGACTTCGGGCGCACCTTCACCAGCAACGGCGACGGCACCGACCACGGCTGGGGCGCCCACCACTTCGTGGCCGGCGGCGCGGTGCGCGGCGGCGACCTGTACGGCAGCTTCCCGACCTACGGCGCCAAGAACGCCAACAACAACAACTTCGACAGCAGCCCCGACCAGCTCGGCAACGGTTCGCTGCTGCCCACCACCTCGGTCGACCAGCTCGGCGCGACGCTGGGCCGATGGTTCGGGCTCAGTGACACTCAGTTGCTCGATGTCTTCCCGAACCTTGCAAACTTCAGCCATCGTGACCTCGGGTTCATGAACCCCGCATAAATGATGAGCAACGACCTGTCCCCCGGCGCCGTGCCGCAAGGCGGCGCCCCGTCCCGAACCGTGTGGCTGATCGCCGGTGTGCTCGGTGCCGCATCGCTCGCGGCCGGCGCGGGCATGCTGGTGCGCAACGGACTGCCCGCACCCTCGAGCCAGCCGGTTCCCGACAAGGCCGCCGCGGCCGATGCGCGGGTGGCCGACAAGCCCGCGCCCAAGCTCGCCGCCGCGCCGCGTGCCGCCGCACCGGCGGCGGTGTGCCGCGAATGCGGCGTGGTCGAGTCGGTGCAGGCGGTCACGCGCAAGGGTGAGGCCACGGGTCTCGGCGCGGTGGCCGGCGGCGTGCTCGGCGCCGCCGTGGGCAACCAGATGGGCAAGGGCAACGGCCGTGACGCGATGACCGTGATCGGCGCCGTCGGCGGCGGCGTGGCCGGCCACGAGATCGAGAAGCGCGCCAAGAGCACCACCGTGCACGTGGTCAAGGTGCGCATGGACGACGGCTCGGTGCGCACCATCGAGCAGGCTGCCGCGGCCCGCACCGGCGAGCGCGTGATCGTCGAGGGCAACAAGCTGCGCCCGATGCCGGCCGGCCAGGGCTGAGCGGCGCAGCGACCGGGCTGCGACTTCAGCGCAGCACCAGCACCCGCCGGTACTGGATCGCCTCGGCGAGCTGCGGCAGCGCGATGGTCTCGCTGCCGGCCAGGTCGGCGATGCTGCGCGCCACGCGCAGCACGCGGTGGTAGCCGCGCGCCGACCAGCCCAGCCGCTGCGCAGCGCTCTCCAGGAAGGCGGCCCCGGCCGCATCGAGCGCCGCGTGGCGCTCCAGCGCTTCCCCGCTCAGCGCATGGTTGAGCACGCCTTGCCGCTGCAACGCACGCTCGCGGGCCGCGGCCACGCGCGCTGCGATGCGTGCGCTCGGTTCGCCATCGGGTGCCTGGGCCAGTGTTGCCAGCGGCACGGCGGGCACCTCCACCTGCAGGTCGATGCGGTCGAGCAGCGGGCCGCTCAGCCGGCTCTGGTAACGCGCCGCCTCGTCGGGGCTGCAGCGGCAGGCCTGCAAGGGGCTGCCGAGCTGGCCGCAAGGGCACGGGTTCATCGCCGCGACCAGCTGGAAGCGCGCCGGGAAGTCGGCCTGCCGCGCGGCACGGGAGATCGTGACCCGGCCGGTCTCCAGCGGCTCGCGCAGCGCCTCCAGCGCGGGGCGCGGGTATTCGGGCAGCTCGTCGAGAAACAGCACGCCATGGTGGGCCAGCGAGATCTCGCCCGGCCGCGGCGGCGAGCCGCCGCCGACCAGTGCCGCCGCCGAGGCGCTGTGGTGCGGCGCGCGAAACGGCCGCTCGCCCCAGCGCGGCATGACGCCGTGGGCGTGCAGGCTGAGCAGCGCGGCCGATTCGATCGCCTCCTCGGGCGTCAGCGGCGGCAGCAGCGAGGCGAAGCGCTGCGCCAGCATCGACTTGCCGCTGCCCGGCGGGCCGATCATCAGCAGGCCGTGGCCGCCAGCGGCGGCGATCTCGAGCGCGCGCTTGGCGCCGGCCTGACCCTTCACGTCGATCAGGTCGGGCCAGCTGGCCGGTGAGGGCCCGGGCTGCGGCTGCGCGATCGGCAGCGGCTCCGCGGCTTCGCCCGGCTGGAGCGCGCGCACCACGTCGAGCAGGTGGCGCGCTGCGTGCACGCAGACGCCATCCACCCGGGCCGCCTGCTCGGCACTTTCGAGCGGCAGCACCATGGCGCGCCGCGGTGCCGGGTCGTCGTGCGCCGCAGCCAGCGCCATGGCCAGCGCGCCGCGCACCGGTCGCAGCTCGCCGGCCAGCGAGAGTTCGCCGGCGAACTCGAAGGCGTCGAGCCGGCTGGCATCGATCTGGCCGCTGGCGGCGAGGATGCCCACCGCGATCGGCAGGTCGAAGCGGCCCGACTCCTTGGGCAGGTCGGCCGGTGCGAGGTTGACGGTGATGCGCTTGTTGGAGGGCCACTCCAGCCCGCTGGTCTGCAGCGCGGCACGCACGCGCTCGCGTGCTTCCTTCACCTCGGTGTCGGCCAGGCCGACCAGCGTGACGCTGGGCAGGCCGTTGGCCAGGTGGACCTCCACCGTGACGGGCGGCGAGCGCAGTGCATCGAGGGCGCGGCTGTGGACGACGGCAAGCGACATGCAGGCCATTGTTCGCAGCGGTGCACGCGCTGTCCTTCCCCCGCGCGGGCGCCACGCGGGGGCCCCTGGAAGGGGGTGCGCTACAGTCGGCGCGACCGCTTCCACGTCGCATGAACCTCACCCAGCTGCGCTACTTCGTCCGCGTTGCCGAGATGGGCAGCTTCAGCAAGGCCGCCATCGAGCTGGACGTGGCCCAGCCGGCGCTGAGCCGCCAGGTTCGCCTGCTCGAGACCGACCTGCGCGTGACCCTGCTGCAGCGCACCGGCCGCGGCGTGCTGCTCACCGAGGCCGGCAAGCGCCTGTTCGATCACGCGGTCAGCATCCTGCAGCTCGTGGCGCATGCGCGCGAGGACATCAGCGCCAACCGCGACGAGGCCACCGGCCGCATCGTCATCGGCCTGCCGCCGAGCATGGGCCGCATGCTCACGCTGCCGCTGGTCGACGCCTTCAAGCAGCACCTGCCGAAGGCGCGGCTGGCCATCGTCGAGGGCCTGTCGGCGCACATCGTCGAGTGGATCTCCACCGGCCGCGTCGACCTCGGCCTCGTGCACAACCCCGACGCGAATCCGGCAATCGAGACGATCCACGTGCTCGACGAACCGCTGTGCCTGATCAGCGCGGCCAAGGGGCCGGCGCGCAAGACCGGGCCGCTGCCGTTCGCCGAGCTCGCGAAGCTCCCGCTGGTGCTGCCCGAACCCAGCCACGCCATCCGCAAGCTGCTGGAGACGCAGGCGGCGCTGGCCGGCCTGAAGCTGAACATCGCCTACGAGGTCTCCAGCGTCAGCGCCATCCTCGAGCTGGTGCGCAGCGGCCACGGCCACGCGGTGCTGGCGCCGAGCGCCATCGCGGCCTCGGGACAGGCGGCGGCGTTCCGCATGCGGCCGCTGGCCGAAGCCGTGCTCACCAGCACGCTGTGCATGGCCGTGTCGGCGCACAAGCCGGCCACGCCGCTGCTCAAGCAGGCGATGCGGCTGCTGCGCGAGCTGGTGCACGCCAGCGTGGCGAAGCCGGCCGTCCATAACAGGATGCGATAGCTGCTAGCGGGGTGCTCGCTTGGCCGGGGGCGGTGCCGGCCGCAGAATCGGCGTCCCCCTTTCCGCGAGTGCGCGCGACCATGTCTTCCCGCATCACCGGCATTTCCTCGATGGCCACCCGCGCGCTGCTGGCCGAGCTGTCGGCCGCCTACACGCAGCGCACGGGCGTCGCGGTGGCGATCGAATCGGTGGGCGGTGTCGACGCCGCGAAGCGCGTGCAGGCCGGCGAGGCCTTCGACGTGGTGGTGCTGGCCTCCGACGCGATGGCGAAGCTGGCGGCGTCTGGCCACGTGTCGCCCGACAGCGTGACCGCGCTCGTGAATTCCGGCGTGGCGGTCGCGGTGAAGGCTGGAGCACCGCGCCCTGATCTGTCGAGCGAGGACGCGGTGAAGCGCGCGGTGCTCGCGGCCGGCTCGATCGGCTACTCCACCGGCCCGAGCGGCACGGCGCTGCTGCAGCTGTTCGAGCGCTGGGGCATCGCCGCGCAGGTGCAGGGCAAGCTGGTGCAGGCTCGCGCCGGCGTGCCGGTGGGCACGCTGGTGGAAAGCGGCGAGGTCGAGCTCGGTTTCCAGCAGCGTTCGGAGCTGATCCACCTGTCGGGCATCGATCTGGTCGGCGACCTGCCCGGCGCCATCCAGATCGTCACCACCTTTTCCGCCGGCGTGGCCACGGCCTCGGCACAGCCCGAGGCGGCGCGTGCGCTGGTTGCCTTCCTGGCCTCGCCGGATGCGGCCGACGCCAAGCGGCGCCAGGGCATGACGCCGGCCTGAAGTTTCCAGGAGACCCTGATGATCATCGACATCCACGGCCACTACACCACCGCGCCCAAGGCGCTGGAGGCGTGGCGCAACCAGCAGATCGCCGGTATCAAGGATCCGTCGCAGAAGCCGAAGGTCGCCGACCTGAAGATCTCCGACGACGAGATCCGCGAGACGATAGCGACCAACCAGCTCGCCAAGATGCGCGAGCGCGGCAGCGACCTCACGGTGTTCAGCCCGCGCGCCAGCTTCATGGCCCACCACATCGGCGACTTCGAGGTGTCGAGCACCTGGGCGGCGATCTGCAACGAGCTGTGCTTCCGCGTCTCGCAGCTCTTTCCCGATCACTTCATCCCGGCCGCGATGCTGCCGCAGAGCCCGGGCGTCGACCCGGCCACCTGCATCCCCGAGCTGGTGAAGTGCGTCGAGCAGTACGGCAACGTGGCGATCAACCTGAACCCCGATCCGTCGGGCGGCCACTGGAAGGAACCGCCGCTGACCGACCGCCACTGGTACCCCATCTACGAAAAGATGGTCGAGTACGACATCCCGGCGATGATCCACGTCAGCACCTCGTGCAACGCCTGCTTCCACACCACCGGCGCGCACTACATCAACGCCGACACCACGGCGGTGATGCAGCTGATCCAGGGCGACCTGTTCAAGGACTTCCCGACGCTGAAGTTCGTCATCCCGCACGGCGGCGGCGCCGCCCCCTACCACTGGGGGCGCTACCGCGGCCTGGCGCAGGAGCTGAAGAAGCCGCTGCTGAAGGACCACCTGCTGAAGAACATCTTCTTCGACACCTGCGTGTACCACCAGCCGGGCATCGACCTGCTGACCAAGGTGATCCCGGTCGACAACATCCTGTTCGCCAGCGAGATGATCGGCGCGGTGCGCGGCATCGACCCCGAAACCGGCTTCAACTACGACGACACCAAGCGCTACATCGAGGCCAGCACGCTGCTCACGCCGGCGCAGAAGCAGCAGATCTACGAAGGCAACGCGCGGCGTGTCTATCCGCGGCTCGATGCTGCGTTGAAGAAGAAGGGGCTCTGACCATGTATGAACTGGGCGTCGTCTATCGCAACATCCAGCGCACCGAGGCCGCCATTGCCGACGGCCTGGCGAAGTTCGGCTCGGCCACGGTGCACGAGGCGATGGGCCGCGTCGGCCTGCTCAAGCCGTACATGCGGCCGATCTACGCCGGTGCGCAGGTCTCGGGCACGGCGGTGACCGTGCTGCTGCAGCCGGGCGACAACTGGATGATGCATGTGGTGGCCGAGCAGATCCGCCCCGGCGACATCGTGGTGGCGGCCGTCACCGCCGAATGCACCGACGGCTACTTCGGCGACCTGCTCGCCACCAGCTTCATGGCCCGCGGCGCGCGTGCCCTGATCATCGACGCCGGCGTGCGCGACGTGAAGACGCTGCACGAGATGGGCTTCCCCGTGTGGAGCAAGGCGATCAGCAGCAAGGGCACCATCAAGGCCACGCTCGGTTCGGTGAACATCCCGCTGGTGTGTGCCGGCGCCTACGTGACGCCGGGCGACGTGATCGTGGCTGACGACGACGGCGTGGTCTGCGTGCCGCGGGCCATGGCGGCGAAGACGCTCGAAGCCGCCGCCGCGCGCGAGGCCAATGAAGGCGAGAAGCGCGCCAAGCTCGCCTCGGGCGTGCTGGGTCTGGACATGTACAAGATGCGCGAGCCGCTCGAGAAGGCCGGGCTGAGGTACATCGACTGACATGGCCACCATCGCGCTCATCGGCTACGGCGAAGTCGGTCGCATCCTCGCGGAGGACCTGCGCGCGCGTGGCGAGACCGTGGTCGCCTTCGACCTCAAGCTGGGCGACGAACGTGGCCAGTCGCTGCGCGAGCACGCCTCGACGCAGGGCATCGCGCTGGCCGCGTCGCACGCCGATGCGGTGCGCAGTGCCGAGCTGATCGTCTCGGCCGTCACCGCCAGCCAGGCGGTGCCGGTGGCGCAGGCCTGTGCGAGCGGTGTCGGTCGCGGCGCCTTCTTCCTCGACTTCAACTCCGCGTCGCCGGGCGCGAAGATCCGCGCGGCGTCGCTGATCAACGCGGCCGGCGGCCGCTACGTCGAAGGCGCGGTGATGACCTCGGTGCCGCCTTACCGCATCAAGGTGCCGCTGCTGCTCGGCGGGCCGGATGCGGCGGCGCTCGAGCCGATGCTCAATGGCCTGGGCTTCGCCGCCAAGGTGGCGAGCGAGACCCTCGGCGTGGCCAGCGCCACCAAGATGTGCCGTAGCGTGATGATCAAGGGCCTGGAGGCCATGGTCATCGAGAGCTTCACCGCGGCGCGCCATTATGGCGTGGAGGACGCGGTGATCGCCTCGCTGAAGGAGACCTTCCCCGCCATCGACTGGGAGAAGCAGGCCGCCTACTTCTTCCAGCGTGTCATCGAACATGGCCGCCGGCGCAGCGAGGAAGTGCGCGAGGTGGCGCAGACGGTGCGCGAGGCCGGCCTCGAACCGTGGAGCGCCGCCGGCACCGCCGAGCGCCAGGCCTGGGTCGCCAACCTGGCCGATGCGGGCCTGTTCGGCGCGCGCGGCACGAAGGACTTCGCCCGCAGCGCCGACTGGCGCATTGAAGCGGACCGCATCCTCGATCACCTGAAGAAGAAGCCCTGATGGAATTCACCAAGACCCCCGGCTGGCTGGACTGGTACGCCGGCCCTTCGACGCCGCAGTTCCGGCTGCCGCCGGGCAGTGTCGACGCGCACTGCCACGTCTTCGGCCCCGGCGCCGAGTTTCCCTACGCGCCGGAGCGCAAGTACACGCCATGCGATGCGAGCAAGGCGCAGTTGTTCGCGCTGCGTGACCACCTCGGCTTCGCGCGCAACGTGATCGTGCAGGCCACCTGCCATGGCGCCGACAACCGCGCGATGGTCGACGCCTGCCTCGCGAGCAGCGGCAAGGCGCGCGGCGTGGCCACCGTCAAGCGCAGCGTGAGCGATGCCGAACTGCAGCAGCTGCACGCCGCCGGCGTGCGCGGCGTGCGCTTCAACTTCGTCAAGCGCCTGGTCGACTTCACGCCCAAGGACGAACTGATGGAGATCGCCGGGCGCATCGCCAGGCTCGGCTGGCACGTGGTGATCTACTTCGAGGCGGTCGACCTGCCCGAACTGTGGGACTTCTTCACCAGCCTGCCGACCACCGTCGTCGTCGACCACATGGGCCGGCCCGACGTGAGCAAGCCGGTCGACGGGCCGGAGTTCGAGCTGTTCGTGAAGTTCATGCGCGACTACCCGAACGTGTGGAGCAAGGTCAGCTGCCCGGAGCGGCTTTCGGTGGCCGGACCGCCAGCGCTGAACGGCGAACGGCATGCCTACCGCGACGTGATCCCCTTCGCGCGGCGCATCGTCGAGACCTTTCCCGACCGCGTCCTGTGGGGAACCGACTGGCCGCATCCGAACCTGAAGAACCACATGCCCGACGACGGCCTGCTGGTCGACTTCATTCCGCACATCGCCACCACGCCCGAGCTGCAGCGCAAGCTGCTGGTCGACAACCCCATGCGTCTCTACTGGCCGGAGGAACACTGATGGCCCTCGACAAACCCTACAAGAGCATCCCCGGCACGACCATCTTCGACGCCGAGCAGTCGCGCAAGGGCTACCACCTGAACCAGTTCTGCATGTCGCTGATGAAGGCCGAGAACCGCGCGCGCTTCAAGGCGAACGAGCGCGCCTACCTCGACGAGTGGCCGATGAGCGAGGACCAGAAGCAGGCCGTGCTCGCGCGCGACCTGAACCGCTGCATCGCGCTGGGCGGCAACATCTACTTTCTCGCCAAGATCGGTGCCACCGACGGCAAGAGCTTCCAGCAGATGGCCGGCAGCATGACCGGCATGAGCGAAGAGGAATACCGCAACATGATGATCAACGGCGGGCGCGACCCGAAGTGGGGAAGGACCTGACCATGGCGCGCATCACCGCCTCCGTCTACACCAGCCACGTGCCGGCCATCGGCGCGGCCATCGACCAGGGCAAGACCGGCGAGCCCTACTGGCAGCCGCTGTTCAAGGGCTACGAGTTCTCCAAGCAGTGGATGAAGGAGAACACGCCCGACGTGATCTTCCTCGTCTACAACGATCACGCCACGGCGTTCAGCCTGGAGATGATCCCGACCTTCGCGATCGGCTGCGCGGCCGAGTTCCAGCCGGCCGACGAAGGCTACGGCGCGCGGCCTGTGCCGAAGGTGATCGGCCATCCGGAGCTCGCCTCGCACATCGCGCACAGCGTGATCCAGGACGACTTCGACCTCACCATCGTCAACAGGATGGACGTGGACCACGGCCTGACGGTGCCGCTGAGCCTGATGTGCGGCCAGCCGCAGGCCTGGCCGTGCCCGGTGATCCCCTTCGCGGTCAACGTGGTGCAGTACCCGGTGCCCTCGGGTAAGCGTTGCTTCCAGCTCGGCCAGGCGATCCGCCGCGCGGTGGAGAGCTACGACGAACCCTTGAAGGTGCAGATCTGGGGCACCGGCGGCATGAGCCACCAGCTGCAGGGCCCGCGCGCCGGCCTCATCAACCGCGAGTGGGACAACCGCTTCCTCGACCGGTTGATCGCCGAGCCGGCCGAACTCGCCCAGGTGCCGCACCTGGAGTACGTGACCGAGGCCGGCAGCGAAGGCATCGAGCTGGTGATGTGGCTGATCGCCCGCGGGGCGATGAGCGACGTCGCCGGCAGCGGCAAGCCGCCGAAGGTCGCGCACCGCTTCTTCCACGTGCCGGCCTCCAACACCGCCGTGGGCCACCTGATCCTGGAGAACCAATGAGCAAGACCATCCGCGTCGCGCTGGCCGGTGCCGGCGCCTTCGGCATCAAGCACCTCGACGCGATCAAGCTGATCGACGGTGTGCAGGTCACCTCGCTGATCAGCCGCGACCTCGACAAGACGAAGGAAGTGGCCGCGAAGTACGGCATCGGCCACTGCAGCACCGAACTGGCCGACAGCCTGGCGCGCCCCGACGTCGACGCGGTGATCCTGTGCACGCCGACGCAGATGCACGCGTCGCAGGCGATCGCCTGCATGAAGGCCGGCAAGCATGTGCAGGCGGAGATTCCGCTGGCGGACTCGCTGCGCGACGCCTACGCGGTGGTCGAGATGCAGAAGCAGACCGGGCTGGTGGCGATGTGCGGCCACACGCGCCGCTTCAACCCCAGCCACCAGTGGGTGC
>VFQN01004763.1_pt1 | contig 17482 bp, 14 predicted proteins | sample 3512371 | NCBI WGS metagenome assembly VFQN01 (sample SAMN10412370, study PRJNA504923) | tailings metagenome | isolation source: Replicate 2 from Balatoc abandoned mine | place: Philippines: Itogon, Benguet | collected 2017-08-28 | reverse complement strand
TTCGGGCACGAACACCGGCGCGGTCGTCGCGCAGGCTTCGGAGACCATGTTCACCGAGTCGGGCGAGGCGATGATCGCGTCCGCCCAGGCCAGCGCCGCGTCGTAGGGATTGGCGCCGTCGGCGTCGGCGAACCAGCGCGGGCCGGGCAGCTCGGGCCAGCGCGCGCGGGCGATCGCGGCCAGGGCCGGGGGCGTGCGGCGCGAGCCCAGCACCATCAGCGAGCCGACCTGGCCGGCGGCGATCCAGCGCTCCAGGCGCGCGGCCATCACCTCGAAGGCGCCGCGGTCGAAGCGCACGGCGCGGGTCGGCCCGCCCAGCAGCAGGGCGATGCGCGGGCCGGGCAGGGCGGCGAAGGCGGGCGTGGCCGCGCGCGCGGCGGCGAGCCAGGCGGCGTCCACGGGATGCAGGCTGCCGCACAGGGTGATGACGTTGTCGCCGTGCAGGCCGTCGTGCTCCGGCGCCACCACGAGGTCCCAGTGCGCCGGGTCCAGGCGCGGGTCGAGCACCTGCACCACGCGCGTGCCGCGCGCGCGCAGCAGGCGCGTGGCCAGCGCGGCGCGGCGGCCGACGCCCACGGCCAGCGGCGGTGGCGCGGCCAGCACCCGCGCGAAGGCCGGGCCGAAGGCCGCGGCGGCACCGGGCAGGCGGCGCGGCGCGACCCAGGCCCAGGGCGCGGGCAGGGCGAGGGCCTGTTCGACGGCGGCCGGGTCGAGCGCGCGCGCCAGGGCCAGGCCCTGGCGGCGGTGGCCGGCGAGGCCGTCGTGCAGCACCAGCACGGGGGAAGGAGGCATGCGCCCAGCCTAGCCAAAACGAGGGCGGCCCCGCGAGGGCGGGGCCGCCGGGGCGTGGCGCCGGGCCGGCGCGCTCAGTCGCCGGTGAAGCGGGTGCCGTAGATGATGCTGGCGCTCTCGACGCGCTGCACCTGGCCGCTGATGTCCATGCGGATGGTGATCGGCTCGCGGAAGAAGCGGTCGGCCTGCGCTTCGCTCAGGCCATAGCCTTCGATCAGGTTGCGGCGGCTGACCAGGCCGGCGACGCAGCTGCGGGTGGTGGCGATCTGGTCGCTCTCGAAGGCGCCGGGGGCGAGCGTGCGCACGCGCGACACGCCGGTCAGGCCCAGCTCGATCACGCCGCCCAGGCCCAGGGCCGGGTCGGCCAGCACGGCGGCCTCGATGCGGTAGATCGGCACCGCGCGCAGGCGCATCGGCGCGGGCGTGGCGCCGGTGTTGAAGGCGGCGTAGCCGATGATCGGCGTCTGCCAGTGGCAGAGCAGGCTGCGGCTGGCCTTCGCGGGCAGGCGCAGGATGGCGACGTCGTTGACGCGGAAGGGCGTGATCGCGTCCGGGTCGGCGATGGTGATGCAGGCGGGGTCGGCGGGCTCGCCCGGCGGCGGCGTGCAGTCGGTGGACAGGGCCACGCGGCCCTGCATCAGGCCGAGCCAGCGGACGTTGCGGCCGAAGGAATCGGCGTCGCCGACGTCGTCGGCGGTCGGGGCGGCCTTGGCCTTGGCGGCGCCCCGCGCGAGGGCGTCGGCGGCGGCGATGTCGGCGGTGGCGCGGCGGGGCAGGAGGTCATCGGCCTGCGCGGGGGCACAGGCGAGGGCGGCCAGCAGGCCGAGGAACAGGGACGTGCGGAACATGCGGGATGTCTCCGGAAGGTCGCGCGGCCAGCCGGCCGGGCGAGGCCGGGAACGGACCGGCCTGCTTTCCTTCACGCACCTTGGCGGCCCGGGCGGACTCGCCGGACACCCTGCGTTGCAGCCGTGGACTCGAACCGGCGCGGCCGGACCGGCACCCTGCCTGCGTGTCGTGCCGCCCGCGCCCGCGCGGACCGGCCGGCGTCCCCGTCGTCCCTTCCCGGAGCACCCCATGTCCCTGCGCACCCTGGCCCTGGCCGCCCTGCTGTCCCTGTCGTCGGTCGCGTTCGCGGCCCAGCCCTACCGCATCGACCCGACCCACACCCAGGTCGAGTTCACCTACAGCCACTTCGGCTTCTCCAACATCACCGGCCGCTTCGACCAGGTCGAGAGCGAGTTCCTGTTCGACCCGGCCAAGCCCGAGGCCTCGAGCGTCAAGGTGACCATCCCCGTCGCGAGCCTCAGCACCGGCGTCGAGAAGCTGGACCAGCACCTGCTGAGCGCCGACTTCTTCGATGCCGCGCAGTTCCCGACCGCCACCTTCGAGAGCACCGGCGTCACCGTCGCCGGCGAAGGCAAGCTGTCCGTGGCCGGCAACCTCACCATCCACGGCGTCACCCGCCCGGTGGTGATGGACGTGACCATCAACAAGATCGGCGAGCACCCGATGACCAAGGCCCAGGCCGCGGGCTTCGACGGCCGCGTCGCCATCAAGCGCAGCGACTTCGGCGTCGGCGGCTATGCCCCGGCGGTGAGCGACGAGGTGACGATCGAGGTCACGGTCGAGGCCCAGGCCGCGAAGTAACGTCCGGGCCGGCCGGGGTGTAAAATCCCGGCCGGCTTCCCCAGGACCCCCGACCATGTCGCGTACCGACACCGCCACCGCCCGCGCCCCGGCCAATGCCGAACGCCGCTACGAGGTCACGCGCGCCGAGCTGCCGCTGTCCTGCCCGACGCCGGCGATGGCGCTGTGGAACTCGCATCCGCGCGTCTACCTGCCGGTCGAGGCCACGGGCAGCGCCACCTGCCCGTACTGCGGCGCCCACTTCGTGCTGAAGGACTGAGCCGCCGGCGGGCCGGGCCCTTGCGCCGCCTGACCGTCGTCCAGCTGCTGCCCGCCCTGCACGGGGGCGGGGTCGAACGTTCCACCCTCGAGATCGCCGACGCGCTGGTGGCCGCGGGCCACCGCAGCGTGGTCGTGTCCGCCGGCGGGCGCCTGGTGGCGCCGCTGGAGCTCGGCGGAAGCGAGCACATCACGCTTGCCATCGGCGCCAAGTCCTGGCGCGTGGTCGGCGCCGCCCGGCGGCTGCGCGCCCTGCTGCGCGCGCTGCGCCCCGACCTGGTGCACGTGCGCTCGCGCCTGCCGGCCTGGTGCCTGCGCTGGGCGCTGCGCGGGCTGTCGCCGCGGCCGCGCGTGGTCAGCACGGTGCACGGGCTCAATTCGCCCGGCCGCTACAGCGGCGTGATGCTGCGCGCCGACCGGGTGATCTGCGTGTCGGAGACGGTGCGCGCGCACGTGCTGCGGCACTGGCCCGGCACCGATCCGGCGCGGCTGCGCGTCATCGGGCGCGGCATCGACCCGGCGCAGTTCCCGCGCGGCCACGTCGCCAGCGACGACTGGCGCGTCCGGCTGCAGGGCGCGCATCCCGAACTCGCCGGCGGCCGCCTGCTGCTGCTGCCGGGGCGCGGCACGCGGCTCAAGGGCCACGCCGACGCGATCCGCCTGCTGGCCGCGCTGCGCGCCGACGGCGAGGATGCGCGCCTGTGGCTGCTGGGCGCCGCCGAGCCCGGGCGCGAACGCTACGTGGCCGAACTCGAGGCGCTGGCGCGGGCGCTGGGCGTGCGCTCGGTGCTGGCGATCAGCCCGCCGCGCGCCGACGTGCGCGAGGCCTACGCGGCGGCCGACCTGGTGCTGCAGCTGTCTTCGCGGCCCGAGGCCTTCGGCCGCACCGTGCTCGAGGCGCTGGCGATCGGCCGGCCGGTGCTGGGCTGGGACCACGGCGCCAGCGGCGAGCTGCTGCGCGCGCTGTATCCCGCCGGCCGCGTGGCCACCGGCGACGTGGCCGCGCTGCTCGCCGCCGCGCACGCCCTGCTGGCCGATCCGCCGCCGCCGCCGGTTACCATCCCCCAGACGCTCGCCGCGATGCAGGCCGCGACCCTGGAGACCTATGCCGAGCTCTTCGCCGATTGACGCCAGCCAGCGCTGGGCGCCTGCCTGGGTGCTGCTGTCGGTGGCGCTGTGGCCGCTGACCGGCCCGGCCGAGGCGGCGCTGTCGCTGGGCGCGCTGCTGGGCCTGGGCCTGCTGCTGGCCACGCGCTTCCGCGGCGGCACGCGCGTGCTCAGCCACGAGGCCTGGGCGCTGACGACGGTGCTGTTCCTGGCCTACTGGCTGCCCGAGCTGCTGTCCTCGGTGGACGCCTACGACCGGCCGCGCGCGCTGCGCGAAAGCCTGCTCGACCTGCGCTACCTGCCTTTCCTGTGGCTGGTGGCGATGGCGGTGGCGAACGAACGCGGGCGGCGCATCACGTTCATCGGCCTGGGCCTGATCGCGCTGGCCTGGCTGCTCGACGCGCTGGTGCAGGCGACGACCGGCCTGAGTCTCGGCGGCGCGGCGACCGCCGATCGCCTCAGCGGCGTGTTCGGCGCCGACAACCTCAAGCTGGGCCTGGTGCTGGCCAGCCTGGCACCCTTCCCGCTGGCGCTGGCGCAGCGGCAGGCCGGGCTCGCGGGCTGGTCGCTGGTGGCGCTGGCGCTGGTGGCGGTGGTGCTGCTGGCCGGCGCGCGCGCGGCCTGGCTCACGCTGGCCCTGGTGCTGCTGGCCAGCGGCTGGCACCACTTCGGCAGCCGCAAGGCGCTGGTCCTGCTGCTGGCGGGCGCGATCGGCGTGGCGGCGATGGCGATGTTCGGTTCGGAGCAATTGCGCGCGCGCATCGAGCGCACCGAGGCGGTGCTCGAGGGCGACAGCGCCGGGCTCGACCACGCGCTGTCCGGGCGGCTGCCGATCTGGTCCACGGCCCTGCGCATGGCGGCCGCGCATCCGGTCAACGGCGTGGGCGTGCGCGGCTTCCGCGTCGCCTACCCGGAGTACGCGGCGGCCGACGATCCCTGGCTGGCCGATCCCGAGCATCGCGCCGGTTACCACGCGCACCAGCTCGTGCTGGAGGTGCTGAGCGAAACCGGCGGCCTGGGCCTGCTGTGCTGGCTGGCCGGCGCGGCCATCGCCTGGCGCGCCTGGCGCTACGCCTCGTCGATCGCCCGTGCGCGCGCCTTCGCGCCGGCATTGGCGCTGGCCGCGACGGTGTTCCCGTTCAATACGCACCTGGCCTTCTATTCGACCTTCTGGGGCGGCGCGACCCTGCTGCTGGCGGCGCTGTACGCCGGCAGCCTGCTGGCCGAAGGGCGCGGCGACGTGGCCGCGGCCACCGCCTTCGACGACGCGGCCGCGCGGGGCTGAGGCGCCGTGCGCTGCCTCGCCACGCCGCTGCTCCGGGCGCTGGCCTGGGCCGTGGCGCGGCTGCCGCAGCGCGCACTGCTGGCCTCGGGTCGCGTGCTGGCCTGGCTGGCCTGGCCGCTGCTGCGGTCGCGCCGGCGCATCGCCCGCATCAACGTGGACGCCTGCTTCCCGGCGCTGCCAGGGGATGCGCGCCGGCGGCTGGCGGACGAGAGCGTGGTGAACACCGTGGTCGGCGCCTTCGAACTGCTGCGCGCCTGGCACGCGCCGCCGCCGGCGCTGCGCGGCCTCGCCGACATCGAGGGCCTGGAGGCGCTGCGCGATGCGCTCGCCCGCGGCCAGGGCGTGCTGCTGATGTGCGGCCACTTCACCCACACCGAGCTCGCCGCGCGGCTGCTGTCGGAGGCCCTCGGCCGGTCGGTGCGCGTGGTCGTGCGCCGGCACAATCACGCCTGCCTGGAGCGCTGGTTCGAGGCCTCGCGCTCGCGCGTGTTCGGCCCGACGATCGGCAAGAAGGACGTGCGCGGCCTGCTGCGCGCGCTGCAGGCCGGCGAAGCGGTGGTGTATTCGGCCGACCAGAACTTCACCTACCAGAACGCCTTCGTGCCCTTCTTCGGCGTGCCGGCGGCGACGCTGACCGCGGTGCCCGACCTGGTGCGGCGCGGGCGCGCGGTGCTGATGCCGTTCTGGTACCGGCGCGAGGCCGACGGTCGCTATCGCCTGCGCGTGGAGCCGACCTGGGCGGACTGGCCCGGCGGCGACGCCGTCGCCGACGCGGCGCGCTACATGGCCGAGCTGGAGACCGTCGTGCGGGAGGCGCCGGCGCAGTACCTGTGGGCGCATCGGCGGTTCAAGACGCGGCCCGCGGGGGAAGCGTCGTTTTATTAGCCGGGGCTGGGGTCGCGCCTGAAGGCGCTCCTACGGTTAGGGGTAGGGGCGGCGGGCGCCGTGGGGCTGGCGCTTGAAGCGCTTGTGCAGCCAGAGGTACTGCTCGGGGCGGCGGCGGATCAGGCCCTCGAGCGTGGCCATGATGCGCGCGGTGTCGGCGGTGGCGTCGCGGGTCGGGAAGCCTTCCAGCGGCGGCAGCACCTCGATGCGGTAGCGGCCGTCGTCCAGTCGCTCGTGGAACAGCGGCAGCACCGCGGCGCCGCTCAGGCGCGCCAGCTGGTGGGTCGAGGTCAGGCTCCAGGCCGGCTGGCCGAAGAAGGGCACGAAGACGCTGTCGCCGCGCCGGGTTTCCTGGTCGGGCGCGAACCACAGCAGGCCGCCCTGCTTGAGGTGGCGCACGGCCGGGCGCAGCTCGTCGCGAGCGAACATGGCGACGGCATGGCGCAGGCGGCCGCGCTTGACCGCCCACTCCATCGCCGCGTGTTCGTGCGGGCGGTACATCGCCGCCAGTTCGACGTGCTGGCAGAGCAGGCGCAGGCAGACTTCCAGCGTGGTGAAGTGCGCCGAGACCAGGATGACGCCGCGGCCGCCGGCGTGCGCGGCGTGGATGTGCTCGAGGCCGGTGATCTCCAGGCCGCGGTCCACCGGGGCCAGCCGGCCCCACCACGCGCGCAGGAACTCGAACAGGCTGGTGCCCAGCGAGCGGAAGCTGGCGTCGAGCAGGCGGGCGCGCGCGGCCTCGTCGAGGTCGGGGAAGCAGATCGCGAGGTTGGTGGCGGCCACGCGCCGGCGCGAGGGCAGCAGCGCGCCGGCGGCGCGGCCCAGCCACGGGCCGATCGCGCGCTGCAGCCACCAGGGCCAGCGCGCGACCGTCCAGCCCAGTGCGACCAGGACCCAGGTGGGCCAGGTGCGGGGAGAAAGCGGCGGGCGTTCGGCGGTGTCGGCCATGCGGGCGCCATTCTAGCGGCTGCCGCCGCGGCGCCGACCCCGCTATCCTGTCGCCCATGCATCCCACCCTTGGGCAGCGCGTGGTCCTGGGCCTGTATTCGTGGGTCCTGCGGCTGGCCTTTCCCGTCACCCTCTACCACCTCGTCTGGCGCGGCATGCGCCAGCGCGCCTACCTCGAGCGCTGGGCCGAGCGTTATGCGCTGGGCGGCACGCCGGCGCTCGAGGCTGCGATCTGGGTGCATGCGGTGTCGGTGGGCGAGGTGATCGCGGCGCGGCCGCTGGTCGACGGCCTGCTGGCGCGGCACCCGGGGCGCCCGGTGCTGGTGACGACGATCACCCCGACCGGTTCCGAGCGCGTGCGCGCGCTGTGGGGCGGGCGCGTGCGCCACTGCTACCTGCCGTACGACCTGCCCTCGATGGTGCGCCGCTTCCTCGACCGGGCGAAGCCGGCGGCGGCGGTGGTGGTCGAGACCGAGATCTGGCCCAACCTGTACGTGGAATGCGGCCGGCGCGGCATCCCGCTGCTGATGGTGAACGCGCGCCTGTCGCCGCGCTCGCTGCGCGGCTACCGGCCGGTGCGGGCGCTGACGCGGCTGGCGCTGCAGGCGGTGCACACGGTGGCGGCGCAGTCGGACGACGACGCGGGACGGCTGGTGCAGATCGGCGCCGACCCGGCGCGCGTGCACGTCACCGGCAACCTCAAGTACGACCTGGCCCTGCCCGACGGCCTGCAGGCGCAGGCGGCCCGCTGGCGCGCGCACTGGGGCGCCGCGCGGCCGGTGTGGATCGCCGCCAGCACGCACCCTCCCGAGGAGGCCGCGGTGCTGGCCCTGCATGCGCGCCTGCGCGCCGTGTTCCCGGACGCGTTGCTGCTCTGGGCGCCGCGGCATCCCGAGCGCTTCACGCCGGTGGCCGAGCTGGTGCAGGCCTCGGGCCTGGCCTTCGCCCGCCGCGGCGCCGGCGCGCTGCCCGGCCCGGAGGATGCGGTGTTCGTGGTGGATACGCTGGGCGAACTGCTGGCCTTCTACGCCGCGGCCGACGTCGCCTTCGTCGGCGGCAGCCTGTGCGAGGTCGGTGGCCACAACATGCTCGAGCCGGCGGCCCTGGGCGTGCCGGCCGTGGTCGGCCCGCATACCTTCAATTTCGAGGAAGTGACCCGGCGGCTGCTCGCGGCCGGTGGCCTGGTGCAGGCGGCGGATGCCGACGGCGTCGGCGAGGCGCTGCAGGCGCTGCTGCAGGATGCGCCGCGGCGCGCGCGCATGGGCGCGGCGGCGCGGGCCGGGGTGTCGGCGCTGTCGGGGGCGCTGGCGCGCACGCTCGACCGGGTCGATTCGGTGCTCTGAAAAACGAACCGGCCCTCGCGGGGCCGGTCCGGTGTCGCGCGGCGGGGCGGACGCGCCGCCCGCCGGATTACTCCGCGCGCTCGGCGGCGTCGAGCGCGGCTTCCGCGTCGGCGACCAGCACGCGGTTCACTTCCTCCAGGTCCGACAGCGCGATCGTGCCGGCGGCCTGCTTCAGGCGCAGGGTGTTGACCAGGAAGGCGTGGCGGGCGCGGGCGTACTCGCGCTGGGCCTGGAACAGGGCCTGCTGGGTGATCAGCACGTCGACGATGGTGCGGGTGCCGACCTCGAGGCCGGCCTCGCTGGCCTCGTAGGCGGCCTGGGCGGAGACGACCGACAGGCGGCGCGCCTCGACCTCGGCCGCGCCGGCGCCGAGCGAGCGCTGGGCGTTGCGGGTCGTGCGCACCACCGAACGACGCTCCTGCTCGAGCTGGTCGGCCACCGCGTCGCGGTTGTGCACGGCCTGGCGCACGCCCGACTGGGTGGCGCCGCCGGCGTACAGCGGCACGCTCAGGGTCAGGCCGACGGTGCGGCGCTCGCTGGTGTTGTCGAACGAGGTGGTGCCCGGGACCGGCGCGAAGATGTCGTTCTGGCCGTAGCCGTCGCCGTCGCTGTAGCTGGCGGTCAGGCCGAGCGAGGGCAGGTGGCCGGTGCGCGCGGTCTGCACGTCCTTCTCGGCGGCGGTGAGCGCGAGCTCGCGCGCCAGCAGGGTCGGGTTGTTCTCCATCGCGGTGGCGACCCAGTCCTGGTTGATCAGCTCGCTCGGGTCGGCCGGCTTGTAGTCGGCGGCCAGGCCCTGCATCGCCTCGACCGGGGTGCCGGTGATCTCGGCCAGCGCCTCGCGGGCGTCGTCGAGCGAGTTGGCGGCGGCGATGGTGTTGGCGCGCGCGGTGTCGTAGCGGGCGCGGGCCTCGTGCACGTCGGTGATCGGGGCGAGGCCGACCTCCAGGCGCTTCTCGGCCTGGTCGAGCTGGCGCTTGACCGAACGCTCCTCGGCGCGCGAGGAGGCGAGCGTCTCGATGGCGGTCAGCACGTTGAAGTAGGCGTCGGCGACGCGGACGATCAGGGCGTCCTGCGCGGCCTTGTACTCGGCCTCGGACTGCGCCGCGCGGGCCTTGGCGGCGCTCAGGCGGGTGTAGTTGCCGTGGTCGTAGATGCTCTGGCGCAGGCTGACGCCCCAGCCGCGCGAGGTGGACTCGCTCTCGGATTCGGACGGCGGCTGCACGACGGTGCCGAAGGCCTGCGAGCCGCTGGAATCGGTGCGGGTGCGGCTCCAGCTCACCTCGCCGGTCAGCTGCGGCAGCAGGTTGGCGCGGCTCTGCACCACGCCTTCGCCCTGGGCGAGGCTGCGGGATTCGGCCGCCTGCAGCTGCGGGTCGCTCTGGCGGGCCAGCTCGTAGACCTGCATCAGGTCGGCCGCGCTGGCGGTGCCGGCGATGCCGGACAGCAGGATCGCGAGGGTCAGGGGGCGGAGGCTCAGGCGCATGGTGGAGGTCCTGGGATCAGAAAGTGAAGCGCGGGGCCGGGGCGGCGCCGTGCAGGTAGGGGATGTCGGTCTCGAACAGGCTCTCGCGCAGCAGGCCCTCGCCCTGGCGGGTGATCAGCAGGGCTTCCTGCACCGGCGAGTCGCCGTGCACGACGAACAGGCGGCCGCCGGGGCGCAGCCAGGCGGCGAAACGCTCGGGGTCGGTGGCGACGGCGCCGGTGACGCAGATGGCGTCGAACTGGCCGCCGGGCTGCCAGGCGAACACGTCGGCCGTCTCCAGCCGCACGTTGGTGACGCTGTCGGCGACGAGGCGGGCGCGGGTGCGCTCGACGAAGTCGGCGTGGCGGTCGAGGCTGACCACCTCGCGCGCCAGGCGCGCCAGGCAGGCGGTGATGAAGCCCGAGCCGGTGCCGATCTCCAGCACCTGGTCCTCCGGCGCCAGCGCCAGGGCCTGCAGCATGCGGCCCTCGACCACCGGCTTCATCATGACCTCGCCGTGCTCGAGCGGCAGCGGCAGGTCGGCGAAGGCGAGCTTGCGGTGGCGGGTGGGGACGAAGTCCTCGCGCGGCACGGTCATCAGCGTCTCGAGCACGCGCGGGTCGAGCACGTCCCAGGGACGCACCTGCTGTTCGACCATCGCGAATCGGGCCTGCTGGAAATCAATGGGCATGACGTCTAAATCCTTGAATCGCAAGGGTCGTGATTCTACGCCCCGGCCCCCGCCGCCGGAAGGCGCAAGGGGGATTCCGGAACGGCCCGGGACAGGAGGAAACCAGCGACCCGCGCGGTGCATGACCGTGCGCCGGCAGGATGCTGGCCGCCCGTGAAGGCCCCGTAGTGCCATTAGTCACCGCGATTGGCGGCCGCGCGGGCCGCCGTTCAGGCGCTGCGCGGCCCATGGCCATAGGCCCGCAGGAACATGTCCACCGTGGATTCGACATGGCGCTGCACCTGCTCCCCGTCGTAGCGCTCGGGGCAGCCGCAGAGCAGGCGGGCGTGGTACTCGCCCTTGAGCAGGCAGAAGAACTGGGACGCGGCCAGGGTGAAATCCGTGATGCGCAGCTGGCCGGCCTCGGCCTCGGCGCGCAGGAAATTGGCGAAGGACTCCTGGGTGCGCTTGGGGCCGGCCTCCCAGAACATGCGCGGCAGGTGCGAATCCTCCGGCAGCTGGCGGGCCATGATCCGATGCACCGACACCGCTTCCTCGCTGGTGATCAGCCGGAAAAAGGCGTGGGCGATGCGCATCAGGCGCTCGCGGGGCGGGCCCTTGCCGGCCGGGATGAACAGGTCGGAGGGCAGCAGGTCCTCGCACTTGGCCTTCACGGCCTCCACGAACAGGGTGTCCTTGTCCTGGAAGTGGCTGTAGACGGTCAGCTTGGACACGCCCGCGGCCTGGGCAATGGCGTCCATGCTGACGCCGTCGTAGCCCCGGGCCGGGAACAGGGCCTTGGCGGCCTCGAGGATCGCGGCGCGCTTCTCGAGGTCCTTGGGCCGTCCAGGGGAGGGGGTGGGGCGGGCGGTCGACATGGCGAAATTATTATTGAACTCCGGAGTTGAGTAAAGATACTCTACTGGCGGTTCAATAAATGACTGGCACCTGACATGCGCTCCCCGGCCCTGGTTTTCCGATTCTTCCTGCTGACCGGGGCGCTTGCCCTGGCGGCCTGCTCCGGCAATGGCGACGAGGCCCCGCCCGCGCGGCCCGCGATGGTGGTGCAGGCCAAGGCCGGCGGCGAAGGCATCAGCGCCTTCGCCGGCGAGGTGCGCGCGCGCCACGAGCCAGTACTGTCCTTCCGCATCGGCGGCAAGATCGCCCGGCGCGACGTCGACGTGGGCGAGCGCGTGCGCAAGGGCCAGGTGCTCGCGGAACTCGACGCCTCCGACGTCGCGCTGCAGCTCGAGGCCTCGCGCGCGCAGCTGGCCTCGGCCGAGGCCGACCTCGCGCTGGCGGCGTCCGAGCTCGAGCGCTACCGCAGCCTGCTCGATCGCCAGCTGGTCAGCCGCTCGCTCTACGACGCGCGCGTGTCGGCGCACGAGGCGGCGCAGGCGCGGGTGCGGCAGGCGAAGGCGCAGGCCGCGGTGTCCGGCAACCAGGCCGCCTACGCCACGCTGCGTGCCCCGGCCGACGGCGTGATCGCCCAGCGCCAGGCCGAGGCCGGCCAGGTCGTCGCGGCGGGCCAGGCGGTCTTCGTGCTGGCCGAGGACGGCGAGCGCGAGGTCGCGATCAGCCTGCCCGAGCAGGTGGCCGCCGACTTCCCGCCCGGCCGCGAGCTCGCGGTCGAGCTGTGGTCGGTGCCTGGCCAGCGCTTCCCGGGCCGCGTTCGCGAAGTCGCGCCGGCCGCCGACCCGCAGGCGCGCACCTTCGCGGCGCGCGTCGCCTTCGACCCGGGCAAGACCCGGGTGGAGCTGGGCCAGAGCGCCCGCGTGTACGCGCGCGGCGCGACGGGCGGTGCCGTGGTCATCCCGCTGTCGGCCCTGGCCGCGCGCGACAAGGCGCCGGCGGTGTGGGTGGTGGATCCGGCGACGTCCGAGGTCACGCTGCGCGACGTGGTGACCGGGCCTTTCGGCGAAACCGAGGTGCCGGTGGTCTCGGGCCTGGAGGCCGGCGAATGGGTGGTGGCCGCGGGCGTGCACCTGCTGCAGGCCGGCCAGAAGGTGCGCCCGGTGGACCGCGAGAACCGCGCGGTCGTCCTCAGCCCCGCCGCGAAGGACTGAGCCGCCGCCATGGCCATGGACTTCAACCTCTCCGCCTGGGCGCTGCGCAACCGTGCCCTGGTGCTGTACGCGATGCTGGTGCTGGGCCTGCTGGGCATCTTCAGCTACCAGGACCTGGGCCAGTCCGAGGACCCGCCCTTCACCTTCAAGATCATGGTCGTGCGCACGCTGTGGCCGGGTGCGACGGCGGAGGAGGTGGCCCGCCAGGTCACCGACCGCGTCGAGAAGGAAGTGATGGAGACCGGCCGCTACGAGTTCGTGCGCAGCTATTCGCGCCCGGGCGAGTCGCTGGTGATGCTGATGTCGCGCGACTCGATGGTCTCGCGCGAACTGCCGGCGCTCTGGTACGACGTGCGCAAGAAGGTCGGCGACATCCGCCACACCCTGCCGCAGGGCGTCATCGGGCCCTTCTTCAACGACGAGTTCGGCGACACCTTCGGCAACATCTACGCGCTGTCCGGCGACGGCTTCGACTACGCCACGCTCAAGGACTACGCCGAGCGGCTGGAGCTGGAACTGCACCGCGTGCCCGACGTCGGCAAGATCGAGCTGGTCGGCCTGCAGGACGAGAAGATCTGGATCGAGCTGTCGAACACCAAGCTCGCCACGCTGGGCATCCCGCTGGAGGCGGTGCAGCGCGCGATCGACGAGCAGAACGCGATCGCCGCCGCCAGCTTCTTCGAGACCCCGACCGACCGGGTGCAGCTGCGCGTGGACGGCCGCTTCGACAGCGTCGAGCAGATCCGCGACTTCCCGATCCGCGTCGGCGACCGCAGTTTCCGCCTGGGCGACGTGGCCGAGGTGCGCCGCGGCTTCGCCGACCCGGCGGCGCCGCGCATGCGCTTCATGGGCCGCAACGCCATCGGCCTGGCCGTGTCGATGCGCGCCGGCGGCGACATCATCCGCCTGGGCGAGCGCCTCGACGCCGAGTTCGCGCGCCTGCAGGAGAACCTGCCGGTCGGCATGGTGCTGGAGAAGGTCAGCGACCAGCCCAAGGCCGTGCGCACCGGCGTGTCCGAGTTCGTGCGCGTGCTCACCGAGGCCGTGATCATCGTGCTGGTGGTGAGCTTCTTCTCGCTGGGTTTCCGCACCGGCCTGGTGGTGGCGCTGTCGATTCCGCTGGTGCTGGCCATGACCTTCGCGGCCATGGATTATTTCGGCATCGGCCTGCACAAGATCTCGCTGGGCGCGCTGGTGCTGGCGCTGGGCCTGCTGGTGGACGACGCGATCATCGCCGTGGAGATGATGGCGGTGAAGATGGAGCAGGGCTACGACCGCCTGCGCGCCGCGGCCTTCGCCTGGCAGTCCACCGCCTTCCCGATGCTCACCGGCACGCTGGTGACGGCGGCGGGCTTCCTGCCCATCGCCACCGCCGCCTCGAGCACGGGCGAGTACACGCGCTCGATCTTCCAGGTGGTGACGATCGCCCTGCTGCTGAGCTGGATCGTCGCGGTGGTGTTCATCCCCTACCTGGGCGACAAGCTGCTGCCCGACCCGAAGCCGCACGACGAGGGCGAGGCACACGACCCCTACGCGACGCGCTTCTACCAGCGCTTCCGCGGCTGGGTGGCGGCCTGCATCCGCTGGCGCAAGTCGGTGATCGCGGTGACGGCGCTGGCCTTCGTGGTGGCGCTGCTGATGTTCCGCTTCGTGCCGCAGCAGTTCTTCCCGTACTCGACCCGACTGGAGCTGATGGTGGACCTGGAACTGGCCGAGGGCGCCTCGCTGCACGCCACCGAGGCGGCGGCCAAGCGGCTCGAGGCGCGGCTGAAGGAGCGCGAGGACGTCGAGAGCTTCGTCGCCTACGTCGGCACCGGCTCGCCGCGTTTCTACCTGCCGCTGGACCAGAAGCTGCCGCAGGCCAACTTCGCCCAGTTCGTGCTGGTGACCCGCGACATCGAATCGCGCGAGGCCGTGCGGCAGTGGCTGATCGGCCTGTTCGACGAGGAGTTCAGCGACCTGCAGGCGCGCGTGTCGCGGCTGGAGAACGGCCCGCCGGTCGGCTTCCCGATCCAGTTCCGCGTCTCCGGCGAGCACATCGACGAAGTGCGCCGCCTCGCCCACCTCGTGGCCGAGCGCGTGCGTGCCAACGAGCACGTCACCAACGTCAACCTCGACTGGGACGAGCCGAGCAAGGTCGTGCGCCTGAAGATCGACCAGGAGCGCGCGCGCGTGCTGGGCGTGAGCTCCTACCAGGTGGCGGCTTTCCTGCGCGGCTCCCTGTCGGGCACGACGGTCAGCACCTACCGCGAGGGCAACGAGCTGATCGAGATCCTGCTGCGCGGGCCGGCCGAGGAGCGCGAGCGGCTGTCGCTGCTGGGCAGCCTGGCGGTGCCGGCCGGCAACGGCCGCAGCGTGCCGCTGTCCCAGATCGCGACCTTCGAATACGGCTTCGAGGAGGGCATCGTCTGGCACCGCAACCGCCTGCCGACGATCACGGTGCGCGCCGACATCTACAGCGAGGTCACCCCGCCGAGCGTCACCGCGGAGATCCTGCCCACGCTCGAGGACGTGCGCGCCCAGCTGCCGCCGGGCTACCTGCTCGAGACCGGCGGCACGGTCGAGGATTCGGCCCGCGGCTCGAAGTCGGTGGCCGCCGGCGTGCCGCTGTTCCTGCTCGTCGTCACCACGCTGCTGATGCTGCAGCTGCGCAGCTTCCCGCGCACGCTGATGGTGCTGCTGACCGCGCCCCTGGGCCTGGTCGGCGTGGTGCTGTTCCTGCTGGTGTTCCGCGTGCCCTTCGGCTTCGTTGCGATGCTGGGCACGATCGCGCTCAGCGGCATGATCATGCGCAACTCGGTGATCCTCGTGGACCAGATCGAGCAGGACATCACCGCCGGCAGCACGCCCTACCAGGCCATCATCGAGGCCTCGGTGCGGCGCTTCCGCCCGATCGTGCTGACCGCCTTCACCGCCATCCTGGCGATGATCCCGCTGGCGCGCAGCGTGTTCTTCGGCCCGATGGCCGTGGCCATCATGGGCGGCCTGATCGTCGCCACCGCGCTGACCCTGCTGTTCCTGCCGGCGCTGTACGCGGCCTGGTTCAAGGTGCCGGCGCCGGCGCTGAAGGGGCGGCGATGACGCGCCTCGCCTCGCTGGTGGTTTCGTTCTCCGTGCTCGGCATGGCCTCCTGCGCATGGTCGGCGGACGGTCTGCCTTCCCGAAGCGATTGCCTGGTCAGGGTGGATTTCCCCAAGGGGTTTCAGGACGACCAGGAGGTCGATGGATTGGCCATCGCCTCCGAACTGGGGATTCCCCTTGCCGCCTACGGGGCCAGGCGGGGAGTGCTTTTCCTCCAGTTCGAAGAGGCTTGCGAGCAACGCCGGGCGTTCACCATGAAATGGATGGAGGAATACATGGCGCGCAGTTCGTGGCCCGCGGAATGGGTCGTTTCCGACGACCGCATCGCGCCGGGCCGGGACACGATCGATGTCCGGGGCGAGGCCTGGCGGGACTGATCGCCATCGGAGTCGGGTCGCGTGCGTTGGACTCGCCCCGCACCCCGTGGAAGAATGCGCGCCGGAAGCGGGGGTGCCCGGGCGCGAGCCGGGGCTGAGACAGACCCTTCGAACCTGATCCGGCTGGTACCGGCGTAGGGAAGCTTCGCGACACCCGGGGACCGTCCCGGGGGTCCGGCGCCGCCGCTTCGTTCCGCCCCCGACGGGGCCGTAGAGGACGAAGCCATGAATGCCCTGCCCACCGAGCTGCTGCGCCAGGCCCAGCAGCTGAGCGAAGACGTCACCCGCCCGATCCCGGGCTCGCGCAAGACCTACGTCGAAGGCTCGCGCCCCGACCTGCGCGTGCCGATGCGCGAGATCGCCCTGTCGCCGACGCCGCGCGTGTTCGGCATCCAGGAGCCGAACGCGCCCTTCACCGTCTACGACACCTCGGGCCCGTACACCGACCCGGACGCGCGCATCGACCTCGCTGCCGGCCTGGCCGCGCTGCGCGCCGCGTGGATCGCCGAGCGCGGCGACTGCGCGCCGCTGCCCGGCCTGAGCAGCGAATTCGGCCGCGCCCGCGCCGCCGACGCGAAGCTCGACGCCGTGCGCTTCCCCGGCCAACGCCCGCCGCGCCGCGCCCTGGCCGGCCGCAACGTCAGCCAGATGCACTACGCCCGCCGCGGCATCATCACGCCGGAGATGGAATACATCGCCATCCGCGAGAACCAGCGGATCGAGGCGATCACCGAAGCGCACCTGCTGCGCCAGCACGCCGGCGAATCCTTCGGCGCCCACCTGCCCAGCCGCATCACGCCGGAGTTCGTGCGCGACGAGGTCGCCCGCGGCCGCGCCATCATCCCGGCCAACATCAACCACCCGGAAGTGGAGCCGATGATCATCGGCCGCAACTTCCTGACCAAGGTGAACGCGAACATCGGCAACAGCGCCGTGTCCTCGGGCATCGCCGAGGAAGTGGAGAAGCTGGTCTACGCCATCCGCTGGGGCGCCGACACGGTGATGGACCTCAGCACCGGCAAGCACATCCACGAGACCCGCGAGTGGATCATCCGCAACTCGCCGGTGCCGATCGGCACGGTGCCGATCTACCAGGCGCTGGAGAAGGTCGACGGCAAGGCCGAGGACCTGACCTGGGAGATCTTCCGCGACACGCTGATCGAGCAGGGCGAGCAGGGCGTGGACTACTTCACCATCCACGCCGGCGTGCTGCTGCGCTACGTGCCCCTGACGGCGAAGCGCGTCACCGGCATCGTCAGCCGCGGCGGCTCGATCATGGCCAAGTGGTGCCTGGCGCACCACAAGGAGAATTTCCTCTACACGCACTTCGAGGAAATCTGCGAAATCATGAAGGCCTACGACGTCAGCTTCTCGCTGGGCGACGGCCTGCGTCCGGGCTGCATCGCCGATGCCAATGACGCGGCCCAGTTCGGCGAACTTGAGACCCTGGGCGAGCTGACCAAGATCGCCTGGAAGCACGACGTGCAGACCATGATCGAAGGCCCCGGCCACGTGCCGATGCAGCTGATCAAGGAGAACATGGACAAGCAGCTGCGCG
>VFQN01004761.1_pt1 | contig 17496 bp, 26 predicted proteins | sample 3512371 | NCBI WGS metagenome assembly VFQN01 (sample SAMN10412370, study PRJNA504923) | tailings metagenome | isolation source: Replicate 2 from Balatoc abandoned mine | place: Philippines: Itogon, Benguet | collected 2017-08-28 | reverse complement strand
CACCTGCTGCCCCCACCTGCTGCCCCCACCTGCTGCCCCCACCTGCTGCCCCCACGTGCTGCCCCCACGGTGCTGCCCCCACCCTGCTGCCCCCACCTGCTGCCCCCACGTGCTGCCCCCACCCTGCTGCCCCCACGTGCTGCCCCCAGGTGGCGTGCGTGGAGCTGCCCTTCGGCCTGGTGTCCTCACAGGCCGTCGGCGGAGCGGGCGGAACGTAGGTACCTGCCGTTGGGGGTGCGTGGCGGAGGGTGGTGACGGAGGGTGGTGGCGGAGGCGGGTGGCGGTAGGCACCGCGGTCCGTGGGCCGTGCAGGCTGGGCTGGGGTGGGGTCTGAGTCCAGCCAGCTACCTGCGCCCTCTCAGCCCTCTGCTCGCAAACCTTGCCCTCACACCTGGCTCCCGTCGCGCGCCCTGCCATTCCCCACGTGCCCCCACCCCCGCTGCCCTCACCGCACAGCTGCGTCATCCGCGGCTGCGTGCCCAAGAAGCTGCTGGTGTACGGCGCCGCCTTCGCCGAGGAGTTCGCCGACGCACGTGGCTTCGGTTGGAGCGTGGCGGCGCCGGGGGCGGGCGGCGACGGCGCGCCGGGTCACGACTGGTCGGCGCTGGTCAAGCTCAAGGTGGGCGGCAGCGGGCAGCGGGCTGGGGGCGGGGGCAAGGGGAGCAAGGGTTGGTTGAGGCCAAAGCCGGTGGCGGGGCAGCCGGCAGCTCGGGGCTGGGCCCGGCAGCCACTGGTGCTGAAGCCAAGTCCGAAGGTGGTGGCTCGGCGGCGGGGTTCTAGTTGGGCGGCGGAGTGGCCATGAGGGAGCAGGCAGCCAGGGGCTTACGGCATCCACGTGCCTGCTCCCTCCGTGCGCTTGGCCCCCCAGAACAAGGAGATCCAGCGCCTCAACACCACGTACGGCAACATCCTCAAGAACGCAGGGGTGGAGGCCGTGGGTGGGTGCTGGGGGCGGGAGGGATGGTGGCCTGCCTGGACCGCCGCCTACAACGGGCGCATGCTGTAGTGCGGCGCCTCGGGGGCTTGCCACGTGCATGCCACGCTGGATGGCGCGACCTGAGTGGCCGTCGGGCAAGGCCGCCTCTTTTAAACCACCCTCGCTGCGTTGAGCGTGGAACGCCGCTCTTGTAGCCCCCAGCTCGGGAAGCATCGCCTTCCGGGTGAGGGCGAGGGGAGCCCGCGCCGTTGCCACGTCACCACATGGCTTCGAGGCATGGTGCAACGCGACAGCCCTGCTTCATGTGCACAAGTGCGTGCCTCACCTGCCCACCCAACCACCAACCAACCCACCACCCCGCAGAGGGCCGCGGTGTGCTGCTGGACCCGCACACGGTGGAGGTGACGGCGCCGGACGGCAGCAAGCGGCAGCTCAAGGTGGGGCGGGGCGGGGGCCATGCCTTGGCAGGCAAAGCCCAAGGCCGGGCAGCTTGTGGGGTAGATATTTAGAGTCCAGGGTGCTGCAGCTACTCGATTTGCCGTGGAGCCAAGCGTCCGTGCAGCAGTGCCGTGCACCAGCACACCGCTGCCTGCCGCCGGCCCCTCGCGTCATCCCGGCCCCCGCCCGCTCCCCCGCAGGCCAAGCACGTGCTGATCGCCACCGGCGGCACGCCCACCAAGATCCCCATCGAGGGCGCGGTGGGTGACACGTGCCGCATGACACGCCGCCACGTGCCGTACTGGAGGCGCCTGCATTTGGCATCGCCTTGCTGTTGCTGCCTCTGGCGTGCAGCGCCCATGCGGACTTCCCCAAAAAGCGGTGCTGCGCAACAGCTTGCGCCTTCGTCGCCCCGCCGCTGCTTGCCCATGTTGCGTGGGGCTGCCTGGCGGTCGTGCTCTGTTCACACGCCAGGGTTCGTCTGCTGCAGCACCCAGCACCCCGAATGTCCCAAACCCCGCCGCCACCACAGCAACCCGCACACCCGCACGTCCAACGCCTGTTGGTCTGTCATCCCAATACCTTTCCACCCGCCATCCACCCGCACCAGGACCACGCCATCACCTCTGACGAGGCGCTGGCGCTGGAGGCGCTGCCGGCCGCACCCATCGTGGTCCTAGGGGCGGGGTGGGTTAATGAGGGGAGGGAGTGGAGGGGAGGCTTGCGAGGGGTAGACTGTGTGGCAGGGGGGCTCGAGGGGTCAGGGCCGTGCACGGCCAGTCCGGGGCTTAACGGCACCAGTGTGATGATGGGCTTGGGGGTGTGAGCGTTTGGGTGCCCTGAGGCGGGCCGGGTGGCGTACGGCGGTTTACATGTGTCGGGGGCACAGGCCGGGTCGCTACCTTTTCGTACGGCAGGGTCTTGATGAGGTGCAAAAGCTGGGTGAGCCGTTCCAGCTGGTGCACGTTATCCGCATAGCACGCGCTGCCCTGTCGGCATGGACACTGCCTGCCCCCACGTACAAAGCACGCGCACCGGCCTGCCCCCGCGCCTCCCTGCCCAGCCCTCTCCGACCGCCTCCCTGCCCCGCCCCGCCCACCCCGCCGCCCCTGCAGCTACATCGCCACCGAGTTCGCCGGCATCTTCCGGGGCGTGCAGCACGCGCAGCCCGTGCACCTCATGTTCCGGGGGGACAAGGTGCTCAGGGGGTGAGCGAGCGTGTGCCGGTCATGGCACCACGTTGGCGCACGCGGCTCTCATACCTGTTGTCATGCATACGAGGAAGTCCTTGAAGCAACTTCCCTTTTCGCTTCCTATGCCCCTGTCTTCCACCCCACCCCTTTCCTGCCCTTGCGCGCAGCTTCGACGAGGAGTGCCGCGACCAGGTGCAGGAGAACCTCACCCGCCGCGGCGTCACCCTGCACCCCGGGTGCAAGCCAACCAAGTGAGACATATGGGCGGGCGGCAGGAATGGGGAGTGGAAATAAAGGGCGCTGAAAGGGTGCGTGGAGGGACAATTTGAGGAGGAAAGGCGCCGCAGCACATCACTGGCTACGGAGGGACGGGGAACGCGTCCGTCAGCCCCCTGCGGCCAGCAATGCACATCTTGCCGCGTGTCGCGGTGCCGATAATGCCCAGTGGGTGGGCGCGGATTGGGCCTGCGCCCCCGCATGGCCTGAAATACGATCAGTATCACTTCATGCGCTGTGATCAGCTATCCGGGGGTCGCGCAAAGTAGTAGTCTGAGGCGCCTGCTGTATCCTTTTCCTATCGCCCCGCCCCCCCCCCCCCAGGATCGTCAAGCACGGCGAGGGGCGCTACACGCTGCACTTCACGGACCGCGGCGGCGCCGAGGCCTCCCTGGAGTGCGGCCTGGTCATGATGGCCACCGGCCGCAAGCCCAACGTGGAGGGGATGGGGCTGGAGGTGGGGCAAGACAGGGGAGGTGGGAAGTGGGGAGTGTGGAGGGCGCCTTTTGCGGTCCTCCAGGCTGCCCGGTGGTAGGGCGTGGGGCGAGGGCGGCTGGCGCAAGAAAAGCAGAGCGTGTTAATAGCCACGGTTGGCACGATGCTGCCGGGCGGGCACAGTGCCTACGTGCCGCTTGCCTCTTCCGCCCACCACCCAAAGGCTTTGGGCGTGGCTCTGGACCATGCCTGATCTACCGTATACTGAAGTGCAAGACTGCGCGGCATCACTGCTGCTTTCCTCCCTTCCTGCCCTGCGCCCAGACCACAGACTGTGGGTGCAGCAATAGCATGGGTGGCGGTGTTCCTATCATGTTGCTGTACATGTATATAGCTTACGTGCCACCTGCGCCCCTTCCCCCCCTCTCCAGGCTGTGGGCGTGGCTCTGGACGACGGCGGCGCCGTCAAGGTGGACGACTACAGCCGCACCAGCGTGCCGGGCGTGTGGGCGGTGGGGGACGTCACCAACCGCATCAACCTCACGCCGGGTGGGGGCAGCTGCTGGGGAGAGGTGGCGGAACGGAGGGAAAGAGGCGGGCAGGGGGTTGAAGGACAGAGGTGCTCGGCACGGGGCCGGAACGTGAGCCGTGGCAGCGCAGCTACGCAGGCGAACGCGTTTTTAGTCCTGCGATTATCAACAGCGAGGTTGGTACGTTCAACAAGGTTCACGACACCAAGCCAACGGAGTTTATGGGAGGTGTGACGAGTGCAGGACCAATAACAATACTTGGTGGATGAAGGAAGCTGACCTGGGCGCAGCGGTCAGGGCTGAGCAAGGCGGCAAGTGTGGGTCGTACCGGTCAGCATACGTCTCAAATGGCACTGACCCTGTGCCGCTCTGCCCTACCCCGCGCCCATCTCATGCAGTTGCGCTGATGGAGGGCATGGCGTTCGCGCGCAGTGCCTTCGGCGGCGAGCTGGCCAAGCCCGACTACAGGCACGTGGCCAGCGCCGTGTTCTGCCAGCCGCCGCTCGCAACAGGTGGGTGGCATGACAGCGATGCATTACGTCGTACGGTTCAGCAGCAGCAGCAGCAGCAGCCATGCCAAGGTGCAGTCGCCCCCTGTTCAACCGCAACCTACGCATGCATGCAACCAGCAACGCGTCTGGGTAGCGCCTCTGACGTAACGTTGCCGCTTTTCCAGAGCACTGCTAGCCACCCCAACTGCGTGGTCAGCTCAATACACAGGACTTCGCCGTGCGCCGTGTGCCCCGCAGTTGGCTACACGGAGGAGCAGGCGGTCAAGGAGTTCTCGGGCAACATCGATGTCTACGTCAGCAGGTTCAGGTGCGCGGGGCAGGTGTGGGCAAGGGCGTGCGCGGTCAGCTTGCCGTGGGCCCCGGGCCCAGGTCCAGGTCCAGGTGGGAGCCCTGGTGCAAGGGAGGGAGGAAGGGCACTGCACGGAGGCGCCTCGGCTCTCGAAACAGAACGTTGCGGTCGCCTGCGCCATTTGCGGGAGCGGGACGCAAATGTGCGTGCAACCTGGGCAACGGCTCATATATCGCAGCCAGCGCTTGCACAACCCCACTGCAATCAACCCACACGTGCCCGTTGCCCCCCTCCCCCCTCGCCCAGGCCCATGAAATACACCATCAGCGGGCGCGAGGAGAAGACGCTGATGAAGCTCATCGTGCACGCGGAGACGGACCTCGTGCTGGGCTGCCACATGTGGGTGCCGGGGCGGGGGCGGGGGCGGGAATGGGGCAGAGGCGATGGGAGGGGGAATGCGGCGCTGCTCGTGGTTAAACAGGCGTTCGTACCGCAACACTAGGCTTTGGGACCGAAGAGGCTGCAGGCGCGCAAAAGGCTAGTTCGAAATGTTGATGCGAGGGTGGTGGGCTTCCTTATTTGGGCACAGCAACGGCCGTGGCGTCCAGGAGGGCGGCCCGGACGCCCCTGGAGACTGGACCGGGCCTGGCCGAGGCCGTTAGCATGTTCCCTTTATTCCTCATTTGCGCAGTAATCATTGTAGTACGCCGTGGCCGTCCCCGTGTGCGGTAACATCCTGCCCTCCCTTGCCCCGGCCTGCCCTCCCTCCCGTAGGGTTGGCCCCGACTCCCCCGAGATCATGCAGGGCCTGGCGGTGGCGCTCAAGTGCGGCGCCACCAAAGCGCAGTTCGACGCCACGGTGGGCATCCACCCCACCGCCGCCGAGGAGTTCGTCACCATGCGCTCCGCCACCAGGCGCGTGCCAGCCACGGGCAGCACTACGCCCAGCAAGCTGTGAGGCGTGCCGGGCCGCTAGCGTGTGCAGCGTATGCTGGGAGGGCGCAAGCCACACCGGTGTTCTTGTTGTGCACCCCTGCAATTGACGCCCGGCAAGCTGTAAGGCTGTGCCCTGTTGGCGACGTCTCGGTGCTTCTTGGCGGCCACGGGCATCACAGGGGTGAACGTAGTGTGTCCTGTTTGAATGGCGCCGCAGCCAAGGCGATGCCATCTGATGTCGAGCTTGCACTGCGCTAAGCAAACTGGAGGGGGTGCTGTGGCTTAGCGTGTGCTGGCCTGGTGCACCGTTGTTGGCGCCTTGGGGTTGATGCGAGTCGGCTCGATGGGAAGGCACTCTACGCCCGGTAGCCTATTGTGCCGAAGGTGTTCATATTGAAATGAGAAAGGGGTGGCAGGTGCGGTGCTGCCTGCGTTGGGCATCTGGCAGGCTTTGTGCGTTGGGCTGGTGCGGTTAGGGTTCGTGCTTGTTGGTACAAAATTACGAAGACCTCGTGCACGCGTGGACGCGGTGTACGTGGTGCCGTGAGCACCTGTTGAGTATGGTCCTGTGCTCCCTTCGTGGGGATTGAAGGCCTCAGTCAGCCTCAGTCGATCCTGGAGCAACAACCACTTTCTACACCGATGACCACCTCTCTTAAGCAAGCGTGAGCCTCTTCATCTGTTGCCCCTGTGTGCTCTACTTCCTGCTTCGCTCACCTACAACACATGCACGATCTGACTGACTAGCATCGAACCGGCCAAAGAACCACCGTTCCATGCATAGTCTCGACTCATGAGAGTATGATAAGCTACAAGGTGGAGTCTGTCTTGAGGCCACCACAGCGTCAACGTAAAAACGGTCATGAAGCTTATCAATTACTGCGCTCACAAGGGGCAGTAAGTGCCAAGTTGCCGCCTTCGTCCCGTGCATGAGACAGATACACCCTTCAGCCAGAGCCCCCTTACTAAAAAGCAACGTGCCATACCGGTAACTCTGCACTCTGCGATGGGTAGGTACCCGGTGCCTAACAGGTGCCCTGGAGCCGGCCGCTTGAGCCCTCGCCCCAAGCGTCACCACGTGGTGGTGGGCCCCGTTCAAGGTCTACACAGCTACGCTGGCAACACCAACTGCTATTTGCAATACTCACCTGTCTGAAGCTCCTATAGCCTTCTACCGCACCCCGTGGCACCCCTCGTTCTACCCCACACCTTCCTGCACCTCTCACACCTCCAGCTCCGGCCAGCGCATCAGCACGCCCTTCACAAGACACCCCAAGTCCCCATCACGCCAGGCGCAGTCACCTCCAGCCTTTCGCAAACAGCCCCTGCAACATGCAACCCCTCGAGGGCCTGTGTATCCCAGACCCCCACCATACGGCTCTGATGGCACGTGCATTGCTCGGCCGCTTGCCCCGCGGTGCGTGCCCTGCCCCCGTCCCGTCACGCCAGGCGCAGCCACCTCAGCAGCGGGGCCAGCCACCTGCCCAGCCCGCCGCCCTCCAGCGCCGCCATGCCCAGCGGCGGCGCCGCCAGCTCCACCCACGCCGCCACCGCCACCACCGCCAGCAGCAGGACCGACACACCCATGAGCGTCAGGCGGCGCTCCTGGGGAGGGGCATGCATGGGTCCCGGGGCAGCGTGGAGCGGTGTGCGTTGCGAAGTGTGAAGGGGCCGCGCAGGGCTGTTGGCCCCCGGGGGCTATGCGGTAAATGTCAGGTGCTAGCGTGCAGGGTGCGGGAAGGCACCGGACTGTTGATAGGAGCTGGCGGAGCATGTACGGCAGCCTCGCTTGCGGACAAGTGCAAGCGGTCCTTTGCTGCGCCCATTAGGGCACGCGGTGAACGCCCCGTCAGCTGGGTGTGGGGCCGCACGTCGTAGACCGCGGGCTACCCCCGTCCCCACCCACCAGCCTCAGCCGGGCCTGCAGGCGCGCCCGCTCAGCAGCCTCGCCAGCCTTGGCCTTCTCGGCCGCCTGCATGGCATCAGTGACACGCGGAAAGGTAACTGTAGTAATGACAAAGCACGGGGAGCAACAGACCATGGGCAAATCAGGCGGGTGCCGGGACATCGGTGCCATTACACTACTTCGCGCCCGTCGTTGCTGCACGAACACATTAGCCGCAGCGCATGTCAGTTGGTGGCCTAACTCGACCACAGAAACCGGTGTCCACCATGCGATTGGCCCGCGTGACGTACCGTGTAGGCATGTGCCACTCCTAGTGCAGCATGAGACACGTGGCATGCGTGCCGCACGCGTGTACCTACCACGCGCTTGACCTCGGCCTCCACCAGGCGCTGCTTCAGCTCGAACACCTGCAGCATGGTGCCATGGCACGTGGAAGCATGGCACGTGGCAGCATGGCACGTGGCAGCATGGCGCCGTGGGTCCAGGCATGGTGCTGTGGCCAAGGCCGCAACCTGGCAGCACGGCGGCACGGCACTGGGCAGTGGCAGCCCAAGGGCGGGCGCCTCGGTGTGCCACGAGCACCCAAACCGGTGTTGCCGTCGTGTGCCTCCAGGCCCCCTGCACTGTTAACGACCGTTGCAAGAAGGAAAAGGTCTAGATACGGTACATAGTTCCGCCAGGGAGTTCGTAGAGCTTTAGAAGCGTTGGCAGGGTGGTTCGAATCCAGGTATTGCCCAGCTAGCGACCGCCTCCCACGCCTGCCAACGCACCTGCTGCTCCATTTGCTGGAACCTCCCGTTCAGCTCCTCAGGCCCCATGCCGGCAGTCCCCGTCCCGTAGCCGCCGTTGGCGTTGAAGCCACCCGGTCCGGCACGGTTTCCCCGGAAGGCACGGCTGCGTGTGGCCTGGCCTCGTGACCTGCCCAGGCCTTGGATGGGTGTTGCGTAGGTCCTCTCAGACAGCCCGACACCAGCAGCCCATGCCGCATGACAGTGCCATGTGCCTGCCATCTCATACTGACAACCAGGTTGGGCGCTTGCTAGGCGCGCGGCGCTTGGAGAAGCGAGGCTGCCCGGGCGCGTGGTCCGCGGCACCGTGGGCGTGCGCCCGGGCAGCGGAACAAGGCCTTGCCGCGTCGGAGGGGCGCTGCAAACTGAACTTTTCGAAAGCATTCGATGGTAAATGCTATTGTCTGGGCGCGTTGCTGTCTTTTCCTCGCGTAAAGCTGTCCACGTGGCCTTTCGCGTCCTGGGCTTCCTTGGGCTGCTGTGGTTACACCTTTAGGGTTAATGTATGATTACTAACCTTTGTTCTGCAATATCAGTCTACAACGCTACACTTGTTACAGCAAACCGCGAGTACTGGGGCCCTTGGCATGACCCATGGGCCTTGCGTCAGCGGGAACGACCCTACCCGCGAACAGGCCGCTGACCCCAGGGCACAAACACAGACCTACACGCCAATGTGCTCGCCAAAAGTCACGCCCCAAACCATTAGCCCCATCCCCACAACAACTTCGCCTGCCTGGCCATCAACCGCCGCGCCAAAATCGGTACTGCGAGCTTTTGCTGCCCAACTAAGCCACCCTTGCAGCACCGTGTCGAGCCACAGGCAGGACCCAAAAGCCCGGTCCCCGCCTCTTATCTCACCGAACGGCAGCACCATGGCTACAGCTCCGTCCATTTTCCCTTGGTCCTGTACACTCTCAACACTCTGGACGGACATGACAACCCTGTTTATCCACATGTGCATATCCTTGCATGCAATGCGTGCAGAACCGGCACGGTCCTCGACGAGGTGTAGTGTCGCCACAGAGTACAGCCCAATGCCGAGTATGCTACTATTCGCACAGCCATTTTACCCCTGGTGATGGGCACAGGCGGTCCTGCGCCCAACACCTCCATTTGTTCCTCCTCCTCTACGCCTCAAGACCCTGCCCCTCCCTAATCCTCATCCGTTTCCCCTTGGCCTCCTCTCCCTTGCCCGGGCCCCTCCTCTGCCCCTCCCCCCGCCGCTCCTCCGCCCTGCATGCGGCGCTTGGCCTCCGCCAGCACCTGCCCCACCATGAAGCGCTCCTCGTCAGGCACCCGGGGGTTGGACTGCGAGGAGGAGCAGAAAGGGAGAACGGGGACACCGGGCGGGTAGGTGCGGCAGCAAGGGGCGTATGGGGTCCGTTCTGGCCGCATGCCGGTAAGCAACTGCGGGGCAACGCCGAGTGATGATGGCATGCAGTCAATGCTGCAGATGCATGACGCAGTACCCAACCCCACACCCACCGCCAGGTACTCCCGCAGCACGTCCAGCGCCTCAGGGTACCTCCTCAGCGCAAAGTAGCATAGCCCCTCGTCGCGCATCAGCCCGCCCACCGTGCCCGCCAGCGAGGCGGCGGCGGCGGCGGGCGGCCCGCCGTCGGCGAAGGCGGCGGCGACGTCGGCGGGGCTGGGGCCGGCGGTGGCGGTGAGGCGCATCATCTGGATGACCGCCAGGGCCATGTCCACCTGGGGGCGAGGGAGGGGCGGGCACGTCAGGTGTGGGCTCAGTGTTGCAGGGAAGGATGTGATGTTGCCATTATGCGGGCGCTTACTGACAAGCCTAGCGCAGCGTGTGACGGCACGTGCCCACCCGGGGCTCTGGCAGGTTGACGGCGGAATCGGAGTTGCGAGAGGGTACGGAGCATGAGCGGGGCGACAGGACGGGGCTGCAAGGCATGGAGCTCAGTTCCCACTGCTGGTATCCCTTGCCAGAGGGCGGCGAGGCTACAGCATCAACATGTCCACGTGATAGGCGGGTGCGGGCAGCTGGCTGTACAGCTACTGCCTCACCCACTTTGAGGTGAGGATGGCCTTCCACCTACAGGGGGACACCCTACGCACTGCTGACGGGTCCGGCGCCCGCGCTACGACTCCACGTGTGGCAGTTGCTGGCAAGGCCTGCCGCAGACGTACAGCACCTGGTCCACCCACCTGTTGCGTGGTGAGGTAGATGGCGCGCAGGTTGGTGAGCATGCGCATGAGGAACTTGCGCGGGTGCAGGGGCTTGCTGTCCTGGAGGGGGAAAGCGGGCGGATACCAGTCTGGAGGTGCAATGAGTGGGTCTGGCGTGGGCATGGCGAGAGGGCGAGCGCGGAAGCTGCACGGAGCCTTCTTTAGCCATTGCAAAGCCGTATACCTGGTCTTGCTAACGAATGGCTCATACGCAAAAGGTCCATCAAGCACACCGCAGCACGCCGGCCCTTGCTTCGCAACACACACTTGTGTTGCCGCTGTTACCGCATGGCGCTGGGTACGCACCATGGACACATGCAGGCCACCAGGCCATGCACCTTCCATGCACTTATGCACTGCCTTCTCTTGCCCTCTACCCGTCCAGTCCCCTGCAAACCTGCGCGCACCGCCCTCACCCCCACGTGGCCCTGCCCCCACCTGCACCATGCCCGGGTCTATGCGCACGGGGGAGCCCATGAGCCCCGAGATGCGTTCCGCAGCGTCGTCCAGGTAGCACACCTCGCCGCCCCTGCGCGGGGAAGGAGAAAGGAAGGGCCATAAGCAAGTATGGGGCACCTGTAGGCGGCCCAACCTCGGGCCAGCCTCGCCTTTAGCCTGGCCAAGTACAGCCCGTCCTCCTGGCTGTCACCGGGCCGCTTCTGAGGCGCAATCAATGACGACGCCTTCACCGCATCCCCTATCGGTGCCCCTGTTGGTGCACCTCTGTCCTAGCCCGAGCTGTCTGCTATGTGCTGCCTCACGCCCTGCGCGCCCACCTGAACGCGTCAACCAGCACCTCCAGCTCCCCCACCGCCGGCCGCAGCATGAAGTGCAGCGGCCGTTTGCCCCCCCCCCTGGGCAGCCCCCCGGGGCGCCCCCCCCCGGGGTACCCCGGGGGGGGGGGGGGGGGGGTGCCTGGGGGGGGGGGGGGGGGGAGGGGCAGGGAGGGAGGGCGAGGACGCATGGGCAAGGAGACACGCCACCAGACAGGACTGGGCCGTAATGACTGCTGCACAGGGCATGTGGGTGCTAGCCTGGCAGGTGCAGCGCGAGGTGTTGCAGTGCCAGGGCAGCTGCCACTTGGCATGCTGCGGCACGCCGGACGGGGCCAGCTGTCCTAATCCCGGTTGGGTTGTTACCGGCCCAAGCCACAGACCCTCGCATCGCATAAGAGTGCGGTTGGCTGCCAGGCCACCCACCCACTTTCCGCTCCAGCACCCGGTTGATGCACGAGTTGTCGGCGTTGTAGTAGTCCTGGCGGCGGGTGTGGGGCACGTTTCAAGGGGTGTTGCGGCAAGGTACCGGTAGCGCCTGGAGGCAGACAGGTGACGACACTTTGCGGCGTGCAGGCAAGCGGTGCGTCAGTGCCGAGGGGAGGGGCGGGGGGCATCTCGCTTCCACTGCCATTCCTGGAACCCACTACTGCCACAGGAAAAGCGTGACGTAACTGAAACGCCGGCGCTGCGTGCAACATGCTACCCATCATGCCCAGCGCACCGGAGCACCGGGGTGCCATGTGGGCGCAGGGGCAGGTTGCTCACTCCCACAGCCTTGCGTCCCGGTCAGCCAGTTGGCCTGGCCCTGGTGCAACTCCGCCCGCAGCCCGCACCCACCCACGCGTTCCGCACCTCCTCGTTTCCTCGCAGGCCCCACTCCTGGTAGAGAACCTGTTGGGTTTGTGCGGCGCGACATGCAAACTACTTCAGGCCTTGTCTCCCAAGCGGGCCATAAAGCGGCCCCGAACGTACACCGCCGTAGCGTACTACTACGCCAGGAGCGGGCGTATGCCGGCATCCAAACCCAAGAACCTGCCGTCTAGGTGGTACTGCTGGCTGTGACAGGACAGCCATGACGCTTCTCCATGCGCATCACGGCTAAGCATGAGGCAACGGCCGCCGCACCTGTCCCCGCGGGTGCGACTGCGGAGGCCCCTGCCCGGGCACGCTGGGGACGCCCCCCCTGCTGCCGTGCCTGCTGCCCCCACCTGGTTGATGGTTTGGACTATCCGCAGAGGGTAGCGGGCATCGGTGGGTAGCAGCTCCTCGACGTGAGCTGCAAGCTGATCCAGCTGGTTGTGTATCTGCTGTGGGTCGAGGGAGGGGTATCTGTGCCGAGCGATGAGGATGGCACCCTCCAGCAGCACGTCCGGTGCATCCATAGGACCTTCCAACAGCTGGCGATCATCGTCCATCGCCTTCAGACGCGCCATACGCTGCTGGAGCTGAGCACCCAGCGTCAGCGGGCTTGCGTCCGTGCCTTCCGGATGCTCGATGTCGCCCTGAGTCCGGTCACCTTCCGCGTCCGCAGCATTCCGCTCAGGATCTGAGCTGCTTTTGCCAGTAGCACATGTTTTGATGCACAATTGACGGCGATGCCTGGGGGCGCACGCGGCTGGGTGGTAGCGCAGCTGGCGATTTGCCGACACAATAACCCTGGAAGCAGTTGCAATTTCTGGACTGCCAGCAAGCCATCTACTACTTATGGTAGGTGCAAGGAGGGGTTGCAACATGTCGTCTCGTGCCTACTTTTTAAGCGCAAAAGTTACGCCATGGCTCGGCAAAAAGACGCCCTCTGCAGCAGCATAACGTACTGCTTTGCTTTAAAAGTTATGCCGCCTTTTACATTGGGCATGGATGGCTTGGGGCAGACAATTCGCCATGGCTCACTAACCGTCGGGTGGTTTCCGTGGTTCCAGGGGCATGTGCTGGGGTGCTGCTCTGCTACCCTGCTGTCCGTAATCGCTGTGCCAGGACTTGTGTGATATGTCGATCTTAATCTGCATCCATGAACGCAATGGCTTGCTAACGGGGGATCCTTTCCCGGGGACGCTGCGTCGCTGCGGCTTGGAAGCTGTGCATCCACCACAGCCTCTTAGACAGGATAGACAGCAACCGCGAAGCGTACAAGCTGTTGCGCAGCGAAAACCTGTGAGATTCCACCCGCTGTGGCCGGCATTGTGGTGGCTGGTGCGAGGGCCCCAGCCAACGCCTGCCGGATGAGTCTCCCCTGACGGGAAAAGACCCGTGGGTCTTCGAGGCCCTCAAGCGCGCCACAACTTGGCGATTTGCTGGTTGGTGTGAGGCACCAACTTATGAGAGCTGTTAATCTTACTTCAAAGGTCCATGTATTGCAGTTCTGTGCAAGGGTTCTGTGACGCGATGCCGCCTCGGCCTGAGTGCCCCTCATCCTCGTCAAGGATAGCGCTGTGCGCGGATAGAGCACTGACTTCTTTTACTTATACATCCCAACTTATGTCGCGCTCATGATCTTTCAATTTTACGCCCATAAACCTTTCAGAACCCGGGCAGCTCCGCTTCCCCTCGGTCTCTCGCCCATCCTCGCCGTCCTGAATACGCGCCGCTCGGGTGCGCACCGCGTCAGTTTTACACACTTTCTTGCTCGCTACTGTCGCCATGCCGCTTCCATGCGCTGCGTGCTCACCAGCCCGCGCGGTAAGCAAGCCGCGCTTCCCGGCGACAAGAGCTGCTAACAAATTATACTTCGCGCTATCGCATGCTTTTTGCAGCTTTCACTGCTACCGCGGGTCTCCGTCGCGTCACAACTGCGCAGCGCGGCTCAACTGTCACCAGGGCGTCTGAAAGCGGCACTCCGGAAGGCAGAGGAAGCGAGGACCAAGCGGAGCGACAGCAGCAGCAGCTACAGCAGGGCCTGCCCGCTGCCGACCACCCCGACATGGACCCGCACCACCGGAAGACGGTCGAGGTAGGCACTCGTGTTCCTTGCTTCAAGCGCTTCCACGCACGGTGCTTCCGCGCCTTGTGCAGCAGGGCGGCAAGGGCAAGGGTATGGCCGTCGCCACAGGCCCAGGGCGAATGCAGTGGCACGTATGTGTAGGAAGCCATAAAGCAAGGAATGAGTTGCCGCTGCCATGCATGCACGCTGGGGCTCAGACCAGCTACCAAGCATGTATTGCCACCGCACACATGTTGCCGCTCCCCGCTCCTCTGCACTCAGTCAGCCGTGCCCCTCGCACGGCGCCTCCTCGGCACGCTGCCTGCCCCACGGCCCACCAGCATGTTTCCTAACACCTTCCTGCCTCCTGCACGCACTGGCACCGGTAGGCATGCTTTGCGTGTGTTACGCTTTCCGCACGTCACCGAGTCCATGCTTCCTTGGTGTGTAAATGGCGTGCAGGTGTCCCAGGTGGAGGTGATTGACAGCGAGGAGGGGGAGCCGGGCAGCTCGTCCATGGGCACCATGCTGGGGGCGGCGGGCGGCATGGCGGCGGCGGGGGGACTGGCGGCGGCGGCGGCGCTGGGCGCGCCGTTGGCGGCGGCCGCCGCAGCGGTGGGCGCGGTGGTGGGCGCCTTCGCCGGCGGCGCGGTGGGCAAGGAGGTGCCACGTGGCGTGGATATTGACAGCGCCATGGAGTTTGACCAGCCGCACGTGGTGGCGGCGGGGCAGGAGCAGGAGCGGCAGGAGTCGGTGGACGAGGTGGTGCTGGGAGGGAAGCAGGATGATGAGGTGGCGGGCAGGAGCGGGGGGCAGCTGGGGCAGCATGAGATTGCGGACGTGAAGAAGGAGAAGAAGTGAGGCGGGTGTGTGGCGCGGGGCTGCCGTTTATGGTGGAGCAGCGGGCATGCCCGGCAGGGCGCAGCATCTGCGAAGGCATATGAGGGATGTAAGCTGTGCGCTACTGTGCTGCGTGTGGTACCGTGCCTGCATGGTGTTGAGCACGCTCCCAGTCAAGAACACTCTAAGCCTTCTCAGAGCCTTAAGAGCCGCAAGACTGTCTTACTGAGCGGCTTAAGCCGTAAGCCGCTGTCCTAAACGGGGGTCTTGTTTGGTAGGAGGCCGTGGCTTCGTTGCGGCGGCAGTCGAGGTTTGAGCACGGCAGTTGTGCTGGTACTTTCGGCGTGTGGGGGCTGTGGCCCAGCGACCGCTCCATGCGGCTGTGCGGGTGACTGCGAAACTCAGGGGAGCTCCCCTGGTGGAACATGATTGGCATTCTGAGCTCTGGAACGGCCGTTGCTGTGCACGAGACTCAGCGCTGAAGCGGCATATGCGCGAGTCTCAACCGGCATGGCCTAAGTGTAGTTGTGACGCAGCAAATGATGACGATTGTGTGCCGCCTACTAGAGGACGACGCTTTCCGCATCGACGGCGGCGCCGTTCACAGACAGCGAGGTTGCGTCTCGTTGTGCACCCTTTGTTGCCACTCGCATGGCTGCTTGGCCCAACCAGGATGCGGGTGGGATACCGGTGGGGTACCGGCGGAGCTTAGTACCAAGGATGCACGAAATGCTGATGTGTTTTGCAATGCTCCCTGCTGCATGCCAGGAGTGGTTCCAAGAAGCTGGGCAGTAGTGCAAAATGCCGGGAATAAATACCGTGTGCTTGCATCAGGCAGACCTGGGCAGATCTCTGCAGATTCACACGGGCATGCACGCAGCAGGCACACCTCGTGCAGCATCTCGTGGTTAATTGCTGCACTTTCACGGAGCATAATCGTAGATTGTGTGCCCCTGCCTAGTTACATGCGACGGCACTGCATAGAGAAGCGGCTCAAAAGACTTTCCGGAATCGTACCAGAAGTTTACATGACTGTGGAGGATGAGCCAGGGCCCAGCGCAGAAAACCGGGTTGGCACTATCCACCACTGAATGAATTTAGTACTGCATACCAGAACCGCTCAGCAAAGGTCTCTCACTGCTCCTCCACGATGCCGAAACAGTCCAACCCTCGGGCAGTACAAAGCAAGGGTGCATTTTATGCCATGGCCGTTGCCAGGCAGAAACAAAATTATCTCCGTGAGTCCTCGTACACAACTGAGTCCCAACAGTATGAGGAGCACGACATGCAAAATTCGCAGCGTAAGCTGCCTACTTAAATCAGTACTCAAAGCTTGCACATGTGTGATGTTGCACCTGATAAATTTGTGCTGCACCTTCCCGCCTCACACCTACACCAATGGCTGTACGCTTGGGGGCAGGCAGCATGGGCGTGCACCGTCAAAAGGCGAGCCCGAAGGCTCCAAGCTACAACGCAGTAAGTGCAAACCAGCTCATCCAGCTGTGACGTATGGGGTCGCCAAGACAGAGTGTGTCGCACCGCCTCACTGCACATATGCACGCTTCCCGCAGTGGCGGTATTACGTCTCATGCCCTGTCCTGCACACAAGCGCCTAGTCAAACAATGATAGTGGCTGCACTGCCTGCAGCACCATGGCCCATGCGCCCGCCCGAACCATGTCGGCGCAGGCCGGCGGCCCTACGAGACTGCATGTTAACGGTATGTTGCAATTCACCATGTATGCGCACCCTGCTATACACATTTATACACCACGCCGGCTGTGCTCCACACACGCAGCTTAGTTGCCGGCAGCGGCCTTCCTGCCGCCACGGCGGCGGGGCCTCCTGCCGCTCTTGGGCTCCTCGGCGGGCGCCGAGACGGGCGGGGCGTAGGGGCTGTACAGGTCCCGGGTGGGGTACAGCGCGCGGCCGTCGAACTTGACGGTCTCGATCCAGGTGGAGCCCAGGGCGCGCTTGGGCTTTCGCACGGTGAGCAGGATGCCGCCCACAGCCTTCTTCTTCAGCGCCCGCGGCAGGTCGTCCTTGTCATAGCCGGCAGGGACAGACAGGTCAATGCCGCTGACGGACTTGGGGATGGTGATGTGCAGCTCAGACTGGCAGGGGATGCTGTCGTCCTCGCTGTCGTACACGGTGTCGCGGACGTACTTGTTGACGTCGAACCACTCGTCAAGGGGGTCCAGGGGCCAAGACAGCAGCTGGACCTGTGTTATGGTCGTGGGAGACGGACGGTGGCAGGGACCGTTAGTCTTTTGCACTATATTTGCTTGGCACAAATTGGTTAATCAAGACTCGAGCAGGCAGAGCGCAGGGGTCGCAGGCCCGAACGTGCCGTGCCGCTTAAATAGAGGGTATGGCACGGCGAACAGGCTTACAAGCTGACCAGCAACACATTGCATGCGGCAGTGCGCTGAAATATGTCCTCTAATACGGCGCTCGCACCTTGCGCAGGCCGGGGGCCTTGATCTGCTTGATGTAGATGTCGGTGAGCTGCACGGGGTCGCTGAAGT